>Ga0222420_100392_pt1 | contig 24180 bp, 19 predicted proteins | sample 3A2ome_FD_182470 | JGI IMG/M metagenome (GOLD analysis project Ga0222420, IMG submission 182470) | Enriched microbial communities from leaf-cutter ant dump, University of Wisconsin, Madison, United States - 3A200A (version 2) | ecosystem: Environmental > Terrestrial > Nest > Insects nest > Nest...
TGAACCAGTTCGCCGTCATTTATGCCGAACGCTTCACCGACCCGTATCGCTGAGATAGCATCAACAAGCTTGACCCAAACAACGGTCAGGTTATTAACGCCTTAAACACAAAAATACTGACACTCCCCAAGAGCCCAAGCATTGACGTTTCGGTCAAAGCCAGAACCCTCTCGGCATAGATCATGACACCTAGCGTAAGCAACGAGATGGTCGGCCGGTCTTTGCGGTTGTTGGATTCATAGGCCGGCCTCAGTTTCCTGCTCTCAGCCAACTTGCCGACCAGCCACAACAGGAACGTGGCCAACGCGTGGATCAACAACAGGATCTGCAGGCGCGCAGCGCCTGCGCTTTGACTGTCTTCGAAGGAGAACCCGAACTGATGGGATTTCAAACTTCGGAAGGTGCATTCAATGCTCATGCGCTTGCGGTAGACCTCGACGATATCGCGCGCATTCGTGTCGACCCACCCCGGCGAGGCACACAGCAACCAAGGTTCGCTTTCTCGCCTCACGCAGACCTCGCTGTGGCTGCTGCGTTTGCGTTGCTTGAACTGAGTCAGAGCCTAGCGCTGTTGAGCTGGCTTTCGATACAGCACGAGCCGCGTTTGCACCGAGCCGTAAAAAAGGTGTCAGACTACATTTTCTAAAAAAGGTGTCAGACTACATTTTCCGTTGAGGGAGGTGGAAAATGTAGTCTGACACCATTTTTTCGGGGAGTACTCGAGCCGCGTTGCGGATTTGGAAGAAAAGCTGCGAGTCGAGGGTAGTCTCAGTGCCTCTGAGCAGGAGGAGTGGGCGCTTCTAAAGATCCACGCACCGGTGCTGCTTGAAGCGGATCGTAACGCTGCGATCAAGAACGCCATTGTGATGGGAGGTGTTGCGACCAAGCAGCTTGTGTGGGATGAGATAGCGAAGGTCGGGGAGGCTGGGGCGGCGGCAGCGGTTGGCGCTGTCGCTTCAAACAAAAATGGCAATATCCCAAGTCGAACGACTTCAGAAGCAGATACGAGCTCTTCGCCGAAAAAAGGGTCTTTAAAGGGTGAGCCAGAGATTCCTCCCAAAAACGCAAATCCTGACATGGTTCGTTCGATAGCCCGTCAAAATCAGGCGGCCCAAGAACTTGCGAACTTGGGCTATGACGTTGAACAATTGGCAAACACCGGCAGAAAGGGGGCTAATCCCGATCTGCGGATTAATGGCGAATTGGCCGATGTATATTCTCCAATGACCACAAGCTCAATTTCTGTATTGAAAACTGTGGAAGCAAAAGTGAAGAATCAAGCTCAAAATATTGTGATAAATCTCGCTGACTCCTCGTTGAGCATTAAAAAGATGGCGGATGTCTCGGCGCAGAATCCAGTTGCGGGTCTTAATAAGGTTTATCTTATGAAAGATGGTGGAATAAAGATTATTGAGGCCGCAAAATGACAATATCCATGATGCTCGAAGTAGAACAGGGGGAAAATATAAACACTATTTCTTGGGTCTTGTCAAAAATGGGGGCGTCCTATGATCAGAGTGATAATTTTCTAAAGGGAAATTTAAAACAATCAAATTGTTTTTTTTCTTTCAATTATTGCGTTAAACCGGAACGCATTGTGGCCGAACAGGCCAAAGAAGGATGGTTGGTTGGCATAAATGGAATATTTGATTGTAGAATTGATTCCTTGAAAGAATGTGCCGACGATATTGAGCTGTTTTTGCGGATTTTTTTTAAGAAAAGCAAGTCTCGATTTGTTCTCTCATTTCAATATGAGAGTATATATGCGGTCCGCGGTATTTCGGACGTTATGTTTATCAAGAGAATGATCGATGATTAGACACTTATAGTGTGAAATAAGGTGTCTGTGAAATAAGATACCGTCTTGGCCGTCAAGCAATCAGGCGTAGTTTGGCTGGTATCGCATGCGGGTTTTAAGCACGCCGAAACATAGATGCACCAGCTTTCTCATGGCCGCGCCCAGCGCGGCCATTCTGCTTTTTCCCGCCTGCAGCAGACGCGCATAGGCCTCCTGAAATCAAAGTGATTGATGGTTTCTACCAAGCTGACGGCACTCCATTTAAGTTTTCCGAATATTATTACAATCGTTTATGGGCTACTGGTCGTGGAGCTCCCTTCTTGCAGGCAGACGAGATACTAAAAACGGCCACATCTGTGACTTCAGATAGAAAGAGTGGATTCTTCCGATATGCCAATGGAGCCATGGAGATGATTTATAATCCAGCCACTAAAGAAGTCTGGCATTTGCAGCCATTGAAGTGAGTTATAAATGTGTGAAGCTATTGTTCGGATTATTTATTTTCTATTTTTGTTTCGGGGTGGAAGGCGGTCTTTCGCTTTGGAGTCTTATATTGGCTATGTGGATGGAGATTTAGCGCTTTCAGATGATTTTGCGCGCAACGAGCGTGATATGTACACGGAGCTTTTCTCGCCTGGATGTGAAGAATACTTTTCGGGTTTATTCGAGAGGCTCTCTGCTGATATGAAAGGATTGGAGCGCGAGCGCTCAGAAGATATTTTGATTGGCTTGGAGTTTGTCCAGCACTCTGGCGCCACCGCATTATGGAAATTCAATCTTGAGTTGCGGGCTGAGTTGGAAGATTTTGTTAGAGACTTTGATAGATTGGATGTTTCTGAAGAGAGAGATAGATTGTATCTTTTGGCTCAGGCTTGATTTTTCCCAAAAGTAAATGCAATGGGAAATTAAGATGCCGTCTAGCCCGTGTCAGACTACATTTTCCGTTGAAGGGGGCGGAAAATCCGGGTTAACCCAGTCTTTCACCTTATTAACATCACACCAAAAGGTGAGTTTTTCATCCTCCTTACCGCGCCTCCCTTTCGCCAGAAGGTGTTAGCGTCCAGCACGATCAATCTCAGCTCGGAGGAGGCATGGCCCCACGGTTGGCGCGGGTGGTGATTGCGCATACTCCCCATCATGTCGTGCAGCGCGGGCACAGCCGCCAGCCCATATTTGCCGGCGCCGAGGACTATGAGGCGTACCTGGCCGATCTCCATGGGAAGAGTGCGGAATTGGACGTGCAGGTACATGCCTACTGCCTGATGACGAACCACGTGCACCTGCTGCTGACGCCGTCGCATGAGACTACAGCGATAGGGCGGTTGATGCAGGAAGTCGGGAGGCGGGCTACTCGTAGGTGGAATCAGCGTTGGGACCGTTCCGGGACGCTATGGGAAAGCCGATATAGGTCCAGCGTCGTGCAGACGGAAGCGTACCTGCTGGCATGTTGCCGATATATAGAACTCAATCCAGTGCGAGCCCGAATGGTGGCGCGGGCGGAAGACTATCTGTGGTCCAGTTACAGAGCCCGCATGGGAATGAGCGGCGAGGGCGTATTGAAATTGCATCCGGTGTATCAGGCGATGGGGGCGTCGGAGCAGGAGCGGCGTGCCGCTTATCGGAGTTATGTGGAGTCCGCAGTGGCCAATGAGGAATTGGACCGTATCCGGCATGCGACGCAATCAGGTAATCCGCTGGCAACCGATGAGTTCTGCATGAAGCTGGAGGCTGACTTGCAGCGGCAGGTGGTGTCCAGAAAGCGCGGCCGGCCGGCGAAAATGTAGTCTGACACCATTTAAACCAGCCCAGTCCTATATCCGCCTGTTCCCAACCCTGCTTATCTTCCCGTTCCTATTTCATTCAAAGAGGAACGGAATGCGCAAGCTGCGCTATTTTCTGAAGAGGGCGCTATTCAAGATTTCCCCGCGTATGGCCGAACGCCTGAATATCGATTTCAGGCTGCCCGCCGCCAACCGCCGGTTTCTCGAGCAGTCGGTCTTCGGCTATATCAACCGGATGTCCGGGGAAGCCTCGGGCGCCGTCCAGGTGCTGTTCGTGGGCATAGACAAGCACAACTGGCATTATCCCCGGCTGTTGAACGCGGCGTTCCATTCGCTGGATATCGAGGCGCGCAAGGCAGTGTATGGCCAGCCGGGCAGGCACTGGATAGGCAGCGCCACGCGCATGGCGGAGCATTACGGTGAAAACGCTTTCGATGTGGTGGTGGCGAATGGGCTGCTGGGCTTCGGCATTGACGACGCGCCAGATTGCGAGCGCCTGCTGGCGAATTGCGCAGCGGTGTTGAAACCGGGCGGCTTGCTGGTCCTGGGCTACAACGACCTGCCCGAGCGGGCGCCGTATCCGGTATTGCCCCTGGCGCAGGCCTGGTTCGACGAATTCACGCCGCCGATCGCTGGCGTGGCCGGGGCGCTGCATCGGGTGGACGATCCCTTCCGGCATGTGTTTCTGTTCCTGAAGAAGCGCCCGGCCGCCGCCGCAGGCGGGGCGGCGGGTTTTCCGTGAGGCCGTACGATCGAAAAAGAAATATGCACGCCGCAGTATGGGTGGGGCGCCGACGAAGGGTTACCGTAGTCGCTGACACCTTAGAGAGCCTCTGCAAGGAGACCGGACATGAAATCCGTGAAGTTCAAGAACCAACTTGTCGAGATGGCCGCCAACCTGCATCTGCCCGCCGGCTTCGATGAGCACAAGACCTACCCGGCCATTGTCGTCACCCATCCTGCCGGCGGCGTGAAGGAGCAGACGGCGGGCATCTACGCGGGCCGGCTCGCGGCGGAGGGCTTCGTCGCCATCGCGTTCGACGCGTCCTTCCAGGGCGAGAGCGGCGGCGAGCCGCGCCAGCTAGAGGATCCCTATGCGCGTGTCGGAGACATCAGCGCGGCGGTCGATTACCTCACGACGCTGCCCTATGTCGATCGCGGCCGCATCGGCGCCATGGGCATCTGCGCCGGCGGGGCATATACCGTGACCGCGGCCCTGGGCGACCGCCGCATCAAGGCCGTGGGCGCCGTCAGCGCCACCAACTATGGCGCAATCCTGCGCAATGGCTGGGAAGGGCGCGACGATCTCGGCGCCGCCTTCGCGATGCTGGAAAACGCCGTGCAGGCCCGCAGCGACGAGGCCAACGGCGCCCCAACGGGCTACTACCCGATCGTCCCGCAAAAGGCGGAAGACGCGCCGAACGCCGACCTGGCCGAGGCGGTGGAGTATTACCGCTCGCCGCGCGCCCAGTGCGCCACTTCGCCCAGCATCGCGCCCACGCGCAGCCTGATGCAGCTCGTCACCTTCGACGCCTTCCACTTGGTGGACCTGTTCCTGACACAGCCCATCCAGATCGTCGCGGGCGAACAGGCGGGCACGCGCTGGATCAGCGAAGACCTGTTCCGCCGCGCCGCCAGCAAGGACAAGCACCTGCACATCGTCGCCGGCGCGACGCATATCGGCATGTACGACAAGCCGGCCCTGGTGGATGAGGCCATGTCGAAGCTGGCCCCCTTCTTCCAGGCCAGGCTTTGAGGCCCGGCGAGCCGGCGTGGGTACCCGTCACGCCGGCGCCAGGGCCGCAGATCAGTCGCCCGCGCGCATTTTCAGCACCGCCTGCTCCGAGGGCCGGCTGGCCTTGCCCGGCACGACTTCCCGCATGTCAATGACCGGCTGGCCCAGTGCGGCGCTTTGCGCCACCGTGCCGATATAGACGGGGACTTCGCCCTGGTGGTCGAATTTTCCGATGCGCAGCTCGCCCCGCGGGGATTTGAAGGCGTGGGACTCCAGCGCAGCCATGACCCGGTCCGGCTCTATCGACTGCGCGGCGTTGGCCGCCTGGGCCCATACCGATACGCAATCGTAGGCGAGGGTGGCCCAGTCGGACGGGTAATGCCCGTGCTTGGCCTGGTACGACGCGACGTACTGTTTTCCATCGGCCGTCGAGCGGACGAAATCGTTGGCCGCCGCGGCCTGGAAGCCGTCGGTGCCGACAGGGGCGCCCGGGCCCATGGCTTTCAGGGTCAGGCCGTCATACATGCCTATGAAGCGATTCTCCATTTGCTGGAAGAAGCCCACGGCCTGAGCCTGTTTCGAGAACGTGAGCAGGTCGCTGCCGAACAGCATCGTGAATACGTAATCGGGTTTGGCGGCCAGGATCTTGTTGATGGACGGCGTGAAATCGCGCGATCCGAACTTCGGATACTCCTCGGCCACGATCTCGGCCTGGGGGTTCAACTCCTTGATGAATTCCTGGAAGCGGCGCGCGCCGGTCCGCCCGGCCGCATAGTCGGCGGCGACGACGGCGTATCGCTTGTGGGGCTGCCGGGCCAGATAGGTCGCCACGGAACGCATCACCATGTAGCTGTTGGGGCTCATGGTGTAGATGTACGGCTGGTAGTCCTTGATGCTGAGGTCGTCGGACTGCGAGGTGCTTGCGCAGGTGGGGATGCCCATGCGCGCGCTGACGTTCTTGCTGACGGCCAGGGCGCTGGCGGAACTGGCCACCACCAGCAGGATCGCGCCGTCCTTGGCCAGGGCGCTGGCCTGGTTGACGGCCTTCTGCGCGCTGGTCCCGTTGTCCTGGAAGGCCAGCGCGACGGGGCGCCCCAGGACCCCGCCATTGGCATTGATGGTCTCGACGGCGAACTTCAATCCTGCCAACGCGTCGTTCGAGACATCGGCGGCGGCGCCGCTCAACTCCAGCGTGGCGCCGATCTTGACGGGATCGCCGGACGCCGGCCAGGCCACTTGGGCCAGGCCGGCCAGCAGCGCGCCCAGGATGGCCTGGGTAGATGTTTTCATGATGTCTCCTTCCCTTTTTCAATTTTCTTGCCGGCCACGCCGGGTTCGCTGAACGGCGGGCATGGCCAGCCAGCGCAGCCCATGGTAGGAAGGCAGGCGCGCGCCCTCAAGACGGACGCGGGATTCATTCCGTACATCGAGAAAAGGCGGGGAACGGGCGCAATGGCTCGAAGTACGGAATTGAGCGTCCATTCGGCGCAGCGCGCGCGCGGACCGTGCCTAACATGGCTGCAGATTTCCATCCAGGAAGCAGGAGAGAGGCAATGTCCAACGATCAGGGCGCCGGCGCGGCGCATGAGGTCATCGTGGTGGGCGCCGGTTTCGCCGGCCTGTATGCGCTGCACCGGTTCCGCGCGCTGGGAATGCGCGTGCAGGTCTTCGAGGCGGGGGCCGACGTGGGCGGGACCTGGTTCTGGAACCGGTATCCGGGCGCCCGCTGCGACGTCGACAGCATGGAATACTCGTATTCGTTCTCCGACGAGCTGCAGCAGGCCTGGGACTGGCCCGAGCGGTTCTCGGCGCAGGCGGATATCCTGCGCTACCTGAATCACGTCGCCGACCGATTCGATCTGCGGCGCGACATCCGGTTCAACACCCGCGTGGTCGGCGCCCGGTTCCTGCAGGACAAGGCGCTGTGGCGGGTGCGCACCGACGACGGCCGCACCCACCATGCGCGGTTCTGCGTCATGGCCACGGGCAATCTGTCCTTGCCGCGCGTGCCGGATTTCAAGGGGCTGGAACAGTTCCAGGGCCGCTGGTACCACACCGCCCAATGGCCCCGGGACCCGGTCGACTTTGCCGGGCGTAGGGTGGGAGTCATCGGCACGGGATCGTCGGGCATCCAGGTTACGCCCATCATCGCCCGGCAGGCCGGCCAGCTCTATGTGTTCCAGCGGACGCCGAACTTCAGCCTGCCTGCCCGCAACCGTCCGCTGGACGAGGAGTCGTTGTCGAAGCACAAGAGCCGGTACGCCGAGCTGCGCAGGCAGGCGCAGGATACGCCCTTCGGCATCGGCGGCCATCCGCCGCCGACCAAGAGCGCGCTGGACGATACCGACGAAGAGCGCCTGCGCGTGTACGAGCAGAAGTGGCTGGCCGGGGGCAGCGTCAGCTTCCTGTACGCATACAACGATCTGCTGGTCGATAAGGCCGCCAACGACACGGCCGCCGAGTTCGTGCGCAACAAGATCCGCCAGACGGTGAAGGATCCGGCGGTCGCCGAATTGCTGTGCCCCAAGACCTATCCCATCGGCGCCAGGCGCCTGTGCCTGGATACGGGCTATTACGAGACGTTCAACCGCGCCAACGTGACGCTGGTCGACGTCAAGTCCGCGCCCATCGAAGAGATCACCCGCGGCGGGGTGAAGACGGCGGCGGCGGAGTACGCCCTGGACGACATCGTGTTCGCGACCGGGTTCGACGCCATCACGGGCGCGCTGGCGGACATCGACATCCAGGGCGGCAACGGCCTGTCCCTGCAGGAAAAATGGGCGCACGGGCCGCGCATGTATCTCGGCCTGATGACGGCGGGCTTTCCCAACTTCTTCGTCGTCACCGGGCCGGGCAGCCCTTCGGTGAAGGCCAATATGGTCGTGGCCATCGAACAGCATGTGGACTTCATCTGCCGCCAGTTGGAGCACTTGCGGCAAGCCGGGCACGACACGGTGGAAGCCGAGCAGGAAGCGGAAGAAAAATGGGTGCGGCACGTCGGCGACGTGGCCGACGCCACGCTCTATCCCTCGGCGGACTCCTGGTACACCGGCTCCAACGTGCCGGGAAAGCCGCGCGTCTTCATGCCGTACGTGGGCGGCTACCACAAGTACCGCGCGATCTGCGAGCAGATCGTCCAGGACGGCTTTCCGGGCTTCAGGATGGCGCGGGCCGGCCAGCCGGCCATGGCCGACGACTGAACCCACCGCCGGCGATACCGAAGGAGGCGGGGCCATGGATGCAGTGGAAATGAAGGCCGAGTTCGAGCGGCTGCACGGGTTCTGGAGCCAGGCGCTGGAGGCTGCGTTGCGGGACCATCCCGATTTCTTCGCGGATTATCTCTCGATGGCCAGGGTCGCGCTGGGCGCGGGCCATCTCGAACCGAAGCTGTGCGATTTCGTCATGCTGGCCGCCAGCGCCAGCGTCACCCATCTCAATTCCGAGGCGGTGGGGTTGCACATCGAGGGCGCCTTGCGCCACGGCGCGACGCGCGCCGAGATCGCCGAGGTCTTGCAGATTTCCTCGGTGCTCGGCATCCATGCCTACATGGTGGGCGTGCCCGTGCTGCTGGAAGAGCTGGCCGCCGCGGGAGGCTCCGTCGAAGCGGCCTTCCCGCAGGACGAAAAATTCCAGCGGGTGAAATCCGCGTTCACGCAGCAGCGCGGGTACTGGAGCGACCAGCTACAGGACATGGTGCGCACGTCGCCCGACTTCTTCCAGGGCTACACCGAGTTTTCCTCGACTCCGTGGAAGTCGGGGGCCCTGCCGCCGGTGGTCAAGGAATTGCTGTATGTGGCCATCGACGTGGACACGACGCATCTGTTCGAGCCCGGCGTCCGCATCCACGTGCGCAATGCGTTGCGCTACGGCGCGACGCCCGCGCAGGTGCTGCAGGTCATGCAGGTCGTGGCTTGCCTGGGCATGCAGAGTTTCCTGCTGGGCGTCCCCCAGTTGGCGCGACGGTCCTGAGGCCGCGGCGGCCGCGGTGCATCAGTGGATGCTGCGGGCCGCGAGATGGCCTTCGCGGATGGCGGGCTGGATGTCGCGCGTGGACAGCGCGTCGCCCACGATGTGAAGCTGGCCTATCCGCCCGCGCAGCTCCAGCCATATGTCGTTCTGCGATTGCCGGTAGCCCACCAGTACCACGGTATCCGCGGGAACGGCCTGTGCCTGAACGCCGAAGATGGGCTTGACCTGCGCCGCGCCGTGTTCGATCGACACCAGTTCGGACTGCGTCATGACCTGGAACTTCCCCGCCTGGTGGAGGCGCCGCAGCGCGGCCTGCGTGCGGCCGGTCGCTTCCATGGCGGGCGCGAACATCAGGTGGCGGGTCACGTAGGTGACGTCCATGCCGCGATTGATCAACGCCTCGCAACAGCCGATGGCTTCGTAATGCCCGATGTCGTCGAAGACCAGGCCGGCCTTGCCCCGCGCCTGCGTTCCGTCCATGGCCAGGTCCAGCGAGGTGATGACGTGGGCGCCGGCCGCGATGCCGATCCGGGCCGCGGGGTCGGCCGTCTGCATCAGGTCGCCGGCATCGGCGGGCTGCGAGCCCGTGGCCACGATGACCACGTCCGGATTCTCGGCCAGCACTTCGCCGGCGTCCATGTAGGTCGACAGCCGGACTTCCGCGCCCAGCCGGTAGATCTCGTTCTCGAGCCAGATGGCGATATCGCCGATCGCGTGCAGTTTCAGCATGTGCCGGGCGTAGTTCAACAGCCCGCCCAGGTTGGACGTGGCTTCGACCAGCGTGACCCGGTGGCCCGCCAGCGCCGCGACCCGGGCGGCCTCCATGCCCGCGACGCCGCCGCCCACCACCAGCACCTTGCGCGGTTCGCCTGTGCGGCTGATCCGGTCCTCGGACAAAGTGTGCTCGTGACCCACGACCGGGTTCACCGCACAGCCCATGCGGCCCGTGAACACGCCACCGATACAGCCCTGGTTACAGCCTATGCAGGGCCTGACTTCGGTGCCGCGGCCTTCCCGCGCCTTCACGACCAGCATGGGGTCGGCGATCATTCCGCGGACCACGTTCACCAGGTCCGCCTGGCCGGCCTTCAGGGCCTGTTCGGCGTCGTCCAGCGTGGCGTAGCGGCCCACGATGATGCGGGGCACGGCGATGTCCTTGGCGATGCGCTCGCCGAAGGGCAACTGGTAGCCCACCGGCTGGTCCATGCCGGCATAGCGTTCGACGTGGAAGTAATAGTCGCCGTGGGTGATGTTGACGAAGTCGATCAGTCCTTCCGCCTGCGCCCGCAAGGCGATCGCATTGGCGTCTTCGGCCGAAAGAATGCGCTGGTCCGAACTGTCGCCGATGCGGATTCCCAATGCAAAGTCCGGCGAGGTCGCGGCCCGGATGGCGCGCAGCGTATCCATCAGCGCCCGGATGCGGTTTTCGAAGCTGCCGCCGTACTTGTCGGTGCGCTGGTTCAGGACGGGCGAAAAGAACTGCGAGAAAAGATAGCCGTTGCCCGCCAGGATTTCGGCGCCTTCCATGCCCGATTCCTGCACGCGCACCGCCGCCCTGGCATACGCGTCGATCAGTTCCTCGACCTGGTCCGTGGTCATGGGAATGGGAGGCGCCACCGAATAGCGGCCGGGCAGGGCGGAAACGGCCCAGGGCAGGCCGCCGTTCGCGGCAGGGTCGGTATATCCGCCGTGCCATAGCTGCTGGAAGAGCTTCATCCCGGTCGGCGCAATGGCGTCGACCATGCGCTTCATGTGCGGAATGGCGTCGTCGTCGCGGATGCTCAGGGCGAACGTCGAGGACGGATGCACCGACGCGCCCTCGATGATGGACAGGCCGGCGCCGCCCTTGGCCCGTTCCAGGTGGTAGGCGATCAGGTCGTCGTTGATATAACTGCGCGAATACCCCGTTGCATGCGCTGTCCTGACAATCCGATTGGGGATTTCCACCGATCCGATCCTGATTGGCGACAATACACGGTCGTACATGTCCGCTCCCTGTGACGATCCCTCATGCTGCGGGCCGCCTCCGGGAGCGTCAACGGTGCCTGGATATCATTCCGTACTTCAGAAATGAAGGCGGGCGATGCCGCAGGGCGGCGGCCCGGGCATCCCCCAGGCGCACGGTTTCTTCGGTTTTCCGAAGTACGGAATAAGCGGCCGGCGCCGTGCGCGCTAGGCTTCCAGTTGCCGCAGGTCGGGCGGCCGGTTCTCGATGATGGCTTCCATGCTGAAGAATCCGGTCACGGTGGACAGCTCGAAATCCGTGATCAGCTTCTGGTAGAAGCGGTCGTATCCGGCCATGCCGCGGCACGCCACTTTGATCAGGTAATCCCAGTCGCCGCCGATGCGGTAGAACTCCGTCACCTCGGGCAGGCGCTCGACGTGGCGGCGAAAGCCGTCCGCCCAGTCCTTGGCGTGATGGCTCGTGCGGATCATGACGAACACGGTCAGGTCCAGCCCCAGCTCGGCCAGATTGACCTCGGCCCGCGTGCCGCGAATGACGCCGCAGGCGTTCAGGCGCTGCAGCCTGCGCCAGCAGGCGTTTTGCGACAGGCCGACGCGGTCCGCCAGTTCGCGCTGCGACAGCGAACCGTTCTTCAGCAGGCAGGAAATGATGCTTAGATCGAGTTTGTCTATTTTTTCCATATATTCGATCAAATGACCTGTTTTTAAGGATTTAAGGCAAAAATTAGGTGATGTTTCGCCATGACATCCATCGTATGATATTTCCAAACATACCGGAACATCGCTCTCCATGAATGCCCCCGCCCAAACCAGTGCCGCCGCATCGCGGCCCTTGCAGCAATTCGAAGCCAGCCTGAAAACGGATGATGTCGTCGCGGCGCTGGCCGACGGCCTGATCGGCAAGGACGCGGTGGTCGACGGGCCCTACGGCGCCAAGCCGCTCGTCTACGCCGATTACGTCGCATCGGGCAGGGCCCTCATGCAGGTGGAGCGTTTCGTCCTCGAGCAGGTGCTGCCGTACTACGCCAATTCGCATACCGAGGCGTCCTTCTGCGGCGGCTACATCACGCGCCTGCGCCGCGAGGCGCGCGCCGCGATCGCCCGCTGCTGCGGCGCGGACGACCAGCACGCGGTGATCTTCGCCGGCTCGGGCGCCACCGCGGGCATCAACCGCCTGGTGCACCTGTTCGGCGTGCCCGCCGCGCTGGCCGCCGGGCGCAAGGTCCGCGTCGTCATCGGCCCTTACGAGCACCATTCGAACATCCTGCCCTGGCGGGAATGCGGCGCCGAACTGATCGAGCTGGCGGAAAGCCCCGACGGCGGCCCGGACCTGGCGCAACTGGATGCGGCGCTGGCGGGCGGGGCGGACGCGCTCGTCATCTGCGCGCTGTCGGCGGCTTCCAACGTGACCGGCATCGTCGCGGACGTGGCCGGCATCACGCGGCGCGTCAAGCAGGCGGGCGCGAAAATGCTGTGGGACTATGCCGGGGGCGCGCCGTATCTTCCCGTGCGGATGTCGCCCGCGGCCGACGCCCGCATCGACGCCATCGTCTTCTCGCCCCACAAGTTCATCGGCGGTCCGGGCGCCTCGGGCGTCCTGATCGTGCGCCGCGACGCGGTGCTCGACACCAAGCCCACCTGGCCCGGCGGCGGCACCGTCAAGTTCGTCTCGCCGGCCGGCCACGACTACAGCGGCAGCCTGGAATCCCGCGAGGAAGCCGGCACGCCCAACGTCGTGGGAGACATCCGCGCCGCGCTGGCGCTGCTGGTGAAAGAAGCGCTGGGCGCCGATTTCATGCGCGAGCGCAACGCCCAGTTCGTCCAGCGCGCGCTGGCCAAGTGGCACGGCGCGCCGCAGCTCGAGCTCCTGGGCTCGCTCACGGCGCAGCGCCTGCCGATCTTTTCCTTCCGGGTGCGCAACGGCAAGGGCGGCTTCGTGCACCAGCAACTGGTGACCCGCATGCTGAGCGACCGCTTCGGCATCCAGGCACGCGGCGGCTGCGCCTGCGCCGGCCCCTACGTGCACCGCCTGCTGCAGATCGGCGAAGCCGAATCCAGCCAGATGCGCCAGGCCATCCTCGACGGCCGCGAAATCGAAAAGCCCGGCTTCGTCAGGCTGAATTTCAGTGTCCTGCTGCCCGACGCCAAGGCCGACTTCATCCTGGATTCCGTGCTCGCGCTGGCCGCGGACGCCACCGAGTTCGAGCATCGCTACGGCTTCGATCCCAGCCGGGCCATCTTCTACCCGCAAAGCGCCGACAAACAGGCAGCTTGACCAATCCGTAGCGCTGCCGGGCTTGCGTGTGGTCTCCGCAATGCTCAGGTTTCCAGGAATCCCGCCGCCAGGAAGCCGCCATCCACGGCCAGGGTATGGCCGTTGACGTAGGCAGCGCCGTCGCTTGCGAGAAAGGCCACGGCGCTGGCGATTTCCTCGGGTTCGCCATAACGGCGCTGTGGCACGCTGCGGTAATACGACTGCCGGGTTTGCGGCGTATGGTGGTCGCGAGTCAGCGGCGTCTCGATGGGGCCGGGCGCCACGCAATTCGCCGTGATGCCCAGGGGGGCGAGCTCCACGGCCATTTGCCGGGTCAGCGCGATCAGCGCCGCCTTGGAGGCGCCATAGGCGCTGCGGCCGGGGCTGGCGCGCACGCCGCTGATCGACGCAATGTTGACGATGCGGCCCCAGCCCGCCCGCGCCATCAATGCCGCGGCGCGCTGCCCGCACAATAACGGCCCCGTCAGGTTCACGGCCAATACCTGGGACCAGAGTTCCAACGGATAGTCCATGAACGGCCGGGCGCCCGCCATGCCGGCATTGTTGACCAGTATGTCGCAGCGTCCATGGTTCCGCTCGATATCGTTGAACGCCGCGGCGATCGACGCCGGATTTCCTACGTCCATTGCCAGCGCATGCGCGCGGGACCCCTGTCGTTGCAGGGATGCCGCTAGCGTTTCCGAACCCGGTGCGTCCCGGTCGGCGATCAGCACGGTCATGCCGTCCGCCGCCAGCCGGGAAGCGATCGCCCGGCCGATTCCCTGTGCGCCGCCCGTGACCAGCGCGATGCGGGGCGAAACAGAGGCGGCCGCGCGGTTCATCGGCGGCCTCCTGCGCGCTCCACCAGCCGGGCGGGGACCAGCAGCGTAAACACGACGCCCGCGAAGGCCGCGCACGCCAGCGTGTACATGCCCATGGAGGTGGCTCCGGTAGCCTCGCTGACTGCCCCCATCATGTACGGCGCGACAAACCCGGAGAGGTTGCCGATCGACGTGATCAGGGCAAACCCGGTTGCCGCGGTCGCTCCTTTCAAAAACGCGGTCGGCAGGTTCCAGAACAGCGGAATGGTGGTGACGATCCCTGCCATGGCCACGATCAGCGCGCCAAACGACCACCAGGGATCCGCATGCCAGACCACGCTGAGCGCCAGGCTGACTCCGCCCAGCAGACCGGCCGCTGCGAGGTGGCCGCGCCGTTCGCCGGTGCGGTCGGAATTCCAGGCCAGCGCCAGCATGGTGACGACGGCCGCCGCGTAGGGCAGCGCGGTCAGGAATCCGATCTGGCGCAGGTCCGAGAATCCCAGTGTCTTGATCAGGGTCGGCAGCCAGAAGCTGACTCCATACAGCGACGCGACAAACAGAAAGTAGATCAGGCACAGCATCCAGACGCGTCCATCCGACAGGCCACGCGCAAAGCTGCCCGAACGGTGCTGGTCGGTATCGCCGACTTCCGCCTTTAACGCCGCTTTCTCCTGGCTGGTGAGCCAGCGCGCGTCGTCGATCCTGTCCGGCACCATCGTCCAGAACAGGAAGCCAAGAAAGACGGCGGGCAGGCCTTCGCACAGGAACATCCATTGCCAGCCCTTGATCGGAAGGAAGTCCGGCGACGCGGTCATCAGCCAGGCGGACAGCGGGCTGCCGATAACGCCAGATATGGGCAGCGCCGTCATGAATGTGGCGATGACCCGGCCTCGCGTGCGCGCCGGAAACCACTGGCTGACATAGAGCATGATGCCGGGCGCGAAGCCGGCTTCCGCCACGCCGAGCAGGAACCGCACGACGTAAAAGGACATGGGCCCGGTCACGAACATGGTACAGGCCGACAGGATGCCCCAGGTCACCATGATGCGCGTGATCCACATCCTGGCTCCAAGGCGGTGCAGCAGCATGTTGCTGGGCACTTCGAACAGGCAATAGCCGATAAAGAAAATGCCCGCGCCCAGCCCGTACGCCGCGCTGCTCAATCCTATGTCGGGCGCCATCTCCAACTTTGCGAAGGCCACGTTGACCTTGTCTAGCTGGTTTACGACCAGGCTGACCAGGATGATCGGGATCAAGCGCCAGAATATTTTGGAGTCGGTGGTTCGATCGATGGGGGCCGGTATGGGCGATTGCAGCGTGCTGCTCATGAGTGTCTCCATTGACTACGCGATCTTGGCCGCGTAAAGTTATTATCAAACGATAATATATATCGACATCGGGCGCAGAGGTGAACTCACGTGTCCTAGGACTATCCCTAGGCTATCTCGCCCAAGGAAAAAGGAGTGTTTTATGGATTACTTCCTCAGCAAGACCGTGGCCGTCACCGGCGCGGGCAGCGGCATTGGCCGGGCCACCGCCGATGCCGCCGCGGCGCGCGGCGCGCGCGTGCTGGCGTTGGATCGGGACCAGGAGGCGCTGGATGCCATGCGAGCGGACTTCGATGCGCATGGCTGGACGATGACGTCGGTGCCGGTCGACATCGCCCAGGAATCCTCCATACGCACAGCCGTCGCGGAGGACCTGGCCGCGGTGGGTAGCGTCGATCTGCTGGTCAACAGCGCCGGCATCGTATCTCGAGGCCTGTTCGACACGACGTCCGCCGAGGAATGGCGCCGCGTGCTGGACGTCAATTTGTCGGGCACGTTCCTGATGCTGCAGCAGATGCTGCCCCTGTTGAAGGCTGGCGAGGGCCGGGCGGTGGTGAACGTGGCCTCGCTGGCAGCCAAGCGGGTGTCGTACACCGGTGGCGTCAGCTACACCGCCGCCAAGGCCGGCGTGCTGGGGCTGACGCGCCATGCCGCATTCGAATTGGCCGCGGAGCGCATCCGCGTTAACGCCGTGTGTCCCGGGCCTGTGCTGACCGCCATGACGGAGCGGCACATTCCGATGGACGAGCGCCGGAAGGTTGCCGCCATGGTGCCTCTGGGCGACTGGATGAGTCCCGCGGACGTAGCGGAGGCAATCCTGTTCCTGGGCAGCCCCGCGGCGCGCATGATCACTGGAACCACGCTGGATGTGGACGGCGGGCTGTCGTTGGTGACCGGAAGCTCCTACGAAGACTACCGCCGGGCCCGCGGCTAGGTCTCAGGCCTGGTCGCGCTTGCCTTCGAACAGAATCGCGGACAGGCGTTCGACGTCGTCCTCGTCATAGCTGGAACTGGCCATCAGCCGTTCCAGCAGATTGTTCAGCGCCACGATCTCTACGGCGCTGAAATCGCGCAGAGCATGGCGCTGGACTTCGAGGACGATGCGGGTGCCGGCTTCTTGCGCGCGGCGTCCCGGGTTGGTCAGGGTATAGCGAGTGGCGCGGCCATCGTCCGGATCGGGCATGGCCACGACCATGTTCACTTCGCGCAGCTTCTGGAGGCAGCGTCCGGTCTGCACGGGGGTCAGCAGCATGTCGCGGCCGATTTCGGTCGAGATGCTGCCGGGCGCTTCCGCCAGCTTTACCAGCACGCGCCATTCCAGCGCGCGTATGCCCAAATGGCGTGCGAACAGTTCTTCCGCCATTCCCAGAATGGATTCGGCGATGCGGCGTACCCGGTAGGCGGCGAGTTCTTTGAAGTGCATGGGGCGTTGCGGGCTCGTGTGCAAGCGGAGATTCTATGCGAGCGCCGCGCCGGACGGGGAGGCGAGGGCGCCGGCGCAGCGGAAAAGGTTGTGCCTATATATTATCAATTGATAATATATAGATGTTGAGACAGAACGAGGAGACTGACGTGGACACATTGCCAGAGGCAAAGTCGCCAGCGCGCGGGCAGCGCGAACCGGGCGTGTATGTATTCGATGTTTCGGACCGGCCCTGGCAGGGCGTGGGCAAGAGCGGGCTGGCGCAGAAGATCGTGCGCAGGGACGACCGTACGGGCCATTCGTTCGGATTCATGTCTTTTGACACGTTGACCCGCACGGGCGTGCATCAGCATCTGGGACCGGCGTTCAGCTATTTCCTGGCGGGCGGGTTGACCGATTACCAAGGCACCACCGCGGCGGGCGAACTCGGAATCAATTTCACGGGATCGACGCATGACGCCATCGCGTACCAGCCGACCCTCTCCGTAGGCCGCATGGAAGGGCCGGTGGCTTATGGTCCCGACATCCTGCATTCGCTGCACGCGGGCAATCGCCACGCCGAGTTTGACAACCAGTTTCCGGAACATCTTCCGGATCTGAACATCGCGGTGGCTTCGGTCGCCGTGACGGGGACCCGCGTGGCGGGGCTGACGCGGCGGCTGGTATACGACTATGCCCACACGCCTCATATGCGCCGCGTGACCCAGCTAATGCTGTTGCCGGGCACTACGGTGCCGGCGCATCGCCTGACGGCGCTGGTCGACATGTATGTGTTGGGCGGCGACCTCACGCTTGCGGCGAACGATATGGCTACGCACGCCAGGGCGGGGGATTTCGTCGTCATGGAACCAGGCACGCAGCTCACCTTCTCGTCGCGCTACGGCGCCAGCCTGCTGATCTGGGCGGACGGGCCGTCGATGTGGGAAGAAGGCCCTGCCAGTCCCGAGCTATACGGCTTTACCTCGGCACATGGCGATCCGCTGAGATTCGGCAACCGGGCGCCGACGGAATTGCAGCGGCGTTGATATGGCTGGCCGGCGCCGCGCCGTTGCAAGAGAGCGGCGCTCCGGTCAATCCTTCATCTGCGGGCCGCAGGTCCTGATCCACGCGGCCTTCAGGTCCGTCAATTCGTCGGATGCGTCGGTCATGGCGCGCACGGTTTTCTCCGGAAACGCCACGCCATCGCGGCGGCAGGCCTCGAACTCGTCCGCCAGCGCGAACCGGGCGTCGAGCAGGTCCAGCCGGCCCTGGCACAGCGCGTGGTTCAACTGCAGGTCGTTGGCCATTTCGCGCGTGCGCTGTACGTCTTGCGCGCGCGCAATGTCTGCCCGCGCGGCTTCGACGTCGGCCACGCATTCGCTGCTGGCCGCGTGCGCGGCGGCGCTGGCGGCGGAGAACAACAGAACGGCAAAAAGACGGCGGGCAAAAGCGGGCATGCGTGAAACCTTGGCGTTGCGGATGGAACGGTCTGCATCATAACTGCTGCGCGCCGCGCGCTCCGGCGGTCCGAACGCCGAACCGCAGGCGCGCCGGCAGTCCGAGGCCAAGCGCGGCGGTCATTTGCTTGGGGGGGATGGGCGACCGCGACGGCTACCGTGCCGTCGGGTAACCGGTATTTCCCGCCTTGGAGCCATGTCACGAGCTCGCCCGTCGGCAATGAGCAGATGTACTGCGGCTGCGGCGAGGTTTTCGCGTTTCGCTTGATCACCAAGCGTCGCTCTACGCGGCACGTAGATCGATCCGGTAGCTGGACGATGACGTCTGATAACCGGGTGCCTGAAGCCATGCTCTCATCCTCCTGGATCGTCGCGCCCGCCTCGGGTGTAGGGATTGCCTGCGGGCGCATGTTCCCGTGGCGTTTCCATCTGTAGCACCGGCATTCGGATGAGGCGCATCCGTCGTGGTGGGTATGGCGGCGCGCCGGTATCAGGCGCACGCGCGAGCCAGGCCATTGAGCCGGGTTGCAAATCAAAAGCCTCCCAGGTAGCGGGGCGCTTTGCTCGGTTATCGCCCGGTATCAAGCGTGTGTATGGACGATAGGCAACGGGCGTACGAGGACATAGGTGACACTTTCCGTGTTCGCTCCCCATGCTTTCGGATGCCATCGTGCATGATGGGCATCCTCCAAACTCAGAATTTCGCCGTCAGATTGACGAACACGCTTCTCGGCTCGCCGTAGTAGACCTGATTCATCACGCCGCCCAGGTAGTACTTTTCATCGAACAGGTTGTTGAGGTTGACCTGCGCCGACAGCCGCGAACTGAAGTCGTAGCGGGCCATGAGGTTGTAGATCGCGTAGGCCTTCTGGCGCGCCGTGACGCTGCGGTCGCCGATGGGCACGCTGGACCAGGTGGTGAGCTGCCAGTTGACGCCGCCGCCCACGGTCAGTTTGCTCCATTCGCCCGGCAGGCGGTAGGTTGTGAAGAAGCGCGCCACCGCTCGCGGCCGTTCCGTGTTGACGGATACGCCGTCGGCGTCTCGGCTGGTGTAGTAAGTGCCGCCGGCATAGATGTTCCAACCCGGTGCAAGCTGTCCGCTCAGCTCCAGTTCCACACCCTTGGTGGTCACGCCGTCGGCGGTGGTGTAGGCCTCGTCGAACGTGCCGGGCACGATCTGGCCGGGATCTACCACGGCCACCTTGCTCTGCTCGACCTTGAACAAGGCGATGGACGCGTTCAGCCTGCCGTCCAGGTATTCTCCCTTCAAGCCCACTTCGTAGTTCCTGCCCTGCACCGGGTCCAGATAGCCGCCATTGCGGTCGCGATAGTCCTGCGGCAGGAAAATATCGGTATAGCTCGCGTAGGCCGAATAGTTGTCGTTCAGATCGTAGATCACGCCGGCGTACGGAATGAACTGCGAATCCTTCTGGTCGCGCCCCGGGGCGCGCGATTTCCAGGTGGCATAGCGCCCGCCGGTGATGGCGGTCAGGCTGTCGCCCAGCGACCAGCGCACCGCCGTGTACACGCCGCGCTGGTGCGTGACGGTGTCGCGCAGCGTCGAAGTGGTCCATTCGGGCTGTGCGAAAGAGCCGTCCCATCGATAGAAGTTGCCGACGCTGTCCAGTTCGCCGGTCCGGTCGAAGCTGTAGAAATCCTCGCCGTAGCGGCTGCGCATGGCGCCCAGCACCAGTTCGTGGCGGCGCCCGAACAGAGTGAAAGGTCCCTTGGCCTGCACGTCCAGCGAGGTCTGCTGCGCATACGAATTCCAGTAGCCTGGCCTTGCGCTCATGCCCTCGCCGGTCAGGCGATCGGGCTGGCCGCTCAGCCACAGCAGCTTGGCGTCGTATTCGCTCTTGCGCTGCGACCAGTCGGCCCGCGCCTCCCAGCCGTTGTCGAAACGGTGGGACAGGGTCGCGAACATGCTGCGGTTGGTCGTGTGCCAGTAGGTCCAGTCCGCGGCGGGGCTCTTGGAGCGGCGCCAGTTGGTCGGCGATCCATCCGAGAACAGCACGGGCAGGCCGCCCCAGGTCGAGGCGCGCGGCCGCTTGTCCTGGTAGTCCGCGCCGACGCTCAGGCGAGTCGCCGGCGTCAGGTCCGCGTCGATCACGCCGTAGAACACGCGCTTGTTGGCGTGGTACATGTCCAGGTACGAATCGCGTCCCTGGTACATGGCGACCAAGCGCGCGCGCACCTTGCCTTCCTTGTCTATCGGCGTCGACAAGTCCGCCATGCCGCGGTACTGATTCCAGGAGCCCACGCCGGCGCTTACGGTTCCGCCGAACTCCCGGCTATAGGCGTGCTTGCGCACCAGGTTGATGGATGCGGACGGATTGCCGGCGCCGGTCATCAGGCCGGTGGCTCCGCGCACGACCTCGATGCGGTCGTAGATGACGGAATCGTTGTCCGATTCGCCGTACATCGACAATCCCAGCGTGGTCGGAACGCCGTCGTACTGCAGGCTGTCGATATAGAAGCCGCGCGACCAGAAGTCGGTGCGGTCGCTGTCCTCGCTGACGACCTGCACGCCCACCACGTTGCCCATCACTTCGTCCAGCGACCGCAGGTTCTGGTCTTCGATGCGCTGGCGCGTCACCACGCTTACCGATTGCGGCGTTTCGCGCAGCGTCAAGGTCAGGCCGGTGGCTGCCGACGTGGCGGCGGTGGTGTAGGAGCCGGTGCCTTCGCTGACCGCGGCATCGGCGGCTCCCTGCACGGTGATGGGCGCCAGATTCGAAACCAGGTCCTCGCGCGACAGAATGATGCTGTCGCCTTGCTTGCGGTAAGTCACGCCGGTGCCCTTCAGCAAGGCGCGCAAAGCGTCTTCGGGCGCCAGCGTCGCGCGCAGCCCGGGGCTGGTCAGGCCGGCCACCGCCTCGGGCGGGTAGAACACGCGCACACGTGTCTGGGCGGCCCATTGCAGCAGCGCGTCCCCGAGCTGCTGTGGCGCAATATCGATGGCCACCGGCGCAGTCTGTACCGGGGCCTGGGCCCGGGCCTGGCCGGCGCCGAGTGCCAGCCCCAAGGCGGTAGCCAGCGAAAAAAGCAGCCGGGGTTGAGATTTGCTGGGCGCGCGGGGCGCCCTGGTATGGATTCGGATGTTCACAGTGCCTGGGTTCGGGTCGATGTAGGATGGCCGCGGCGGGAAAATGGCGCCGCTCTACATAGAACGAACGAGGACGGGAAAAACCTGAATCCCGGCTCGGAAAAACTTCAGCGCAGGGAGATGTCGACGCTTCCGTCGGGCGCTGGCGCCAGGCGTACCGGCGCGATGGCCGGCAGGGCATCCAGGAATGCCTCGGGATGATCCAGGTCGAATGAGGCCGACACGCGCAGCTTGCCGGCGCGTTCGTCGGCCAGGCGCAGCGACGTGGCCAGGTAACGGTTCATCTCGCGCAGCACGGCGCCCAAGGGGGCGTTGCGGAATACCAGCCGCCCCTCGCGCCAGGCGGTGAGCGTCGCGACGTCCGTGGGCGCGGGCACGCCGATGGCTCCGCTGGCCGGGACATGAATGCCTTGTCCGGCCCGCAACGTGGCCTTGCCGATGTTCCACCAGTGCCCGCCGGTGACCTCGACGGTGCCGGACTCGACCGCCACCGAGACCTCGTCGGCATCGCGGCGCACGTCGAATACGGTGCCGGTGACGCGGATGTCGCTGCTGCCGGCCTTGACGACGAAGGGCCGCGCCGCGTCGCCCGCGACGGAAAACAGGATCTCGCCCGAGGCCAGGCTGATTTCGCGCCGCCTGTCGTAGAACCGCAGTTCCGCGCGGGTCGCGCCGTTGATTTCGAGCATGGATCCGTCGGGCAGCGAAACCCGACGGCGTTCGCCGCGTTCGGCGGCGATCTCGGCCGAATAGGACGGAGCCGCGGCCTGCAGGCTCCACCAGGCCGCGCCCGCGGCCAGCAGAACCAGGGCGGCGCATGCCCAGCCCAGCGCCGCGCGCCGGCTTTGGCCCCGGCCGGTCCGCCGCGGCCGGGCCGGGATGGGGGCGCCCAGCAGGGCTTCGACCTGGCCGCGCGACAGGCGTTCCGCCGCACGCCCTAGCTGCTGCATCTGATCGAATTCGCGCGCTTCTTCTGGATGCGCTTGGCGCCACGCCTCGTATTCGCGCCGCTCGGCCCGGCTCAGTTCGCCCGAATGCCAGCGCGCGAACCACCAGGCGGCGGCGCGCGGCTGGCCGGAGCCGGGCGTGGAGGAGGAGGGCGGGGCAGTCATGGCGTATGTTGGTGCATGCGGTCGCGAGCATACTGGATGGCCCGCATTACGTAGCGTTCGATCATGTTCTTCGACAGGCCCATGTGCCGGGCTACCTCGGCCTGGGTCCAGCCTTCGATGCGGTTGAGCACGAACGCCTCGCGGCACTTGGGCGGCAATTCTGCCAGCACGCGGGCCAAGTCGTCCGCCAATTGCGCCGCGCGCACCGGAGATTCGGGGTCGGTCAGCGCGGGCTGTTCATTTTCGCCCAGTTCGTCCAGGGGGATGTGCTCGGCCCGCGCCTGTCTGCGCCAGCGGTCGATCAGGCGATGCCCGGTGGCCTGGAAAAGATAGCTGCGAGCGCGCTTCGCCTCGCTGGCGTCCGCCTTCAGCAGGTCCTCGATGGCGTCGTGCGCGGCGTCCTCCGCGTCGTGGCGGTTGCCCGTCCGGCGGCTCCATGCGCCGACCAGCTCATCATAGTATGCGAGCCAGCCGGGGCGGGAAGGGGAGCTGCGGGACATGGAGACGCAAAATCCGTGAGCGGAAAGGCAAGCCGCGCATTCTACAAATAATTCTCATTACCGTAAATCGGGCCGGGCGCCCGACCCAGGCCGGCGGGCACTGTCTGGAAACCCAGTTTACGGTTGCTCGAATCTCGCCTACTGTGCTTCACATATCAACGACCTGGACCGCGTGTTAGCGCGGGACAATCCGAGACTGCAATTTCTGTTTTATCAACGCGTTACGCTGGAGATGAAAGAGAATGACTGACACGCTCATCAAGGTCGATCTGGCCCAATCCCCCTACGACAACGCGCAGATCCACAATCGCTGGCATCCGGACATCCCGATGGCAGTGTGGGTGAAGCCGGGGGACGATTTCGTCCTGGAAACCTACGACTGGACCGGAGGCGCGATCAAGAACGACGACAGCGCCGACGACGTCCGCGACGTGGACCTGACCACCGTGCACTTCCTGTCCGGCCCCGTGGGCGTGGAGGGCGCCGAGCCCGGGGACCTGCTGGTGGTGGACCTGCTGGACATCGGCGCCAAGCCCGACAGCCTGTGGGGCTTCAACGGCTTTTTCAGCCGCAACAACGGCGGCGGTTTCCTGACCGAGCATTTTCCGCATGCGCAGAAGTCCATCTGGGATTTCCACGGCATGTTCACATCGTCGCGCCATATTCCCGGCGTGAATTTCGCGGGGCTGATCCACCCCGGGCTGATCGGCTGCCTGCCCGACAAGAAGCTGCTGGATACCTGGAACCGGCGCGAACAGGCGCTGATCGATACCAATCCCAAGCGCGTGCCGCCGCTGGCCAATCCGCCGGCGCCCAAGACCGCGCACATGGGCGCCTTGCAGGGCGCGGAGCGCGACCGCGCGGCGGCAGAGGGCGCGCGCACGGTGCCGCCGCGCGAGCATGGCGGCAACTGCGACATCAAGGACCTGTCGCGCGGCGCCCGCGTCTTCTT
>Ga0222420_100400_pt1 | contig 23684 bp, 7 predicted proteins | sample 3A2ome_FD_182470 | JGI IMG/M metagenome (GOLD analysis project Ga0222420, IMG submission 182470) | Enriched microbial communities from leaf-cutter ant dump, University of Wisconsin, Madison, United States - 3A200A (version 2) | ecosystem: Environmental > Terrestrial > Nest > Insects nest > Nest...
GGCGCCGCAAGGGTGTCAGACACCCATGCAAGCCAGACTTGTACAGCACAGGTGTCTGACACCCTGGAGAGACAACGGTCAATACACTAGGCGCCGCAAGGGTGTCAGACACCCATGCAAGCCAGACTTGTACAGCACAGGTGTCTGACACCCTGGAGAGACAACGGTCAATACACTAGGCGCCGCAAGGGTGTCAGACACCCATGCAAGCCAGACCTGTACGGCACAGGTGTCTGACACCCTGGAGAGACAACGGTCAATACGCCAGGCGCCGCAAGGGTGTCAGACACCCATGTACTCCGGGGCTCATACCTTTCCAGTGGGATCCAGCCTGTCGCGCAGCCAGTCGCCCAGCAGGTTCAGCCCCAGCACCGTCAGCATGATCGCCAGGCCGGGGAAGACGCTGACCCACCATGCCGTCTGCATATAGGTGCGCCCGTCGGCAAGCATACCGCCCCAGCTCGGGATCATGGGATCCACGCCCAGGCCCAGGAAGGTCAGGCTGCTTTCCAGCAGGATATTGTTGGCCACGTTCAGTGTCATCAGGATGACCAGCGGGCCCAGCAGATTGGGCACGATGTGGTGGCGGATCATGGCGAGGTCGCGCACGCCGAAGGCGCGGGCGGCCAGGACGAATTCGCGCTCGCGCAGCGCCAGCACCTGCGCCCGCACCAGCCGCGCGTACTGCACCCATTGCGACGCGATCATGAAGAAGATGACGTTGAACAGGCCGCCGCCCAGGATGGCGATGAAGGTGATGGCCACCAGGATGAACGGCAAGGCCAGTTGCACGTCGGCGAAGCGCATCACGATCATGTCCCAGAAGCCGCGGTAGTAGCCGGCGATGAGGCCCATGACGATGCCCAGCAGCGCGCCGCCGATGACGGACGCGAAGCCCACCAGCAGCGAGATCTTTCCGCCCACGATGACGCGCGCCAGCACGTCGCGGCCCAGCGGGTCGGTGCCGAAGGGATGCGCCGCGGTGGCGAAGGGCGCGGTGAGGCGGGCGGCCAGGTCCATGGCTTCGCCGCCGTCCGGGAACAGCCAGCCCGAGGCCAGCACCAGCACGACCATGACGCCGGTCAGCGCCGCGCCCAGCACGAACTCCAGCGAGCGGTAGCGGCTGCGCGGCTTGGCGGCCTTGGGAGCGGGGGCGGTGGAGGAGGTTGTCTGCATAAGGCTTACCGCGTGCGGATACGGGGATCGACGATGCCGTAGGCGATGTCGACGATCAGGTTGACCAGGACGATGACGGCGGCCAGCACGGTGACCGTGCCTTGCAGCACCGGATAGTCGCGGCCGGAAATGGCGTCGAATGCCAGCGTGCCCAGGCCGGGCCAGTTGAACACCATTTCGATGACGACGATGCCGCCGATCAGGCCGCCGAACTGCAGGCCCAGGTAGGTGATGAGCGGAATCGCGCAGTTGCGCAGCGCGTGCTTATACAGCACCACGCGTTCTTTCAGGCCCTTGCTGCGCGCCACCATGATGTACTGCGCGGACAGCGTCTCCAGCATCGTGGTGCGCACCAGGCGGATGTTGGTGGCGCTGAGGATGATGGCCATCGTCAGCGAAGGCAGCACCAGGCTGGCCGGCCCGCTCCAGCCCGACGGCGGCAACAGCGGGAAGGTGATCGACAGCAGCAGCACCAGCATCAGCGCCAGCCAGAAATTGGGAAACGACAGCCCCACCAGCGACAGGATGCGGATGGCCTGGTCCGTGGCCTTGCCGCGCTTGATCGCGGCCTGGATGCCCAGCGGCAGCGAGATCAGGATGGACGCGATGAGCGACGTGAACGCCAGCATCAGGGTGGCGGGCAGGGCGTCGCCGATCAGCTTGGCGACGGAAGTGCCGCCCATGAAGCTGCGCCCGAAATCGCCGTGCAGCAGCCCCTGCATGTAGGACAGGTATTGCTCGTGGAAGGGGCGGTTCAGCCCCAGCGCCTGGCGGATGTTGGCCAGGTCTTGTTCGGTGACGCTGCCCGAACCCTGGCTGAGCATCAGCGCGGGGTCGCCGGTCAGGCGCACGGCATAGGAAACCAGCAGCGTCACGGCGACGATCACGAAGACCGCCTGCAACACGCGTTTGATGAGAAATCCGGTCATAAGGCACCGCCCCGGCTTGCACCGGGACGGGTCGGTGGGGTTAATGCGTCACGGCAGCGCCAATAGCGTTCGGAACGCTGCCCATTTGGTTGTTCATGGCGCCATCGCACCACTTGCAACCGGTCCTACCCCAGCGGGATGCCACGGAGCCGGCTTTGCCGGTCCGTAGGCATGCCCCCCTGGGGGGGAAGCGCGAAGCGCTTCGGGGGGGGGACCATCCCCTCACTCTACGGTCGTTTCCAGGAACCGGAACCGGATGTCGCCCGGAACCTCCAGGTTCTTCACGCGCTTGTTCACGCCCACGATGGTGTTCAGGCTGTACAGCGGCAGTTCCAGCGCCTGGTCGGCGACGTAGGCGGCGATCTCGTGCAGCATGGCTTCGCGCTGCTTCACGTCATAGACGGTGCGCTGCGCTTCCAGCATGCCGTTGAGCTTGGCGTCGTTGTCGTACGGGTTCCATTTCTGGCCCGAGTGGTACATCAGGTACGCGGTGTTGTCGTAATCGTACGTCCAGCCGCCCCACTGGTTCTGCCACATTTCGCCGGTCTTGCCGCCGGGGATGATGTCGTTGAGCAGCACGCCCGTTTCGTACGGCTTGATGGTGGCGCGCACGCCCACCGCCTGCAGGTAGCCCGACACGGCCTGGGCCACTTCGCGGAAGTTCGAGTCGCTGCCGCGCACATCGATCTGCACCGTGGCGCCCGGCTTCACGCCGGCCGCGGCCAGCAGTTTCTTGGCTTCGGCGGGGTTGAAGGGCAGGGGCTTTTGGTCGGGGTTGTAGCCGAACGATTGCGGGCCCTGGAAGCTGGCGATGGTCTTGGCCTGGCCCAGCAGCAGTTGCTTGACGATGGCGTCGCGGTCCACGGCCATGATCAGCGCGCGGCGCACGTCGCGGTTCTGGGTGATGCCGTTCTTGGTGTTGTAGCGCAGCGCGTAGGCCACCGGGCCGCCCGTGGAGATCACGTCGGCATTGCCGGACTTCTTGACGGTCTCGATCAGGCCCAGCGGAATGAGCGTGGCGATGTCGATGCGGCCGGCCTGCAGTTCGGCGACCTGGGTGCCCGGTTCGCCGATGAAGCGGTAGACCACCTTGTCCAGCTTGGGCTTGCCGCCCCAGTAGTCGTCGTTGCGCGCGAGCGTCACGTTGACCTTGGGCTGGTAGCTCTCGAACTTGAACGGGCCGGTGCCGACCGGGTTGGTATTGAAGTAGTCCTCGCCCTTTTCCTGGATGTACTTGGGCGGCACGATCATGGCGCCGTAGCCGGCCAGCTTGGTCAGCAGCACGGGGTCGGGCTGCTTCAGGATGAAGTCGACCGTGTATTCGTCCACGACCTTGACCTCGCCGATCGAGTCGTAGTTGGACTTCTGCGGGCCCTTGGTGCCTTCGGCGCCCAGCAGGCGTTCGAAGGTGAACTTCACGGCTTCCGCGTTGAAGGGCTCGCCGTTGTGGAACTTGACGCCTTCGCGCAGCTTGAAGCGCAGGCGCTTGTTGTCGTCCAGGTATTCCCAACTGGTGGCCAGGCCGGGCTGCAGCTTCAGGTCGGCGCCGCGCATCGTCAGGCCGTCGTACAGATTGCCGCCGACCGAGCCCCAGAACGTCACGAAGGTGTCGATCGGGTCCCAACTGCCCGGATCCTGGTTGATCGCGACATTGAGCGTGCCGGCGGCATGGGCGGTCGAGACGACCGCGGGCAGCGCGCCGCCCAGCGCCAAAGCCAGGGCGGTGGCGGTGAAGGTTTTGCGTAGGGAGAGCATGTTCAACTCCAGGGACGGGAAATCGGCCAGGCCGACGTGGAAAATGGAGGTCAAGCCGCGCGGGCCACCTGGTGGCCGGGCGCGTATTCAACCAAGGGAATGATGGCCGGCTCGTCGCCGACGCGGCGCACCGGGCTGGGAATCTCGCCTTCGATCAGCGAGGTGTCGATGTGGCGGCCGGGCTCGGCCACCGGCACCGCGGCCAGCAGCTTGCGGGTATAGGCGTGCTGCGGCGATTCGAAGATCTGCCGGCGCGTGCCCAGTTCGACGATCTGGCCCAGGTACAGGACGGCGACGCGGTGGCTCACCTTTTCCACCACCGCCATATCGTGCGTGATGAACAGGTACGACAGGCCGCGGTCCTTCTGCAGGTCCATCAGCAGGTTCAGGATCTGCGCCTGGATCGACACGTCCAGCGCCGACACGGATTCGTCGGCGATGATCAGCTTGGGATTGCTGGCCAGGGCGCGCGCGATGCACACGCGCTGGCGCTGGCCGCCCGAGAATTCATGCGGATAGCGCTTGGCGTGCTCGGGCTTCAGCCCCACCTGCTCCAGCAGTTCGCCCACGCGGCGGGCGATGGCGTCCTCTCCGCTCAGCAGGCCGTGTGTGCGTATCGGTTCGGCGATGCTGAAGGCCACCGTCTTGCGCGGGTCCAGCGATGCGTACGGATCCTGGAAGATGTACTGGATTTCCTGGCGCAGGCGCTGGCGGCCGGCGCTGTCCATCGAAAAAATGTCCTGTCCGTTGTAGCGAACGGCGCCCGAGGTCGGCGCGACGAGCTGCTGCAGGGTCTTGCCGATGGTGGACTTGCCGCTGCCCGATTCGCCCACCAGCGCCAGCGTTTCGCCCGGATAGACGTCGAAGCTCACCTGTTCCACCGCATGCACGCGGTGCGTGACGCGGCCGAAGAAACTGTGGCCCACGTCGAAACGGGTGGTCAGCCTGTCCACGCGCAGCACGGGCTCGTCATAGCGTGCCGTGTCCTGCTCGCGGGTTTCGCCCACCTCGCGCAGCGTGTCGCCGTCCAGCACCGTCTGCGGCGTGCGCAACGGCAGGTCGCGGCCCGTCAGGCTGCCCAGGCGCGGCACGGCCGCCAGCAGGGCGCGGGTGTAGGGATGCTTGGGCGCATTGAAAATCTCGTCCACCGTGCCCTGTTCGACCTTCTGGCCGCGCAGCATCACCACCACGTCGTCGGCCATTTCCGCCACCACGCCCATGTCGTGGGTGATGAAGATGACGGCCGTGCCCAGGTCGCGCTGCAGTTCGCGGATAGTGTTCAGGATCTGCGCCTGGATGGTGACGTCCAGCGCCGTGGTCGGCTCGTCGGCGATCAGCAGCCGCGGCTGGCACGACAGCGCCATGGCGATCATCACGCGCTGGCGCATGCCGCCCGACAACTGGTGCGGATAGCGGTCCAGCAACTGCGCGGCGTCCGGCAGCCGCACTTTCTCGAGCAGCTTGCGGGCCGCCTGGCGGGCGGCCGAGCGCGAGAGCTGCTGGTGCAGCATGATGGCCTCGACGATCTGGTCGCCGATGGTGAACACCGGGTTCAGCGAGGTCATCGGCTCCTGGAAGATCATCGCGATGTCGTTGCCGCGGATCGCGCGCATCGTCTCGTCCGAGGCCGCGGTCAGGTCGACCTCGCGGTCGGCGCCGTCGCGGAACAGGATCTGCCCCGTGGAGATGCGGCCGTTGGTGTAGTCCGTCAGGCGCATGATGGCCATGGACGTGACCGACTTGCCCGAACCCGATTCGCCGACGATGGCCAGCGTCCTGCCGGGGCGCACGTCGAAGTCCAGGTTCTCGACGGCGCGGAATACGCCGTTCTCGGTATTGAAGTCGACCGATACGCCGCGCACTGAAAGCAGGGGGGCGGAAGAGGATGCGGTGTTGCTAGACAACGTGGGTTCTCACAGCGAAGTGGCGGCACGGGCGGCCTGGTCGTACAGGCCCGAGAGGGCGCGCAGGGTATTGGCCAGTTGGCGGCTGGCGTCGTCCGCGGCGGGGGAGTCGATGAACGGCTGGACCAGGCACTGCTCGCGCACTTCGGCGTAGCGTTGGATCGCGGCCGCGCCGGCGTCGGTCGCGGTATAGAGCACTTCCTTGCCGGTCTTGGCGCCCTGCACCACGCCCAGGCGTTCCAGTTTCTTCAGCGAATAGTTGACCAGATGGGTGTCTTCGACATTGAGCGTGAAGCAGATATCGGCCAGCTTCTTGCCCCGGCCGCGATGGAACACGTGGTTCAGCACCAGGATGTCCAGCGAAGTCAGCTCGGGCAGTCCCGCGCAGGCCATGCAGCGCACCATCCAGCGATTGAACGCGTGCGACGCGATGATCAGGCCGAATTCGACTTCGGACAGCTCCGGCGCCGAGGAGGCGAGATGGGAGGAGGAAACAATGGCGTCCCGGACGGAGACAGACATGGGCGGTAAGGAAAAGGGACGGATCGACGACAAAATGTCGGCGAATTATTGACGATTTGTCGGAATGCGGGCATTCGGGTTAACCCGGTCTGATTTTCAGGGGCAAGGCGTTTCGGCCGGCGGGCAGATGCTTTTTTATTACCCGGGGCGGCTTAGCGCCGCAGGCATCTTGAATGGAGAAGGCGCGCACCGATAAGGCCGTGGGCGCCGGGCCGGGTATGAAAACCATATGGCGGGAACGGGCGGCAATGGCGATCTGGGCGGCGGCGGCCGGGGCCCCGGCCGCCGCTCAGCCGGGTCCGGACATCGCCTCCAGCGCGGCCGAGATCCAGCGCCGCCAGGAACACGACCTCGACGCGCAACGCGCCCGCGCGGCCGAGCGTCCGGACTTGCTGGCGCCCGCGGCGGCCTTGCCGGACGGCCTGGCCTTCCCGGCCGAGACTCCATGCTTCCCGCTGCGCACTCTGCTCTGGGAGGGCGCGCAGCCTCCCGGCGCGCTGGCGCGCACCGCCGGCTCGGCCCTGGGGCGTTGCGTAGGCGGGCAGGGGTTGCGCGCCCTGCAAGAGCGCCTGCTCGGCCTGTTGATCGATGACGGCCTCGTCACCGCGCGCGTCGCCGTGCCGGAGCAGTCCCTGGCGGCCGGGACCCTGAAGCTGCGCTATCTGCCCGGGCGCATTTCGGCCGTCAAGGACGACGGCGCCATCGGCTGGTGGCGCGCCGCGCTGCCGCGCGGCCCCGGCAGCGAATTGAACCAGCGCGACCTGGACCAGGCGCTCGAGAACATCCGCCGCCTCGGCAGCCAGGCCGACGCCGTCATCGATATCGCGCCCGGGCCCCGACTGGGCGATTCCGACGTTCTCATCCGCCCCGGCGCCGGCAAGCGCTGGCACGCCTATGCCGGTGGCGACGACGGCGGCCTGGATTCCATCGGCAAGTACCAAGTGAATGCCGGGCTGACGCTGGACTCCCCGCTGTTTCTCTACGACCAGCTTTCGCTGTCCTGGAACAGCAACGCCCGCTGGCGCGACGCGGAATCGAACACGCGCGCGGCGTCCGTCAACTACAGCATCCCCTTCGGGTACTGGACGTTCCACACCGGGGCCGGCAAGTCCACCTACCGCCAGGCCGTGGCCGGTTTCGAGGAACCCATTCTTTACGGCGGCAGTACCCGGCAGGTCCAGGCAGGCGTATCGCTGGTTCCCTACCGCGGCGCCGCCTACCGCGGAAGCCTTGCGCTCACGGTATTGCGCAAGCGCACGGACAGCACGCTCAACGACGTGCCCATCGAGGTACAGCGCCGCGACGTCACCGGCTACGAATTCGCCTATGGGCACCGCCATTACCTGGGAAGGGCGGTGCTGGACGCGGGCGCCGGCCTGCGCGGCACCTTGCCGCGCTACTCGGACGAGCCCGGCTACGTCTACGGCGATCCGGACTGGAACGGCCGCAGCACCATCCTCTCCGCCAACGCCGGCCTTTACCTGCCATTCGACGTGGCGGACCAGTCCCTGGCCTACCGGGCCAACTGGCAGATCCAGCACGCCACGACGGCCATCGTGCCGGCGGACTATTTCACCATCGGCAACCGCTACGCCGTGCGCGGCTTCGACGGGCAGGCCACGCTGGCCGCCGAAGACGGCTGGACGCTGCGCAACGATCTTGCGCTGAACCTGGATGCGCTTGCCGGCGTTCCCGGCCAGCAGCTCTATGGCGGCGTCGACGTCGGGCGCGTGGGCGGGCCTTCGGCAGCCTTCCTGTCGGGACGCACGCTGGTGGGCGCGGTGGCGGGGCTGCGCGGCCGCATCGCCATGTCCGGCCTGAACGCCAGCTACGACTTCTCCGTGGGCTGGCCGCTCAAAAAGCCCGAACCCCTGAAAACCGCATCCACCGTCTTCGCGATGGCCGTGATGTTCGAGTTCTGAATCCGATACGCCAGGTGCGCGCCATGCCCAAATTCCATTTCTTCATCGTCTGGTCCCTGGTCTGCGCCCAGGTGTGGGCGCCCGTACTGGCGCAGACCCTGCCGATTTCGGTGGACAAAAGCGTGGCCGGGCAAAGGCCGGCGGTGGGCATCAGCAACGGGGTGCCCGTCGTCAACATCGCGCCGCCGTCCGCGGGCGGCGTTTCCAACAACCGCTATACCCAATTCAATGTCGGCCCGTCGGGCGTGGTGCTCAACAACAGCGGCGGCGCGAGCCAGACCCAGCTTGCCGGACAGGTGGCGGGCAACGTCATGCTGGGCAACCAGCGCGCCGCCACCATTCTTAACCAGGTCACCGCGCCGAACCCGTCGCAACTGCTGGGCACGCTGGAGGTCGCGGGCAACCGGGCCAATGTCATCGTCGCCAATCCGGCCGGCATCACCTGCAACGGTTGCGGCTTTCTCAATGCGGACCGCGCCACCCTGACTACCGGCCGGCCGCAGGTGGGGCCGGACGGGGGCATTGGCTTCGATATCGCTTCCGGCAAGATCCGCGTCGACGGCGCCGGCCTGAACGGCGGCAACCTGAGCCGGCTGGACCTGCTGGCGCGCGCGCTGGAAATCAATGCGGACGTCTGGGCCGACCGGCTCCACGTGACGGCTGGCGCCGCGCGTGTCGATTACGCCTCTGGCGCCGCTTCGGCCTTGGCGGGCGATGGCGCGGCGCCAGCCGTCGCGCTGGACACCGCCGCCTTGGGCGGCATGTACGCCAACAGCATCCGGCTGATCGGCACCGAGGCCGGCGTGGGCGTGAACGTGGGCGGCAACCTGGTGGCCCTGACGGGCGACCTGCAGGTCACTGCCGCGGGCGACGTCCGCATTGCGCCGCGCGGCACCGCGCAGGCGGCGGGCAATCTGCGCGTGGACAGCGGCCGCGACCTGTCCATCCAAGGCGCAGCACAGGCCGGCGGGACTGCCGCGTTTGCGGCTGCGCGTGACGTGTCCGTGCAGGGCGCGGTTGGCGCGGGCGGGTCCTTGACGGTCGATGCCGGGGGTGATGCCGCGGTCGGCGCGCAGGGCAGCCTGCGCACGCAAGGCGCCTTGCGCGTGGCGGCGGGCAGGGATCTCTCCTTGTCGGGAGGCTTGCTGACTGCGGACCAGGACGTGCGTGCGCAGTCCGGACGCAACCTGAAAGTGGCGGGACGGGCGGTTGCGCCGCAGCCCGGGCAAGGCGGGTCCACGAACGGTGGCACCGGCGCGGGTGCGGGAACCGGCAATGGTTCGGCCACCGGCGGAGAGCCCGGCAAGACTCCCCAACCGACCGCGCCGGGTGACCAGAGCGGTGGCGCTTCCACGGCGGGCGGCGTGGTTTCCGCGAAGGAAGGCGTCACGCTGCAGGCGGGACGAGACATGCTGTTGTCGCGCCAGGTGTATGCGTCCGGCGTATTGCAGGCGCAGGCAGGCGCAGACGCCGTGTCGGAGGCGGGCGCGCATCTGCAGTCCGCAGGCGGCATGACGATACGCGCGGGTTCGGGCGTCACGTTGGCCGGCGCGGCACTGACCGACGGCGCGATGCTGGTCGAATCCGCGCGCGACCTGCGCCTGGACGGCAGCGCGCTGGCTTATGGCGGCGCGCTGGATCTGAAGAGCGGCGGCGATCTGCGCATGGGCGCGGCCAGCAAGGCGCAGGGCAAGCGTGTTGGAATCGATGCGGCGCGCGATCTGCGGGCCGATGGCGAACTGGTGTCGGAGACGGCGGCTGAACTGAAGGCTGGACGCGAGGCCGCGGTGGATGCCCGGGTGCTGGCGCGCGGCGATCTGGACCTGAGCGCGCAAGGCGCCACGGCCGTCACCGGGCAGGTGGAAGCGCTGGGCCGCGCTCGGCTGCAGTCCGGAGCAGGCATTTCGCTTGCGGGTAGCTTGCGCGGCAACCAGGGCGTGGACATGCGCGCGGCGGGTCCGCTCGCCATCAGCGGCGCGGCCGGCGCGGCGGCAGGTGAACTGACGTTGGCTTCCGGCGGCGACCTGTCGGTCAGCGGCAGCGCGCAGGCCGGCGGTCCGCTGCTCCTGGAAGCGATAGGCCAGGTCGAGGCGGGCGCGGACTCGCGCCTGCAGTCGGACGGCGCCATGCAACTGCGCACCGGCCAAAGCATGCTTCTGGCCGGCGTGGCGGAAACCAATGCCGGCCTGACGCTGAGCGCGGGCCGCGATCTGCGTGTGGACGGCGCGGCGCTGGCTTATGGTGGCGCCTTGTCGATGGATGCCGGCCAGAATCTGCGTTTGGCCAACGCCAGCCGCGCGCAGGGTGAGGGAGTGTCGGCGCGCGCAGGCGGTGACCTGCAGGCGGACGGCGCGATGGCCGCGCGCGGCGATATCGCGTTGACCGCGGGGCGCGACGCGCAGCTCGGCGGCAAGACGGTCGCCACCAACGACCTGACGCTGGAGGGCGGACGCAACCTGGCCATTGCTCAGGGCGCGCAACTGGAGGCGGAACGCTCGGCGCAGCTCCAGGCAGGGCGGGATGCCACGCTGGCCGGCGCTGTGCGCACCAATCAAGGCGCACGCATCGACGCCGCCGGCAAGCTGCGGCTGGACGGAGAGGCGTCCTCGGCCGCGGGCGCCATCGATCTGCGCGCGGGCGGCGACCTGTCCGTGGGCGCGCTGGGCAAGGCATACGCGGGCGGCGCGCTCAGCGGCGTAAGCGGCGGCGCGTTGCGCGTGGACGGCGAACTGGCCGGCCAGGGCGCGTTGACTTTCGTATCGGCGGGCGACGCAATGGTGGACGGCAAGCTGCTGTCCGGCGATGCCTTGTCGCTGCGGGCGGGCAAGCACCTGCGCACGGGTCAGGCGGCGCAACTGCAATCGTCCAAGAACATGACGCTGAGCGCGGGCCAGGACGCCCGCCTTGCAGGCGCTGCCTTGAGCGATGGCGGTATCGGGATCGACGCAATACGCGAGCTGCGCGTGGACGGCAGCTCGCTGGCCTACGGCGGTGAGTTGTCCATGAGTGTCGGCAGTGATCTGCTGCTGGGCGCAGGCAGCAAGACGCAGGGCAAGGGCGTCACGGCCCAGGCGGGGCGCGACCTCATCACCGCCGGCGAAATGGTCGTGGCGGGATCGGCCGACCTCGCGGCGGGCCGCGACGCGGTGTTCGGTGCCAAGCTCGGCGCCAACGGCGACCTGACGCTGCGGGCGCAGGAGTCGGCGAAGGCCACGGGCGAACTGCACGCGACGGGCGCCGCCAGCCTGCAAGCCGGCGGCGACGTGGCGCTGTCGGGCAGCCTGCTCAGCAATCAGGGCACGGAACTGCGGGCGGGAGGCGCGCTGGACCTCAGCGGCACGGCCGGCGCGGCCTCGGGTGCATTGGCCCTGACCTCGGACGGCGACATCACGGTGGGCGGCAGCGCCCAAGCCGGCGGGCCCTTGTCCATGGTCGCGAAGGGAGCGCTGAACGTGGCGGGCACGGTGTCTTCGCTGGCCGGCTTGACGGCGCAAGCGGGAACCGATGCAACGGTCACGGGCAAGCTGCTGGCTGGCGGCCCGCTGCTGCTGGAGGCGATAGAACAGTTGCAGGCAGGCGCGGATGCGCGCCTGCAATCCGAAGGCGCCGTGGCCCTGCGCGCGGGGCAGGACCTGGTCCTGGCCGGCGAGGCGCAAGCCAACAAGGGCGTGACGCTGGGTGCCGGGCGCGACCTGCGGCTGGACGGCGCGGCGTTGGCCTACGGCGGCCAATTGGCCATGAAAGCGGGCAAGGCTCTGCGCTTGGGCGACGCCAGCCGCACGCAGGGCGTGGTCGTGGAGGCGCGCGCCATGGGCGATCTGCTGGCGGGCGGCGCCATGGCCGCGCGTGGCGACATCCTCTTGAGCGCGGGACGCGATGCGCGTATCGATAGCAAGGCCGCTGCCACCGGCAATGCGTCGCTGATTGCCGCGCGCGACCTTGTCATGGGCAAGACGGCGCAATGGGATGCCGAAGGCGCGTCGCGCGCCCAGGCTGGCCAGGACATGACGCTGGCCGGCGCCTGGCGCGGCAACGGCGACATGAGGCTCGACGCCCTGGGCAAGCTGTCCGTGGACGGCACGCTTGCCACCAGTGCCGGCGGCCTGAGCCTGAACGCCAGCGGCGACCTGTCGATGGGCGAGCTGGCGCGGGTCGCGGCCAAGGGCGCGATTAACGTCACGACGCTTGGCGATCTCCGCGTGGCAGGCGTGCTCAGTTCACTGGATGGCCTGACGCTACAGGCCGCGCGCAACGCAGCCGTGGCGGGACAGGTCTACGCGGCAAGCGGCCTGGACCTGAAGGCGGGCCAGACGTTGACGGCTGCAGGCGGCTCGCACCTGCAATCCGACGCCTCGATGACGCTTGCGGCCGGGCAGGATCTGAACCTCGCCGGCACCGCGCTGGCCGAAGGCGGCATGTCGCTGGACGCGTCGCGCGACCTGCGCGTGGACGGCAATGCGCTCGCCTATGGCGGGGCGCTGCAGCTCAAGAGCGGCAATGACCTGCTGCTGGGGGCGGGCAGCCAGCAGCAAGGCAAGGGCGTGCAAGCCAACGCCGGGCGCGATCTGGCGCAGGGCGGCGTACTCGTGTCCACCGCCGGCGCGGAACTGCGGGCGGTGCGCGATGCGCGTGCGGACGGCAAGCTGGGCGCCGACGGGGCGCTGGATTTCAGCGCCGGGGGCGACATGCGCATCGGCGCGGCGGCGCAACTGGATGCCTCGGAGCAGGCGCGGATTGCGGCCGCGGGCAATCTGGAGATGGCCGGCGTCGCGCGCGGCGACAAGGGAGCAAGGCTGGACGCCGGCGGCCGTCTGGACCTGTCCGGCACTGCGGCATCCGCCAACGGCGCCCTCGACTTGAAAGTGGGTGAAGACCTGGCCTTGGCGGCCGGCAGCCGCGTGTTGTCCGGCGGCGCGCTGCAGGCGCGCGCGGGCGGTTCGCTGGCGGCGGCGGGCACGATTTCCTCGCTGGCCGATCTGATCCTGGTTGCGGTCGCCCACATCAGCCTCGACGGCCAGAACCTGGCCGCCGGCAATCTGGCCCTTCAGGCTGGCGGCGTTTTGGCCACTGGCGCGAACGCGCGCCTGCAGGCCGATGGCTCGGTCGATGTGCAAGCCGACAGCGCCACCTTCGCAGGCACGCTGGCGGCCGGTCAAGCGGCAACGCTGCGGGTCGACAAGGATCTGGCAGTGGACGGCACAGTCCTGGCCGACGCCGGCGCTCTCACGGTGGAGAGCGGCGGCGCCATGACACTGGACGGCGCCAGCGCGCTGCAGGCGGGCGGACTGCTGCAAGCGCAGGCCGGCGGCAAGCTGCTGGCCAACGGCACGATTTCGGGCGAGCAGGACATCTCGCTGGAGGCGGGCACGGACGCCGAATTGAACGGCAAGACTGTCGCCAACGGCACGCTGCGCGCAGACGCGGCCGGAAACCTGAGCATCGGCCAGACCGGCCTGGCCCAGGGCAGCAGCAAGCTGCTGCTGGGCGCGGGCCAGGACTTGCGCATCGCAGGCACGGCGGGCACCGCCACGGGCGCTGGCGCTGCGGGCGGCAGCTTGCAGGCGCAGGCGGGCCGCGACCTGTTCATCACGGGCACGGCGACCGCCGGTTCGCCCATCGTCCTGGGCGCGCAGCGCGACATCCGCATCGACGGCATCGCCACGGCGCTGGAAGGCGGCCTGACGGCCGACGCGGGCGGAAACCTGCTCGTCGGCGCGGGCGGCAGGATGCAGGCCTTCGACGGGCTGAGCGCGCGCGCAGGCGGCAACCTGGGATCAGACGGCGTCATTGCCGCGGGCGGCGGCCTGACGCTTGCCGCAAGCGGAGATGTCCTGCTGGGCGGCCTTGCGGCTGCCTTGGGCGAACGCGCGGCGGGCAATGCCTCAATCACGGCCGGACGCGACCTCTTCGTCAAGCAGAACGGTCTACTGCAAGCCGCGGGCACACTGACCGCCCGCGTCGATCGCGACCTGTACGCAACGGGCGTCCTGAGTTCGGTGGGCGACATGCTGCTGGACGCGGCGCGCCACGCGCGAGTGGACGGCACTCTCGCCACCGATGCCAACCTGACGCTGACGGGCCGCGACGTGACGGTCGGCCCGGCCGGGCTGGCGCAGGCCGGCCGCACGCTGACCGCCACCGCGCAAGGCGCGTTGCAGGCGGCCGGGCGCATGTTGGCCGGCGGCTCGCAGACCTTGACCGCGGGCGACAGCATTACGGTCGATGGCACGGTTGCCGCCTTGCAAGGCAACTTGTCGCTTACCGCGCAGCGCGGCGATATCGCGCTGGGCGCGGCGTCGCGCCTGCAGGCAGGGGGCGCATTGACCGCGCAGGCGGGCGGCGCGCTTACCGCACTCGGCTCGGCCGCCGCGGAACAAGGCATGACCTTGCGGGCCGGCACGGAGGCGACGCTGGGCGGCATTGCCGCCACGCAGGCAGGCGACTTGGTCGCCAGCGCCGGCGGCAAACTCACCATCTTGGCCGACGGCCGCCTGCAGTCCGGCGCGGGGCTGGACCTGAGCGCGGGCGGCGCGCTGTTCAACGCGGGCGTCGCGTCCGCGGGCACGAACGCCAAGCTGTGGGCAGGATCAACGCTGGACAGCACCAGTTCCGTGCTGGCCGGCGGCGATCTCATTGCCATCGCCTTGGGCCGGCTTTCCAATGCCGGCCGCTTTGTGGCCGGCGTGGGCGCCGACGGCTCGCTCAGCCAGCCGGGCAGCATCAGATTGACCGGGGGTGCCATCGTTCATGGCGGCGCCAGCCTCGCCGGCCGCGATCTGAGCCTGTCGGCAGGTAGTTTGAACTTGGCGGGCGGCAAGTTGTCCGCCATCGGCAAGGTCGCGCTGGTTACGCCGGGCGATGTCGACAGCCGCAACGCGGTCGTGCAGGGCGGCGCTCTGGATGTCGCCGCCGACAATCTTTACAACCAGGGCGGCAAGCTGACGTCGACGGGCGACGCCGCGATCAAGCTGAGCGGCGCGTTGAACAATACCGGCGGGGTGATCGCCGCCGCCGGCGATGCGGGGATCGAAGCCGCAAGCATCGTCAACCGCGATGGCACATTGGCAGCTCGCGACCTGACCGTCGCCGCCACGGGCGCGGTGGACAACCGCGGCGGCCTGATCCAGGCCGACAACGCGCTGACGCTGAACGCCGCCAGCCTGGACAACAGCGGGACGCTGGCCGCGGCCGGCACGCCGGCCAAAGGCGTGCTGGGCAAGGTCGTCTCCATCGTGGCCGACCGCGTCAACAACCAGGGAGGCTCCATCGAGGCGATCGAGGACCTGACCCTTGCCGCCAAGGAACTGGACAACACGGCCGGCGCCGTCGCTTCCCAAGGCAACGCGCGCATCGTCGCGGACACGCTCAAGAACGCCCAAGGCACGCTGCTGGCGGGCAAGAGCCTGACCGTCATCGCGCAGGCGCTGCAAGGGCTGGGCGTGCTGCAATCCGCGGGCGACCTGTCGTTCGCGTATGCGGGCCCGTTGAACCAGGAGGGCGACATCTCCAGCGGCCGCGACCTCAACCTGTCGGTGGGCGGCGCGATGGACAACCGCGCCAAGATCGGCGCCGCCCGCGACCTGAGCATCTCGGCGGACTCGCTGAACAACCAGGCCTCCGGCCAATTGCTGGCCGGCGGCCAGAATCGCATCACGGTGACGCAGGGCCTGACCAACGCCGGCCTCATCGACGGCGGTTCGACCCGCATCACCGCGGGCCGCGTCGACAACGCCGGCCGCATCTACGGCGATGCCGTGTCGATCCAGGCCGGCACCCTGGTCAACGGCGCAGGCGCGGGCGGCGGAGCCGTCATCGCATCGCGCGCGAACATGGACCTGGGTGTGGGATCGCTCATCAACCGCGACCACGCGCTGGTCTACGCGGGCGCCGACCTGCGCATCGGCGGCGCGCTGGATGCCGCCGGCCGCGCCATCGGCCAGGCCGGCTCGCTCCTGAACGCCTCCGCCACCATTGAAGCGTCAGGCAATGCCGACATCTCGGCCGCGTCCATCCGCAACCAGAACGACCGCTACACCAGCGAAACGGTGCAGGTATCCAGCACGTCCAAGGTGTACTTCACGCCGGCCGGCACCACCGACATGTACGACGCCGAGACCCATTGGCTGTGCGACGAAGTGACGCCCATGTGCAGCAAGGATCCGGCCTGGCTGAACGACGATCCGGAGCGCATGTTCCTGCTGCCGTCCACGAAGTATCCGGCATCGCGCTATGGGCCGCCGTTCGATTACGTGCCCAACAAAAAAGGCCGGGCGGGCAAAACCGCGCCAATTCCCGTCACGTACTCCCCCGAAATAATGGTGTGCACGGGCGGCGAGGGCGGCGCCGATTGCCGGATGTACCCGGAGACGTTTTTTTACCCCTACGATTCCCGCATTTGGGCTGTCTTTGGCCTGACGCCGCCGCCTGGTCCCATGCCGGTCTGGACGCCGCCGCAACACGAGTGTTTTAGCAGAGAGACATGTGCGGCCGAAGCCGCGCGCCGCCGGGCGTTCGAGGACGCCTATGCGGCGTACAAGGCGCTGCACATGGAGCTGGACGCGCGCATCCGCGCCTTCAACGCCGACTTCGACAGCCGCCTGGTCGGCACCTTCACCTACTATCAGGTCGAAGAGACCGTCACCGAAATCCGCGCCGTCTCGTCCGACCCCGGCAAGATCCTGTCCGGCGGCGCCATGACGCTGACCGGCACGGTCACCAACGACAAGAGCCAGATCGCCGCGGGCGGCGCGCTGAACGTCGCCGGCCCCGTCATCCACAACATCGGCGCCGGCGGCGAGCGCGTCGTCACGCGCGTGGGAACCGCCACCTACACCCAGGCACGCTCCCGCGACCGCCAGGAAACCTCGGCCCCATACACCGCCACGCTTGCCGCGCAGCCCATCGAACTGCCGGTCGGCACGTCCGGCGGCAACGTCGCTGTCCAGCTAAGCGGCTCGCGCCCGGGCGCCAGCAGTGGCGGCGCCGCACCCGGACCGGTGCTGGTCGCAAGCGTCGATCTGCCCGGCGGCACGGTGGTGCGTAGCGTCTCCAATCCCGCCGGCATTCCGGACAGCCAGCTCTACACCGTCAACGGCAGGCCGGACGCGCCTTACGTCGTCGCCACCGATCCGCGTTTCGTCGGCCAGCGTCCGACCGTCTCCAGCGACTACCTGCTGGACCTGTTGAGTCAACCAGGCGCGCTGCCCGGCACCACCATCGGCAACGGTGCCGGCTCGGGTGGCGGCCTGGCAGGCCAACGCCACGACCAGCCCGGCGCGGCTGGCACGGTCAATGCGGGCGTGAGCGCGGGTTCGGTCTCGAATGCGGGCCAGGCTGGCGCCTCGGTCGGCGCCAGCGGCGGCCTGGACGGCCAGCGCCTGGGCGTGCAAGGCGCATCCGGACCCGCCGGTGCCGCGCTCAGCGCGGGCGGCTCGCTCTCCGCCAGCGGCGCCACCGCCGCGGCCGACGGCCAGAAACTTTCCGGCGCGCGTCTGGGCAGTTGGGATTCCTTGGTGCCCGCGGGCGCCAAGTTCCTGACGCCCTCGGGCCAGCCCAAGCGCCTGGGCGACGGCTTCTATGAACAGAAACTCGTGTCCGACCAGATCCTGGCCACCACTGGCCAGCGCTTCCTGGACGGCTACGCCGACAACGACGGCCAGTACAAGGCGCTGCTTGCGGCTGGCGCGCAGTTTGCGCGCAACAACGGCATCCAGCTAGGCGTCGCGCTGACCGAGGCGCAGCAGCGCCTGCTCGACACCGACCTGGTCTGGCTGGTGGAGCAGACCGTCACGCTGCCCGACGGCAGTGTCGAGACCGTGCTGGTGCCGCAGGTCTACCTGCTGGTGCGCGAAGGCGACCTGAAAGGCGACGGCACCTTGATGGCGGGGCGTAGCGTCAAGCTCGCCGCCGACGGCGACATCGCCAACAGCGGAACCATCGGCGCGCGCGACGCTACCGTCATGTCCGCCGCCAACATCGTCAACCAGGCGGGCGGCCTGGTCCAGGGCGCCACCATCGACCTCGCCGCGCGCGAGGACCTGACCAGCCTCGTGTCGCGGATCTTGGGCGGCAACGTCGCCCTGTCGGCCGGCCGCGACATCGCGCTGACCTCCACCTCGGCTTCCGAGAACCACGGCGCGACCTGGGGCTTCTACATCTCCGGCGTCTCCCGCGTGGATGCCGGCAACCTCAGCATGCAGGCCGGGCGCGACCTGAACCTGACCGCTGCGCAAGTCGCCGTCAAGGACAATGCGCGTCTGCAGGCCGGCCGCGACCTTACCCTGGCCACGCTCACTGAAAGCCATGGCGAATCCATCGTCCGCAACAAGAACAACCGGCATGAATTGAGCACCGGCACGGAAATCGGCTCGCAGATCGCCGCGGGCGGAAATCTCACGCTGATCGCCGGCCAGGACGTCAACGCGCGCGCCGCCGATGTCACGGCAGGCAAGCAACTGGCGGTGGGGGCGGGGCGCGACATCAACCTGACCGCCGGCGTGGAAACGGGATCCGCCTACGACGAAACCCGCTACAAGAAGAAGGGGTTTCTCTCGTCGAAGACGACGCACACCATTACTTCCAGCGACTGGGAACAGTCTCTCGCCACGACCTTCACCGGCGAGACGGCCGTGCTGATGGCGGGACGCGCCCTGACCGTGGCGGGCTCCAACGTCGGCGCCCAGCGCGACCTGGTGATGTCCGCCGACCGCGATGTCGACATCCTCCCCGGACAGAACGCCGAAGACAGCTATGACTACAAAATGGTCAAGAAGTCGGGATTCGGCGCGATGGGCGGGTTTAGCTACGGCAGCAGCAAGCAGACGGATTCGCTCGAAGGCAAGAAGGTCTATCACAACGCCAGCATGGTCGGCAGCGTGGAAGGCGATGTGCTGATCAGTGCCGGAAACGCCCTGAACATCATGGGCAGCAACGTCATCGCGCGCCAGGGCGATATCGCGTTGGTCGGCAAGGAAGTCAATATCGGCGCGGCGCTGGATACCACGCGGGAGAAGGAATTCCACGAGATCAAGCAGACGGGTGTGAGCATTAATGCAAGCACACCTGTCGTTAGCGCCATGCAGACCGCGGGAAGGATGGGTGATGCCGCGGGCAAGACCGACAACAAGGTCATGCAGGGCTTGGCGCTGGCCACGACCGGCTTGGCGGCCATGAACGCCGCTGATGCCGTAGCCGCCGATCCCAAGAGCGCGGGCGGTGTGAGCGTGAACATCAACTTTGGCGTGAGCAAGAGCCAAAGCACCACGGATCGCTTTTCTTCCTCCGTTGCGGGCTCCACGGTCGCAGCGGGCAACGATCTCACCATCGTGGCCAGAGGCGCGGGTGCGGATTCGGACGTTACCGTAACGGGCTCGCGGCTCTCGGCGGGGAGCAACGCCGTCATCAAGGCGGACGGCGACATCCTGCTGCAGGCTGCGCAGAATACGTTCGAGCAGCATACGAAGAACAAGAGTACTAGCGCGAGCATAGGCATCGGCGTGGCGGCCAGCTCTGAGAACGGCGTCGGTGTGATGCTCAATATCGGCGCTGGCGGCGCCCGCGGCCGCGCGGATGGCAAGGACACCGGTTGGACCTATACCGACGTGACGGCGGGCAACATGCTCGCGCTGCAGTCGGGCGGCGATACCTCACTGATCGGCGCGGCGGGCCAGGCCAATCAGATCATTGCATCGGTTGGAAGAGACCTGCGCATCGAGACCCTTCAAAACACCAGCACCTACGATTCCAAGCAGCAGAGCGCGGGGATCCAGGCGAGCATTTGCATCTACGGTTACTGCAAGAGCTCGGTGTCGGGCAACGTGTCGCAAGGGCGGATGAACAGCGACTTCAAGTCCGCCACGGAACAGGCGGGATTGAAGGCCGGTGACGGCGGCTTCCTGGTCGACGTGAACAGGAACACCGCATTGATCGGAGGGGTGATCTCCAGCAGCGATCAGGCGGTGGCCGACGGTCTGAATCGCTTAAGCACGGGAACGCTCGTCGTCCAGGACCTGAAGAACGCCGCGCGGTACAAGGCGGATCAAATTGCGTTGAGCGGCGGCTATAGCTGGGGCGGCAGCGGAGGCGCCGAGAGCAAGAGCGGTGACGTAGGCACGAACTCGAAGGGCCAGGCGGCGGGCGGGTCGGAGAAGGTTCCGGGCACCAGCCTGCCCACTAGCAGTAATGGCACGTCCGTCGGCATGCCCATAGTAGTCGCCGCCTCGGGCAACGCCAATTCGACCACCCATAGCGGCGTAAGCGGCGGCTCCATCGTCATTCGCGACGAGGCGGGCCAGTTGGCGATGACCGGCAAGACAGCCGCCGAGACCATCGCGTCGCTGAATCGGGACACGTCGGATACGCTGAATGCGCTGAAACCGATCTTTGACAAGGAGAAGATCGAGGCGGGGTTCGAGATCGCTTCGGAATTTCAGTTGCAAGCGGGCCAATTCCTGGCGAATCGGGCGAAAGAGGCGAAGTCGCTTGAGCAGGCACTGGAGAATGAACCCGAAGGTCCGCGCCGAGACCAATTGAAGCTGGCGTTCGAGGAGGCGAAAGTCTGGCAACCAGGCGGAGAAATGCGCCGGTGGCTGACGGCTATATCCGCTGCGATAACCGGCAACGTGACCGGCGCCATGGGCGACATGGTTCAAGCCGCCGCCGTCAACTACCTGCAGGGACTGGCGGCGTCGGAAGTCAAGCGCATCACCGCGAACCTCGGGGATGGCGTCGAAGCCGAGGCCGCGCGAGCCGCCATGCATGCAATCGTGGGCTGCGCAGGCGCGGCGGGCAAAGGAGGGAGCTGCTCGGGTGGTGCTTTAGGCGCCGGTGCCGGTTCGGTAATCAATGCCTTGCTGAGCAGCGATCAAAAGAACTTGAATCCGGAGGAGAAGGAGGCTCGTCGTAACCTCGTGGAGTCTCTTGTGGCGGGTATTGCGCTCGCTGCCGGCACGAGCGTCATGGACACCACGTTTGCGGCTGTCAATGAGACGGAAAACAATTACCTCAAGCCAGATGAGCTGAAGTCATACCTCGGCGCACTACAAGCGTGGAAGGATTGCGCCGGAGGGGACTGCGCGCTAGCCGAAAAGGAGGTGCGCAGGCTACAGGCTGCTAGTCAGGGGCGCAACTATGCCGCGGATGGCGCATGCCTCGATAATCCGGCAGCTTGCGCGGCGGTGGCGAAAATCCTGCAGGCTGATATCGCGGCACTGGACGTGCAAGCCCAAAGCCTGGATCCCACGGAAGCGGCCACGGCCGCCAACAACTTGCAGCAAGCACGCAAGGCGTACTACTCGAATCTGGAATGGCGCGCTTACGCTGCCCAGCAGGAACTCGAAGAAGCAGGCAAAGGCTCGTGGTTGGCCTCGATGTCGGGGCAGGAACTGTATGAAAGCGGCTATCTGACGCAGCAAGAGGCCCGGGACCTGCAAGCGATGCGGCGTGAAACGCTGGCGGCGGCGTTTGTGCCGCCGGCACTGGCGCTAGGGCTGAAAGGGGGAGGATCGAGCGTAGGGCAGAGAATACAGTCGGTGGCCGAAGAGGTTAAGGCTTCGGCACTAAATGTTCCAAAAGGAAGTGGAAGTGTCCTACGATACGTATATGAACCTGCTTTTAATCCAGCAGGAACAGCCGGGTCTGCCCAGGCTTGGACGAATAAAGCTCGAATTAAATATGTCGAGCTGCCAATCTCTGGAAAAATTCGCTACGTACCTCCTGAAAATTACAACCCGAGTAATCCGCTTCCTAGAGGTCCGAATAATGGGTATCTAGATAAGTTTGGTAATGAGTGGACAAAAGGACCGTCCCGCACTGTTGGGCAAGCATTTGAGTGGGATGTTCAGTTATCCAGACAAGGTAAATCTCAATTGGGATGGGCCACTCGTGATGGTTCACATTTGAATATTTCTCTTGATGGGAAGATAACGCACAAATGATACGCAAAAGAATAGGGTTTTACCAAGAGGTGCAGATAAAAGATGATGCTAAGGAAAAAAAATACAGAGGACAAAAAGGGGCTGTTTTAGGTGTGAGTGAAGAAGGCGGAATTCTTTATGGATACGCCGTATTGCTTCATGGAAAGGATCATTTAGTCTCTTTTGATAAGGATGAAGTTTTTCCGACGGGTGTAAGTTTTTCTAGAGAGGATTTTTATTGATGAGGATACCCTTCCCTGTAAATAGATACCGTCTTGGCCGTCAAGCAATCAGGCGTAGTTTGGCTGGTATCGCATGCGGGTTTTAAGCACGCCGAAACATAGATGCACCAGCTTTCTCATGGCCGCGCCCAGCGCGGCCATTCTGCTTTTCCCCGCCTGCAGCAGACGCGCATAAAGGGCCTGGATATGAGGGTTTCGACGAATGCCCACGATGGCGGCCATGTAGAACGTGGCACGCGCCCGGGCAGGGCCGGTCTTGGACAGGTGCGGCCAGCTATTGAGGCTGGTGCCTGACTGGCGTTGCACCGGCACCAGGCCCAGATAGGCGGCCAAGGCCTGGGCAGATTCGATGCGTTTGCTATGCATGATCGACAGGATCGCGCTGCTGGCCTGCCGACCGATGGCCGGGATGCTGGTCAGTAATTCCCGGTCTTCCTTCAGATCGGGATGACGATCGATGTGATCGTCAATGGCACGTTCCAGCCGCTTGATCTCTTCGCGTAGGAACATGATGGCCTTGGTGATAGACCCCTCGACCAAGGCTGGCGGATCACTGAACTGCGTCTTCTCCTGACGGTTGTAAAAAAGGTGTCAGATTACATTTTCCGTTGAGGGGGGCGGAAAATGTAGTTTGACACCTTTTTTTGCGCTAATTATGATGGTGCTATTACTACAATTCATGTGGAAAGTGGTAAGAGTTTTTGGAAAATGTTGAATGGTAATTCCGCAGACAAAACCATAAGGCCTGTCCCGTGATCTATTCAGTGCTTGTTGATGCCATCTGTTCAGAAGTCGAGGAAGAGGTCTCGATTGTTGTATGTGGTCAGAGGTTGACCTGCTTTGCCAGTTATCTGCCCTACCAACTTGAGGTGGGCGGGATTTATCGGGCAGAGTTGCTGCCCATGATCTTTAATGAGTACATTGTTCACGAGGTTTCTTATGTCGAGCCCAAAATTGTCAGAGAAGGAGCGGGGTATTCGTACAGCGTTACTGGCGAGCTAAAAGATGGCTGCTTGTGCTGTGGTGGTCTTGTATTTTGCGATGAAGTTCTGCTGACCGATTTCGGCTTCCTTGAGGGGAAATCAGTTTCGTGGAAGATTGATAGGTTAGATATTTCCTTTGTTGAATAATCGAAATAAGGTGTCAGACTCTGAGGTTTCCCCACAAATTCATCGGCATCCTCCCATGGATTCGGCGGTGTCGTGGGGTGTTTGCAAGAGCCGGGAGTGTCATAAATTTTGTGTTTGAGGCCTAACATGTCGCTCAAGGAGCATGTATGGCTACCAAGAAAAAGACGCCTCTTCGGGAATTGCCGGCGATA
>Ga0222420_100402_pt1 | contig 23664 bp, 25 predicted proteins | sample 3A2ome_FD_182470 | JGI IMG/M metagenome (GOLD analysis project Ga0222420, IMG submission 182470) | Enriched microbial communities from leaf-cutter ant dump, University of Wisconsin, Madison, United States - 3A200A (version 2) | ecosystem: Environmental > Terrestrial > Nest > Insects nest > Nest...
CGAAGACCGGCGACGATCCGGAGGTGGGCGCGTTCATCGCCGCCGACCCGGCCTGGCCGCCGTTCTTCGCTTCGTTCTCGGATCTTATTCTCAGCCTGGTCCCGGCCTATGGCCGCGAGGGCAAAACCTATCTCACCATCGCCGTCGGATGTACCGGCGGCCGCCACCGTTCGGTCTATACGGCCGAACGCCTGGTCGAGCGGCTGACCGCCGCCGGCCATCGTGTCAGTCTCCACCATCGTGATCGCGATCATGGCGGGGACTGAGGCGGCGTGGCGCGATGAGCGCATGAGGAACGGATGATTGGCCTTGTACTCGTCACCCACGGTCGGCTTGCCGCGGAATTCATTGCGGCGACCGAACATGTCGTCGGCAAGCAGCCCGACATGCGTGCGGTCTGCATCGGCCCCGATGACGACATGGAAATGCGGCGCGCCGACATCCTGGCCGCGGTCGCGGCCGTGGATTCGGGCGAAGGGGTGATCGTGCTGACCGACATGTTCGGCGGCACGCCCTCCAACCTCGCCATCTCGATCATGGACCAGGGCAAGATCGAGGTCATCGCCGGCATCAACCTGCCGATGCTGATCAAGCTGGCCTCGGTCCGCACCAAGGCGGACCTGCATGCCTCGGTGATCGCCGCCCAGGAAGCCGGGCGCAAATACATCAACGTCGCCTCGAAACTCCTGGCATCGAACGGCTAGGGGGGCCGACAGATGAGCGAACCGCTGACCCGTACCGTCACCATCGTCAACCAGCGCGGGCTGCATGCCCGCGCGGCGTCGAAATTCGCCTCGACCGCCGGCCAGTTCAAATCGGACGTCTCGGTCGAGAAGGATGGCCAGACGGTGACCGGCGTGTCGATCATGGGGCTGATGATGCTGGCCGCGGGCATCGGGTCGGACATCACGATCAATGTACGCGGCGAAGACGCGCGCGAGGCGATCGATACGCTGACCGCCCTGGTCGAGGCCCGCTTCGGCGAGAACGAATAACCGCCAAGAACAGAACCAAGAACAAGAGGACGTCATCGACATGCAGCATTTCCAGATCCTGGCATGGGACGGCGGCGATGCCGAGGCGCCGGGGCGCCGCCAGGCCGCGCGCGAAGCCCATCTCGAACGCGCCCGCGGGGCCAAGGCGTCGGGCCAGATCATCGCTGGCGGGCCGATCCTGAACGCCGAGGGCGGCATGATCGGGTCGACCATGATGGTCGCGATGGAAGACCGCGCGGCCCTCGACAAGTGGATCGCGGACGACCCCTACACGAAGGGCAACGTCTGGCAGCGCTTCGACATCTGGCCGATCCGCGTCGCCGTCTGACGGCGACTCGGCTGAAGGCTTGAAGTCGCGGGCAGCGATGGACCCGGCGCCCCCCTGAACGGGCGCCCGGTCTTGTCGCCGCCGATCACGATCTCGACCTCGCAACGGCCCCGTCATCGGGGCCGTTTTACTGTCGGTCGTGTAATCTCGCAGACCTCGGGGCGGGCCCCGTCTGGCGGGGTGACAATCGGTCTCTCGCGATGACTATCCACAGGCGTTGCGACAACCGTCGCATCCGCCCGCCGCGTGTCGCCGCGGGGGTCAGTACTGGCCGATCACAGGGCCGTCATGACAGAGTCGTGACGCGGTCATTCGGAGTCCGCGGCTGAATCTGTTTGAGTCTTCAGTCGACCGCATAGTGTTCAGGATTTTTTAATGATGATCGTCTCAGGATTACGTCAAATCCGCGCGTAATAATTATGCCGCGCGCCCGCGCCGAGGACTCTGTGGCCGCCAGGTTACAGGCCCGTGAAAGAGTCTTCGCGTTCTGGATTCTTCCCCGTTGCGAGTCCGAAACGAGTCCGCTTATGCTCGGGTCCTTCGTTGATCACGGGGGCCGCCGAGGCCCTTATCACAAAAGGCGAACGGTTTTGGGCGGGCTTCATCTCGGGGCCCGGGCAGAGGGTTCGCTTTGGTTTTTTTTGAGGATGCGGCCGCTGCCCGGCGGGGGCAAGCCGCATCTGGCGTCGTAGCAAGCGGGGGGCATTCAGTGTCGGGCGTAGCCTGCATGGGTCGGGTCGAGAAGGTGCGAGCAGGTTTTGCTCGGGCAAGTGTTGCAGATGCAGGATCGCGCGTGCTGGGAGGGACCAAGGAATGACGATGGGGAATGCGGGCGAGGCCGTTGCCGGCTATGCGGGCGACGTGACCCCTGACGCTGCCTGGGAAGCGCTGCGCAGCCAGCCCGATGCGGTGCTGGTCGACGTGCGGTCGGACGCCGAATGGGCGTTCGTCGGCCTGCCCGACCTGTCACAGGCGGGCAAGGATGTCGTGCGTGCCGCCTGGGCGACCTTCCCCGGGATGAAGCCCAATCCGGCGTTCACCCAGACCGTGGCCGACCAGGGTGTCGGTCCGGACAAGGCCGTCTATCTGCTGTGCCGTTCCGGCGTGCGGTCGGCCGCGGCCGCCCGCGCCCTGACTGCGCTGGGTTATGCGCGCTGTTACAACATCACCGGCGGTTTCGAGGGCGACCTCGACGGCCAGCGCCATCGCGGCCAGGTCAATGGCTGGAAGCTTGCGGGCCTGCCATGGTCGCAGTCGTGACGGCGGGGGCGATGATGATGGAACACCTGCGCCCGGAGGGCATCGACGAACAGTGGGTCCAGGTCCGCACGCGCCTGCGCCAGGAAGTGGGCGACGCCGCCTTCAATTCCTGGCTGAAGCCGCTGGGCCTGGTCGGCCTGGCCGATTCGCAGGTGACGTTGAGCGCGCCCACCCGCTTCATGCGCGACTGGGTGCAGAGCCATTACCTCGATCGCATCCGCGAATTGTGGAAGGTCGAACGGTCGGGCATTCGCGGGGTGACGCTGCAGGTCAAGGCCGCGACCCGCAAGACGATCGCCCGCGGTGACGCGCTGCCCGCGCCCGAACCGATCGCCGGCGCCCTGCCCGGTCCGGGTGCTGCCGGCATCCAGCCGCCGCGCCCGGTCGTCGTCGCCTCGTCCCAGCGCGCCGATGTGCGCCCCGAGGAACCGACCGAGCGCCAGCTGTCCGCGCCGCTCGACCCGCGTTTCACCTTCGACAGCTTCGTCGTCGGCAAGTCGAACGAATTCGCCCATGCCGCGGCGCGGCGCGTCGCGGAATCCGAGACGGTCGCCTTCAACCCGCTGTTCCTGTACGGCGGCGTGGGCCTGGGCAAGACCCATCTGATGCATGCGATCGGCTGGCATATCCGCCAGCGTTTCCCGAACCGCAAGGTCATCTACCTGTCGGCCGAGAAGTTCCTGTACGAATTCGTCCGCGCGGTGCGTTTCCAGGACACGATGGCGTTCAAGGAAACCTTCCGGTCGGTCGACGTGCTGATGATCGACGACATCCAGTTCATCGCCGGCAAGAACAATACCCAGGAAGAATTCTTCCACACCTTCAACGCGCTGTGCGACCGCCACCGCCAGATCATCATCTCGGGCGACCGTTCGCCCTCCGACCTCGACGGGATCGAGGAACGGATCCGGTCGCGGCTGGGCTGGGGCCTGGTGGCCGACGTCCAGCCGACCGACTACGAATTGCGCCTGGCGATCCTGCAGGCCAAGGCCGACCGGGCCGGCTGGCGCAACCTGGCGCCCAAGGTGCTGGAATTCCTCGCCCACCGGATCACGTCGAACGTGCGTGAACTGGAAGGCGCGCTGAACCGTCTGGTCGCCTATGCCAACCTGGTCGGCCGGCCGATCACGTTGGAAACCGCCCAGGAAGTGCTGCAGGACCTGCTGCGCGCCAACGACCGCCGCGTCACCATCGAGGAAATCCAGAAGAAGGTGGCCGAGCACTACAATATCAAGTTCATGGACATGACCTCGGCCCGCCGGGCCCGGGTCGTGGCCCGGCCGCGCCAGGTGGCGATGTACCTGGCCAAGCAGCTGACCTCGCGCTCGCTGCCCGAGATCGGGCGGAAATTCGGCGGCCGCGACCACACGACGGTCATGCACGCGGTCAAGAAGATCGAACAGCTGCGTTCGACCGACTCGGCCTTTGCCGAGGACATCGACCTCTTGAAACGGATGCTCGAAGCCTGATTTCAGCTCTGGACCTTCCCCCGGTGGGAAGGTTCAGACTGGACGGATGGCGATGAACATAGGTGCTGCGGCCCGCGCTTCCGGCGTGTCGGCCAAGATGATCCGGTATTACGAGGAGATCGGCCTGCTGGCGCAGGCCGATCGCACGGCGGCCGGCTACCGGGTCTATGGCCCGCGCGAGCTGCATACCCTGCGTTTCATCCGGCGATCGCGGGGCTTGGGGTTTTCGGTGCCGCAGATCGCGGCCCTGCTGGCCCTGTGGCAGGACAAGGGCCGCGCCTCGGCCGAGGTCAAGGCGATCGCGCTGGATCATGTGGCCGAACTCGACGCCAAGATCGCCGAGCTGGCCTCGATTCGCGACACGCTGAAACACCTGGCCGGCTGCTGCCATGGCGACCATCGCCCGGACTGCCCGATCCTGAACGATCTGGCCGAGGCCTGATCAGGCCCTCGGCTTTGCCGCGATCCGGTCGACGATGACCTCGGGCGCCAGGGCGATGTCGTGGGTTTCCGCCGATTCGTCCGGTTGCGGCGGTTCCAGGGCCGCGAACTGGCTGTCGATCAGGCTGGCCGGCATGAAATGGCCCGACCGGCCCGCCATCCGCTGCCCGATCAGGGCGGGCGACCCGGCCAGATGCACGAAATGCACCGCCGCGCCCGATTCCCGCAGGATGTCGCGGTAACGCCGCTTCAGCGCCGAACAGGAAACCACCAGCCCCTCGCCCACCGCCCGCGCCGCCGCGATCCGCCCGCCGATCGCCTCCAGCCACGGCCGCCGGTCGTCGTCGGTCAGGGCGATGCCCGCGCGCATGCGCGCGACATTGTCGGGCGGATGATAGTCGTCACCCTCGGCAAAGTTGTATCCCAGCCGGTGGGCCAGTTGTCGGCCGATCACGGTCTTGCCGCAACCGCAGACCCCCATCACCACGATGATCGAGCGGGTATCCATGCGGCTATTGTTAGCGCTAATATGGCAATAGTGTAAATGCTCCTTCCGGAAATTTATGCTTTGCTCGGATGATCGTGACCAGAGCTTCCCCACCACGCAAACCACGTTCATCCCGCACCGGCCGCGCCACCATGGCGGATGTGGCCGAAAGGGTCGGCGTCAGCGCCATGACGGTCAGCCGCGCGTTCAAGACGCCGGACCGGGTGGCCGACAGCTTGCGCGAACGCATCCAGGCGGCCGCCCGCGACCTCGGCTACCTGCCGAACCGGGCGGCCAGCCAGCTGGCCTCGGCGCGGTCGATGACGATCGCGGTGCTGATCCCGTCCCTGACCAACACGGTGTTCATCGACACCGTCGCGGGCATCCACCAGGTCATGCACCCGGAGGGGTACCAGATCCTGATCGGGGTCACCGGCTATTCCGGCGACGGCGAGGAACGGCTGCTGGAAACCTATCTCGAATACAACCCCGACGGGCTGTTGCTGACCGGCCTCGGCCATAGCGACGCGACCTGGGCGCGGCTGCGCGGCCTGGCGATCCCGACCGTGCACATGATGGAACTGTCGGACCGGCCCGACATCTACGCCGTCGGCCTGTCGCAGATCGAGGGCGGCCAGGCCATCACCCGCCGGCTGATCGAGCGCGGCTATCGCCGCATCGGTTTCGTCGCCGCCCAGCTCGACGAACGGACGATCCGCCGCGGCGAAGGCTATCGCCGGGCGATGCAGGATGCCGGGCTGTACGATCCGGCACGCGAACTGCTGTCGCCGGAACCGTCCTCGATCGGCTTCGGGGCCGAACTGCTCGACCGCATGCTGGTCCAGGCCCCCGATTGCGACGCGCTGTTCTTCTGCAACGACGACCTGGCCCAGGGCGCGATCTTCCGCTGCCGCCAGCGCGGTATTTTGGTGCCCGACCAACTGGCCATCGCCGGTTTCAACGACCTGCAGGCCTCGGCCTGGACGGTGCCGGCACTGACCACGGTGGCGACGCCGCGCTATGCCATCGGGCGCGAGGCCGCGTCGATGCTGCTGGGTCTGCTGAAGGGCCGCCGACCCGAACGGACCTGCCTCGACCTTGGCTTCACCGTCATGGAACGCGAGACGACGGGTACGAAGTCCTAGGTATCGATCGTCCCCCAGTACTATCGTCATACCGGCGAAAGCCGGTATCCAGGGCAGGGGTGTCGCAACTTGCACCGCGCTTTCCCTGAACCCTGGGTCTACGCTTCGCTTCGCCCGGGGTGACGGTCGACTTTCTATCCCGTGCCGACCCCGACCACCCCGCTTGCGACCATCCGGTCGATCGCCGCCTCATCCAGCCCCAGCTCGGACAAGATCGCCCTGGTATCCTGGCCCAGCGCAGGCGGCGGGGCGGGCCGCGGCGCGAAATCCGCCCCCTTCATCGGCAGGCCCAGGCCCTTCGGCGCCGACGGATACCCGGGCAGGGTCGGCAGGTCGACCAAAGCGGGGTCCAGGCCGGGATAGACCTGGTCCAGGAAATCGTCGATGCCGCGCACCTTGGCTGCCGGCACGCCCGCCTCGTTCAGGATCTTTTCCCAGGTTTCGGCATCGCGCGTGGCCAGGGTTGCGGCCAGTTCGCGGCGCAGCATGTCTTCGTTGTCGGCGCTCATGAACCCCGCGGCATTGCCGCCGGGGCTGGCAAAGCGCGGATCGTCGATCAGGTCGGCGCGGCCGATGGCGCGGGCCATCAGGTCGAACTGGGCGCGGGTATTGGCGCCGGTGGCGATCCAGCCGTCGGCGGTGGAGAAGGTGTCGGATGCCGGGCTGCCGGCGAAACCGCGGTTGCCGACGCGCCGCGGCCGCTGGCCGGCCAGCAGCCAGGCCGAACTGGCTGTGAACATCAGCTGCAGCGCCGCGTCGACCATCGACACCGTGATCGCCGTGCCCCGGCCGGTACGCTCGCGCTGCATCAGGGCGGCCAGGATGGCGAAGGCCGTCGACTGGCCGGTGGCGATGTCGACCACCGGCCCGCCCATCTTCATCGGCGGTGCGGCGGGGTCGTCGCCATTGACCATCATCATGCCGGTCGCGGCCTGGATGACATGGTCATAGGCCGGGCGTCCGTTGCCCCAGCCGGACACCGAGCAATGGACCAGCCGGGGATTGGCCGCCATCAGGGTCGCGGCATCCAGCCCCTTGGCCGCCATCGCGCCGGGCCGCATGTTCTCGATCATCACGTCGACATCGGCCGCCAGGCGGCGCAGCAGGTCGATGCCTTCCGGCCGCGACAGGTCGAGGGCCAGCGACCGCTTGCCCGCATTCATCGCGACGAAGCCCGGCGCGAAACCCGGCGGCGTGGCGCCGCGATGGGCATGGCGCATGACGTCGCCGGTGCCGGGGCGCTCGACCTTGATCACCTCGGCGCCGAGCAGCGCCAGCTGGTAGGTCGCGTAGGGCCCGGCCAGGACATGGGTGACGTCGAGCACGCGGATGCCCGACAGCGGACCTGCGGTCATTGGCGGACCCTCACGAACAGATGCAGCGGCAGGAAGATGACCAGCGTTATGCCCAGCAGCAGGATGGTCAGGGCGGCACTTTCGCCCATCCGGCTCTCGCTCCAGAAATTGAAGATGACGACGGCCAGGGTCAGGGTTTCGGACGACCCGCCGCCCAGGAACAACGGCGTGTTCAGGTCGCGCAGCCCCGACAGGAAGACCAGGGCGAAGGCACCCAGCAGCACCGGGCGCAGCAGCGGTGCCAGGATGGCGCGGATGCGGGTCAGCCGGCCAGCGCCGCAGATGACGGCCGCTTCCTCCAGGCTGCGATCGACCTGGCCCAGCCCGTCGCCGATATTGCGCAAGGCCAGCGGCAGCGACCGGGCGGCCTGGGCCATCGCGATCAGGACCAGCCCGCCATACAGCCCCAGCGGCGACTTGATCCAGGCCCAGATCACGCCGATGACAAAGGCGGTGCCCGGCACCAGTACCGTCAGATAGGCCGCGCCCGACAGCAGGTCGCGGCCGGGCAGGGTGGTGCGGCGGGCGAGATAGGCGACGGTGAAGGCCAGCACCAGCACGATGCCGGCCTCCATCCCGGCGATGGCAAGCGTATTGCCGATCACCCGCCAGATCGCGCCATAGCCGGTCAGGACATAGGAAAAATTGCCGAACGACAGATCCTTCAGCGAGGCGCCGCCGAACCAGGCGGTATTCAGCGACATCCACAGGATGATTGCATAGGGCAGGATGACCGCCAGCACCGATACCAGGACGGCAAAGGCCGCAGCCACCGGCCGGGCCCGGCCCAGCGGCAGCAGCGACGGCCGCCGGCCCTTGCCCCCGATCACCGCGAACCGCGCGGCATCGCGCCGCCGCCGGCTCAGCCACAGCAGCCCGCCCAGCAGGAAGGCGACCAGGCAGAACATGACGCCCATCGCCGCCGCCACCTCGTAGCGCGGCGGAAATCCGTTCAGGAACAGGTAGAGCTGGGTGGCGAACACGTAGATCCGCGCCGGCATCCCCAGGATCGCCGGGGTCGCGAACAATCCCCAGGCGATGATCAGCGAAAAGATCGCCGCCGCGATCAGGCTGGGGGTGACCAGCGGCAGGGTGACGCGGCGGATCACGGTCAGGGCCGAGGCGCCGGCGACGCGCGCGGCCTCCTCATAGGCGCCGTCCAGCCCGGCCAGCGCCGCCTCGACCGTCAGGAAGACATAGGCATAGAGGAACAGGCTGGAGACATAGATCATCCCCGGCATCGAATGGATGTTCAGCGGCTTGACCCCGATCAGCCCGTCCAGGGCCAGGTTCAGGTAACCGGCATTGGGGCTGGCCAGGAACACATAGGCCATCGCCGTCAGCCAGGGCGGGCTGACGAAGGCGAACAGGGCGGTGAACCGGACCAGCGCCTTGCCCGGCAGGTCGGTGCGGGCGACCAGCACGGCCAGGGTGACGCCGACCGCCAGGCTCAGCACCGTCGTGCCCAGCGCATAGATCCAGGAATTGACCAGGACGCCGGCGAACGAGAAACGCTCGAACAATTCGACGTAGCGGCCCAGTCCCAGCCCGCCGCCGGCTTCCTTCAGGCTGCCGATGCCCAGCCAGGCGATCGGCAGCAGGTTCAGCACGGCGACACCGGCGGCGGCCAGCGCAAAGGCCGACCACAGCCCGGGATTCAGGCGGCGCCACATGGTCATGCCGGGAAACAGCTGGCGGCGACGCCGTCGACCGCCAGCCGTGCGGTCGTGCCGGGGCCGTATTCCGGGCCCGCGGCCGGCTGGTCGACGATCACGGCCCGGTCGCCGACGCTGACGCGATACCGCAGCGCATCGCCCAGGAATTCGACGCTGTCGACCCGGGCCAGCGGGCCGTTGACGGGATCGCCCGCCGCCGCCAGGCGCAGGCCGCCCGGCCGCAGATACAGGGCGACGCGGGCACCGGCTGCCGCCGTGTGGCTGACCGCGACATCGCCGCCGCCGGCCAGTTCGACCCGGCCGTCGGCGCGCACCCGGCCGTCCAGCCGGTTGACCGCACCCAGGAAGCGGGCGATGTCGGGCGTGGCCGGCCGGGCATGCAGCGCGCGGGGATCGGCGGCCTGGCGCACCCGCCCGCCTTCCATCACCAGGACCAGGTCGGACAGGGCCAGCGCCTCGGCCTGGTCATGGGTCACCGCGATCATCGTCGTGCCGGTCTCGCGCTGGATGCGGCGCAATTCGGCCCGCATCTCCTCGCGCAGATGGGCGTCGAGATTGGCCAGCGGTTCGTCCAGCAGCAGCAGCGCCGGGCGATAGGCCAGGCAGCGGGCCAGCACCACGCGCTGCATCTGGCCGCCCGACAATTCGCCGGGATACCGCCCGCCGTACCCGCCCAGCCGCACCAGGTCCAGCGCCTCGTCGACCCGGGTGGCCGCCTTGGGTCCGGGCCAGCCGCGCACCTTCAGGCCAAAGGCGACGTTGGCGGCGACCGTCATATGCGGCCAGATCGCATAGGACTGGAACATCATGCCGAGGTCGCGCCGCTCGGGCGGCACCAGCACGCGGCCGCGATCGGCGAACACGTTGGTCGGACCGATGCCGATGGTGCCGTCATCGGGCGTTTCCAGCCCGGCGATGCAGCGCAGCAGCGTGGTCTTGCCGCAGCCCGACGGCCCCAGCAGGCCCAGCACCGCGCCCGAGGCCAGGGTGAACGAGACATCGTCGACGGCGCGGACCGCGCCGAAAGCCTTGACCAGATGCGAGACCGTGACGGCGGACATGTCCGGCGCTCAGCCCATCAGCTTGCGCCAGCGGTCCAGCATCTCGCCGCGCTGCGCGGCCAGCTGGCGCGAATCCGGGCGGATGATCTTCAACGTATCCAGCGGCGGAATGCCGGGCGGCGGCGTCATGCCGGCGGCCGACCCGAAGATGCCGGTGGCCTTGACGATCGCCGCCTGATACTCGGCCGACAGCACATGGTTCAGGAACACCCGCGCCGCATTGGGGTGGGGCGCGTTGCGGGCGATGACCAGGCTGCCGTCGGCGATGACCGTGCCGTCGGTCGGCCAGACGATGGCGACCGGGGCGCCCTGGGCGATGTTGGTGAAGGCCCAGCTTTGCGCCACCACGCAGATCGCCTTCTCGCCGCGGGCCACCGCCTGCATCGCCTCGGCCTGCAGGCGCATTTCCGACACGTCGTTGGCCCGCAGCTTCTCGACGAAATCCCAGCCGTACAGGTCCAGCCAGGCCTTGATCAGCAGGGTGGTCGACCCCGCGTTCTCGGGCGCGCCCAGCAGGATCTGCGACTTGTAGGCCGGATTGGCCAGGTCGGCATAGGACCGGGGTGCCCGCTCGGGCGTCAGCATCCGGGTATTGTAGGCGATGACCAGCCCGAACAGACCGGACGGCGCGATCAGCGGGTTGTCGGCCTTCACCTGGGGCGCCAGCCGGCCCATGTTGGGCACCGCGACCGGCGCCAGCAGCGACTTGTCCTCCAGATACAGCGCCAGGGCCGTGTCGGTCAGCGTCATCACGTCGACCTGGGGCCGGCCGGCCTCGGCCTCGGTCTCGTATTTGCGCACGACGATCTCGCCGCCGCCGGGGCGGGCATACCGCACCTTGATGCCGTAGCGGTCCTCGAACTGCTTCATCAGCGGTTCTTCCATGCGGGCGATGCCGCTGGAATAGAACGAGACTTCGCCCTCCTTCTTCGCCGCCTCGACCACCCGGGCCCAGTCCGCCTCATCGGGCAGGGCGGCGGCGGCACCCGGCCGGGCAAGGCCCAGCCCGGCGATGGCGGTCAGTCCGGCAAGCGCGGTCCTGCGGGTGAGCATGGCGTTTCCTCCGGTTTCGTCCCCGGTATCCCGAGGATCGTTCTGATGACGGCCTGGTTGACCTCGACGATGCGCCAGGCCGTGATCGACGCCGCCTCGGCGTCGCGCGCCTGGATGGCTGCGTTCATCTCGGCGCTCATCGCGATGATGGTGCGGCGATGGGCGGGGATCGAATGCAGCAGGATCGCGTAATAGCGATAGGCTTGCCGGGTCATGCGACCCATCGTCGCCTTCAGCCGCTCGTTGCCGGTATGGGCGACGGCATAGGCCGAGGCGGCCTGGATGGCCGCGGCGAAGGCGCGGGGGTCGACATCGGGTTCGGCCTCGGCGATGCGCCGGATCTCGGCGCCCAGCGCGGCGTAACCGGCCATCTCCTCGGGGCTTGCCCGCCGCACGAACAGCCGGATGGCCAGCGCGTACAGCGCCCCGCGCACCTCGAACATGTCGATGATCTCGTCGGGCCGCAGCTGGATCACCGACGCGCCCAGCCGCGGGCGGATCACCACCAGTTCCTCGCGCGCCAGGATCTGCAACGCCTCGCGCACCGGGCCGCGGCTGACGCCGAATCTTTTGGCGATCGCCTCTTCCGACAGCCGCTCGCCGGGTTTGCACAGCCCCTGCGCGATCTCGTCACCGATCTGGGTGGCGATATGGCGGGCAAGCGACAGCGGCAGGTCGTCGGTAGCGAGGCTCATGACGGTACGATAGGCCGCTGTTCTGTCGACTGTCAACAATTATTGAAATTATATTTCCAAACACCAAGCCGCCTCGGACAGATAATCATCGTCCGGCCTGTCCTTTGGGTCCTGACTTTGAGCTCAGATGCTTCCTCAAAAAGCGATCGTCATCCCGGCGAAGGCCGGGATCCGGGGCAAGGGGCGTCGCAATCGGCACCACGCTTACCCCGGGCCCCGGCCTTCGCCGGGGCGACGATGGCACTTTTAAGCGAAGCCGACGCGCAAGGTCAGCGCCAAGGGGGGCAGGCCGGGGGGGCAGGCCGGGCGATGTGGCTGGGATAGGAAACTTGTCCACGAAAAAGGGCGCCCGCAGGCGCCCGTCAGTCGTCAGCATGTGCGCAGGGTGAAAGTCAGCGCGGATCCTTGACCGCCGCGATCTGGTCGAATTCGACGTTGTAGAGCTTGCCGTCGACCTTCTCGACGCGGCGGATATAGATGGTCTGGGTGATGTCGCGGGTGTCTGCCTCGATCGAGACGGGGCCGCGCGGGCTGGTCCAGGCCATGCCCTTGGCTGCGCCGATGAAGCTGTCGGCATCGGCCTTGCCGCCGGTCTTGGCCAGCACGTCGAAGATCAGCTTCATGCCGTCGTAACCGCCGACCGACATGAAGTTCGGGCGCATGCCGCCATTGGCCTTCTCGAAGGCTGTGACATAGGCCTTGTTCTCGGCCGACGGATGGGCGGCCGAATAGAAGTGGGCGGTGATGGTGCCGACCGCGGCATCGCCCATGGCGGGCAGGATGTCGTCGTCGGTGACGTCGCCGGTGGCGATCAGCTTGACCGTCTTGGCCAGGCCGCGATCGCCGAATTCCTTCATGAACGACGCGCCCTCGCCCGACGGCAGGAAGGCGAAGATCGCGTCCGGGGCGCTGTCCTTGGCCTTCTGCAGGAACGGGCCGTAATCGGGGTTCTTCAGCGGGATGCGCACGGCCTCGACGACGGTGCCGCCGGCTTCGCCGAAGGCTTTCTTGAAGGTCGTCTCGGCCTCGATACCGGGGCTGTAGTCGGTGACGACCGAGAACACCTTCTTGATGTTGTTCTTGGCCGCCCATTGCGCGATCGCCCAGGCCGACTGCGCCAGGGTACCCGAGGTGCGCGTCGCGGTCGGCGACTTGGCGGTGATCACCGACGAGGCCGCGGCCATGACGACCATCGGTTTCTTGGCCTGCTCGGCCAGCGGCGCGGTGGCCAGCGCCAGCGGCGTCAGGCCGAAGCCGGCCAGGATGTCGACGTTGTCCTTGACGATCAGTTCCTGGGCCAGGCGCTTGGTGGTGTCGGGGGCGACGCCGGTGTCATCCTTCAGGATGACCTCGACCTCGCGACCGGCGACCTTGTTGCCGTTCTGGGCCAGGTAAAGCTTCACCGCCGCGTCGACCTGCTTGCCGGTCGAGGCGAACGGCCCCGACATCGGCAGGATCAGCCCGACCTTGATCGGATCGGCCGCCCAGCCCGGTCCGGCGATCAGCATGCTGAGTGCGGCACCCGCCGCAAGGCGTGTCAACCAGGTCATTGTTTTTCCTCCCTCGTCGTTATGGTCTTCAGGCTGAAGCCGCGCGTTCCTCAATCATCCGCCGCACGCGCAGCGCGCCGGCGTCGAGGTTGATGTTGATCATCCGGTAATCGGGCGCTTCCTGCATCGCCTGCTGCTGGGCCTGCACGATCACCTTGTCCTCGGCGAAGATGCGCGTGATCGACGCCTTCATGTCGGCGGTCAGCGACGCATCGTCCAGACAGAAGCTTCGCGCATTCGCCCAGAAATACCAGCAGGTCGTGTCGGTCGCCGGCGTGATCGAATTCAGGATCATCGCGTTGATGCCGCGCGACCGGTCGCCTTGCGGCGCGCCGGTGCCGGTTTCGGCCACGCCGACATCGATGACCACGCTGCAGGGCCGGACATAACGGGCGATCTGCCAGCGGTCGCAATGCCCTCCATAGTCACGCGCCCGCCGCATCAGCCCGGCCCAGAACGGGGCGGGTTCATGATCGTGCACCCAGCGCGAGACGACGACGCTGTCGCCGTCGACCGTCGTCTTGATCGGTGCCGACGGCAGGCGCGAATCGCCGATCGAGGTCGGATGGACATAGGTTTCGTGGCTGAGGTCGAGCAGGTTGTCGATCAGCAGCCGATAGTCGCAGGCCACCTCGATCATGTCGCCGTCGCCGGTCCAGGCGGGGTCGTCGTTCCAGTGCAGGTCGGGCACCTCGGCCGGATCGGCCAGCGCCGGATCGCCGATCCAGACCCAGACGAAGCGGTGGCGCTCGACCACCGGATAGCTGGCGACGCGGGCATTGGGCGCGACCCGTTCCTGGCTCGGTACCTTCACGCATTGCCCCGTGCGGTCATAGGTCAGGCCGTGATAGCCGCAGACCAACTGGTCGCCATCCAGCCGCCCATGGCTCAGCGGCAGCAGCCGATGGCAGCAGCGATCGGCCAGGGCGACGGGCGTGCCGTCCTGCAGGCGATAGAACACCATCGGCAGGTTGCAGATGCGCCGGGCCAGCAAATCGCGCCCGACCTCCCGTCCCCAGGCGGCCACGTACCAGGCGTCGCGCATGAACATGGGGGTCACTCCCTAACGACCTCGTTTGCGGGAAATTGTATCCAATGATCAGCGTTCAGCAATCAGAAATTCGCATGACGAACCATCGTGCGCATATCGCAGTGCAGCAAAAGTGCTGGAATCAGCGGCTCCCAGGCTGATCTGCCGGCTTTTCGATGATCGCACCATTGGATACAATCGCGCCATGCAGACGGAGCTTGCCCCGCCCTCCTCGCAGCAGCAGCGCATCGTGCTCAAGCTGCGCGAAATGATCCTGAACGGCGAACTGGCGCCGGGCACCCGCGTCGCCGAAATCCCGGTGGCCGAACGGCTGGGGGTGTCGCGCACGCCGGTGCGCTACGCCCTGGGGGTGCTGGCGGGCGAAGGGCTGATCGTCGCCACCGACAACGGGCGCGGTTTCCTGGTCCGCGGGTTCTCGCTCAAGGACATCATCGACGCCATCGAACTGCGCGGCACGCTGGAAGGCATGGCCGCCCGGCTGGTGGCCGAGGACGGCTGGACGGAATCGCTGGCCGGCGACCTCGCTCGCTGCCTTGAGGAAGGCGAGGCGGTGATCGCGCCCGGCCGGCTGCTGGCGGAATCGGGGGGGCGCTGGGCCGCGGTAAACGAACGCTTCCACCGCCTGATCGTCCATGCCTGCGGCAGCCAGCCGCTGATCAACGCCGTCATGCTGAACGACAAGCTGCCCTTCGCCTCGGCCAAGGCGTTCCTGGGTGTCACGCGGGACGAGGCGATCCGGCGCCGCCAATACGAAATCCTCCTGATGGCCCAGCGCCAGCACCAGGCGATCGTCGAGGCGCTGTCCCAGGGCAAGGGCGCGCGGGCCGAGGCCTTGATGCGCGAACACGCCCACGCCGCCATCGACAACATCCTGCTGTTCCGCGGCGAGATTCCCGGGCTGGCCCCCTAGTTTGCCGGGCTTGCCCCCGGCCGTCGGTCTCGTTAAGAACTGTTGTGCGCCAACCGAACAGAGGCCGGACATGACCGACGGCGGTACCGAAGCGGGGCAGGAGTCCAGGGAATTCGTCAATTCGCTGGCCCGTGGCCTGTCGGTGCTGCAAAGCTTCGGCCGCGATGCCCGGCGGATGACCTTGTCGGAAGTGGCCGAACGCACCGATCTCAACCGGGCCGCGGCCCGCCGTTCGCTGCTGACCCTGGCCGAACTGGGTTTCGTCGCCTCGGACGGCAAGTATTTCGAACTGACGCCGCGCGTGCTGACGCTCGGTTTCGCCTATCTGTCGTCGCTCGAATTCTGGGAAGCCTCGCGCCCGGTGCTGGATGCGGTGTCGCGCGACCTGGAGGAAAGCTGTTCGGCCGCGGTGCTGGACGGGCCCGAGATCGTCTATGTCGCCCGCGCCGCCGCCCGCCACCGCCTGCTGTCGATCACCCTGACCATCGGCACCCGCCTGCCGGCGCATGCGACGTCGATGGGCCAGGTGCTGCTGGCCGGGCTGGACCCGAAGGCGCTGGACCGCTATTTCGCGGCGGCCGACCTGCGCCGCTATACCGCCACCACCCTGACCGCGCGCCCCGAGATCGAGGCGCGGCTGGCCCAGATCCGCGCTGCCGGGCATGTCACGGTGGACCAGGAATTCGAGATCGGCCTGCGTTCGATCGCGGTGCCGATCCGCCAGCGCGACGGATCGATCACCGCGGCGCTCAACGTCTCGACCCATGCCGCGCGTTGCGACCTGGGCCAGATGGAGGAACGGTTCCTGCCGCGGCTGCGTCAGGCAGCCGAGGAATTGTCGCGCATCCTGGCCTGATCGGGCGCGGGCGCCGGCTGCTGCCAGTGCGCCAGGGCCAGCCGGCCGGTGTCGGTCAGGCCGTAGACCCCGCGGGTGACGCGCTCGAACCAGCCATAGACATTGTTCTGCAGGATGCCCGCGGCATCGGCGGCCAGCGGCTTCAGGTCGCGCGGCCGGCCCGGCCCCGCGGCCAGCGCCGCGGCGCAGGCCAGCGCCCGCTGGCGATAGGCGGTCATGATCGGGCTGCGGGTCGACCCGCCCGCGGTGGGATCGCCCAGTCGCCGGCGATGTTCGGTCATCAGCCGCGACCGGCGCCGCAGATTGGCGCGCGGCTGCCAGGCGGCGGGTTCGGCCAGGGCGGCGACGCTGCCGCCCGGTGACACCACCAGCAGGCCCAGCCCCAGCCGGCGGCATAGCTTGACGACACGCGGGTCACGTTCGCGCCCGCGGCCGTTGGCCGAGGCGGGCACGGCCACCCAGACCTCGTCGCAGGCGGGCAGGCGGTCGACCGCCTGCAGCACCAGTTCCAGGTTGAAGCCGAGCTTGAGTTCGGCGATGACCAGCAACGGCGGCTCGCCGTCGCGCAAGGCGACGATGTCGCAGCCGCCGATCTCGCCCTTGACGTCGTAGCCCAGGTCCTCGAGGAACCGTTTGACCGGCGCGTACAGCGCGGTTTCGGTCAATGGGCGGCACCCCAGTCGCGGGCCAGGCCGGTCTCGACGGTCAGCGGCACCGACAGCCGGGCGGCGCCCTCCATCACCGACTTGACCAGCGCGGCGGTTTCCTCGGCCTCGCCTTCGGGCAGTTCGAACACCAGTTCGTCATGCACCTGCAGCAGCATGCGGGCTTTCAGCCCCGCCTGCTCCAGCGCGCGGGGCAGGCGATTCATCGCCCGCTTGATGATGTCGGCCGCCGATCCCTGGATCGGGGCGTTGATCGCGGCGCGTTCCTGGAAGGCGCGTTCGGCCGGGTTCTTGGAATTGATGCCGGCCAGCCAGCAGCGCCGGCCGAAGATCGTCGACACGAAGCCCTTCTCGTGCGCCTCGACCTTGGTACGGTCCATATAGGCGCGGATGCCGGGGAAACGCTGGAAATAGGCCTCGATGAAGCCCTGCGCCTCGCGCTGGGGAATGCCCAATTGCTGGCTGAGGCCGAAGGCCGACATGCCGTAGATGATGCCGAAATTGATCGCCTTGGCCCGGCGGCGGACCATCGCGTCCATGCCTTCGATCGGCACGTCGAACACCTGGCTTGCGGTCAGGGCATGGATGTCGATGCCGGCGGCGAAGGCTTCCTTCAAGGCGCCGATGTCGGCGATATGGGCCAGCAGCCGCAGCTCGATCTGCGAATAGTCGGCCGACAGCAGCAGGTGGTCGGGCGCGGCCACGAAGGCATTGCGGATCTTGCGGCCTTCCTCGGACCGGATCGGGATGTTCTGCAGGTTGGGGTCCGACGACGACAGCCGGCCGGTCGAGGTGGCGGCCAGCGCGTAGGAGGTATGGACGCGGCCCGTATCGGGCGCGATCGCCTCGCGCAGCGCGTCGGTATAGGTGCCCTTCAGCTTGGACAGCTGGCGCCATTCCAGGATGACGCGCGGCAGGTCGTGGCCCTGGGCCGCCAGCGTCTCCAGCACGTCGGCCGCGGTGCCGTAGGCGCCGGTCTTGGTCTTCTTGGCGCCGGGCAGCGACATCTTGTCGAACAGGATTTCGCCCAGCTGCTTGGGTGACCCCAAGTTGAACTTTTCGCCGGCCAGTTCATGGGCACGCGCCTCGTGCTCGACCATGCGCTGGGCGAAATCGGCCGACAGCCGGGCCAGCGTCTCGCGGTCGACGACGATGCCGGCCGCTTCCATGCCGGCGATGACCGCGGGCAGCGGGCGCTCGATCGTCTCGTACAGCCCGGTCAGCCGTTCGGCCAGCAGGCGCGGTTTCAGCACGCGGTGCAGGCGCAGGGTGATGTCGGCATCCTCGGCCGCGTAGGCCAGCGCCTTGTCCATCGGGACGCGGTCGAAGGTGATGCGCGCCTTGCCGGTGCCGGTCACCTGGTCATAGCTGATGCACTGGTGGTCCAGATGCAGCTGGGCCAGTTCGTCCATGCCGTGGCCGTGGCGGCCGCTATCCAGCACGTAGGAAATCAGCATGGTGTCGTCGTAGGGGGCGATGACCGCGCCGTGGCGGCCCAGCATCACCATGTCGTATTTCAGGTTCTGCCCGACCTTCATGATCGCCGGGTCGGCCAGCACGTCGCGCAGCAGGCCGACGGCGGTCGCGGCATCCAGCTGGGGCTGCACCCGCTGGCCGAAATCGTCGACATGGTTGACCGGGATATAGCAGGCCTCGCCCGGCGCGGTGCTGAGCGAGATGCCGACCAATGTCGCCTTCATCGGTTCCAGCGAGGTGGTCTCGGTATCGACCGCCAGCACGCCGGTGGTCCGCGCCCGCGCGACCCAGCCCTGCAGCGCGGCCTCGTCCAGCACCAGCTGGTAATCCTGGGATACCGCCTCGACCGTCTCGGTCGTGGCCTGGACCGGCAGTTCGGGGCGGGATTCGACCACGGCCGCGGCGCCGAACTGGGATTCGACCCGGCGGCGCAAGGTGGTGAATTCCATCAGGTCGCAGAACGACAGGATGGTCGCGGCGACGGGCGGATGCAGGATCAGGCTGTCGGGGGTGACGTCGAGCGGCACGTCGTCGCGCAGGGTGACCAGCTGCTTGGACAGCCGGGCCTTGTCGGCATTGGCGATCAGGCTTTCGCGCCGCTTGGGCTGCTTGATCTCGGTCGCGCGTTCCAGCAGCGTGTCCAGGTTGCCGTAGGTATTGATCAGCTCGGCCGCCGTCTTGACGCCGATGCCGGGCACGCCCGGCACGTTGTCCGATGAATCGCCGGCCAGGGCCTGGACGTCGACGACGCGGTCGGGGGCGACGCCGAACTTCTCGCGCACCTCGGCCTCGCCGATCGGCTTGTCCTTCATCGGATCGTGCAGCCGCACGCCGGCGCCGACCAGCTGCATCAGGTCCTTGTCGGACGAGATGATGACGACCTCCATGCCGGCGGCCGCGCCCTGGCGGGCCAGGGTGGCGATGACGTCGTCGGCCTCGAAACCGTCGCGCTCGATGCAGGGCAGGCCGAAGGCGCGGGTGGCATCCCGCATCAGCGGGAATTGCGGCACCAGGTCTTCCGGCGGTTCGGACCGGTTGGCCTTGTACAGGTCGTACAGATCGTTGCGGAAGGTGCCGCCCTTGGGGTCGAAGACCACGGCCATGTGGGTGGCCTGGCCGGGCTGGCGCGCCTGTTCCAGCAGCTTGTTGATCATGTTGCAGAACCCGGCGACCGCGCCGATCGGCAGGCCGTCCGATTTCCGCGTCAGCGGCGGCAGCGCGTGATAGGCCCGGAAGATGTAGCCTGACCCGTCGATCAGATACAGGCGATGGGCGGCGGCCGGCGCGGCAGCGGTCTGGGGGGTGTCGGTCATGGCCGGGACGATGGCAGAGCCGGCGCCTTGCGGCAAGCTTTCGGGGCCTTCACGGCCCCTGGCCTCAGGCGTGGACCTGGTCCAGGCGGTGAACGCGGGCGAACAGGTTGTGGGCGCGCCGGGCGATCAGCACGAACCGCATCGGCAGCACGTTTTCGGGGTCCTGGATCGGCGCGACGTGATGGGCATTGACCATCAGCGGTTCGCAGGACGGCCCGCCGGGGGCAAAATCATCGTCATCCTCGGCCGCCTTGCGGGCCAGCACCCAGGCCATCACGCTGACCAGCCGCGAGGTGGTGCGCATCGATTCGATGGTCAGCAGGCAGGCATCCGACCGTGACAGCCGGCCGCGGTCGCGGGGTTCGACCAATGCCGCATAATCGCGGGCGTCTTCCAACAGACCCATCGTTTCGGTGTAGAGACGATCGACGAAGACAGACTGCATCCGCGACCCTCACGGCTGTCCCAAACCCAAGCCTCGCTTGCGCCCAACCCGGCGTCAACCGGGTTTTGGTCATCAAACGTCAACGTTGGGGACTTGGATCCCTCGCAACGGTAGTGTCGTCCGGCAGTGTATATTTGAGGGTCATTTGCTCGCGGTGCCCGGTCACCGCCGATTGGTGGAACAACGTCGCCCGCCGTCCTTCGGCATCGGCCAGGATCACCACGCGCCCGCCGCCGCGCACGCGCCGGTCGACGATGCCTTTGGGCCGATGTGCCACGAACGAGGCCAGATGGTCGCGCAGCAATTCGACCGCATCGGCCAGTTCGCCGGGCGGCGGTTCGGCCGTCCCCGGCCAGGCGATCTCGATTTCCACCAAGCCGCGCAAGGGATCCAGCGTCCAGGCGCCGCGGGCATCGCCGCCGGCGGGAAAGGGCGCGGGCAGGTCGGCCGACAGGGTGATGCGTCCGGCCGTGCCGGCGGCGCGCATCACCGGGATCGCGCCGAAATCGCGGGCGATCGCCACCCGCACCGATGCCTCGTTCATGCCGAACTGGGCCGACCGGAACCCCTCGATCGGCGCGCTGGACCATGGTCCGGCCGGGCTGGTGCCATGGCCGTTGTGGCTTTGGCCCGCCGCGGGTGCCGCCAGCAGAATCAAAGCCAGGAATGTGACGAATGCCCTGGTCATGGCCGCCATACTCCGCAACCATGGCGCCCGGTCAACGCAATTTGCCCGATGGGGGATCGATGGGACGCTGGATCGCAGGATTGCTGGTGGCGCTGCTGCCCGGGTTGCTGATGCCGGGCACGGGCGCTGCCGCCCAAGATGCTGCCAGGATCGGCGGTCCCTTCGCCCTGACCAACCAGGATGGCAAGGCGGTGACCGACCAGGCCTTCCGCGGCCGGCCGACCCTGGTCTATTTCGGCCTGACCTATTGCCCCGACATCTGCCCGACCGACCTGGCGATCATCGCCGATGCGCTGGGCCAGCTGGGCCCCGACGGCGACCGCGTCAATGCCGTCTTCATCACCATCGACCCCGAACGCGACACGCCGGGCCAGATGAAGGATTACATGGGCCTGTTCGACCGCCGCATCCAGGGCCTGACCGGCGATGCCAAGGCGATCGCGGCAGCGGCGCGGGCGTATCGCGTGACCTATGCCAAATACGACATCCAGGGGCCGCTGGATTACCGCATGGATCATTCGGCCTTCATCTACCTGATGGATCGCGACGGCCGTTATGTCACGCGTTTCGCCCAGGGCACGAATCCCGATAAACTGGTGGCCGCCCTGCGTGCCGCACTGGCGTCCTGAGACCGGTGACGTCCGGAACCGAAGCGGCTGAGACGATGTTTGCCCTCCATCAACGGCCCGTTCTGTTTCGTGATGGAGGTGTCGATGCGTTATGTTCTGTTATGGCTGCTGGGCGTGCCCATCCCCGTCCTGATCCTGATCTATTTCCTGTTCCGCTGAGGACATGTCGGCGGCATGCGATCCGGATCTCGCCATGACGCCGCCGGGGACGGTCAAGCCGCGGCGGCCGCTGTGGCGGCGCGTCACGCGGCGCACCGGGGTCGTGCTGTGGCGGTCGACCAAGGCATTCGTCGCCCATGACGGGCTCGAACTTTCGGGCCATATGGCATTCACCGCCATCCTTGCCCTGTTTCCCTTTCTGATCTTCCTGACCGCGCTTGCCGGCTTTATCGGCGATGCGGGCATGGCCGAACGCTTCGTGTCGTTCATGTTCGAATTCGGCCCGCCCACCGTGGCCGAGGTGCTGACGCCGGTCGTGCGCGACGTGCTGACCCAGCAGCGCGGCGACATCCTGACCGTCGGCATCATCCTGGCCCTATGGACCGCGTCCAGCGGGGTAGAGGCGCTGCGCCTGCTGCTGAACCGCAGCTATGGCGTGATCGAGGATCGGCCGATCTGGAAGTTGCGCCTGCAATCGGCGCTGATGGTGCTGGTCGGTGCGATCTTCGCCCTGCTGATCTCGGTCCTGATCGTGCTGGGGCCGCTGATCTGGCACATGATGGAACGCTTTGCCGTGGTCAGCCCGTTCAAGGACGACCTCTGGTTCATCGCCCGCTACGGCTTCGCGCTGATCATGCTGGTCGTCGGGCTGTCGGCGCTGCATCGCCTGCTGCCGCGGCGGCGCAAGCCGATGGCCCAGCTGTGGCCCGGCGTGATCTTCACCTGCGTCGCCTGGCTGCTGGTCGCCGCCGCCTTCTCGATCTACGTGACCAAACTGGCGACGTACTCGGTCACCTATGGCAGCCTGGGCGGCGTGATCGCGACGCTGATCTTCTTCTACGTCACCGCGATCATCTTCGCCTTCGGTGCCGAACTGAACGGCGCCTTGTTCCCGGCGCCTAGAGATCCCGCCGTAGATAAGTCAGTGCCCGGCCGTTGAGGTAGCCGGGCCTGACGAATTCGACCGCGAAGCCGCGGGCCAGGTAATAGTCGCGCGCGGCATCATCCATCGTGTTGACGGTCAGGAAGGCCATGCCGCCGCGGCGGCAGTGGTCGGCCGCCGCCTCGATCAGCCGCCGGCCCAGCCCCTGGCCGCGCCGCGCCGGCACCACGTAGAACAGGTCGATGAAGCCGCCCCCGGCATGATCGAACCCGGTCACCCCGCCCTGCGGATCGTCGCCGTCCATCAGGAAAAATGCGAAGGGGCGCGGTGCCGGATCGCCCGGGCCGCCCGCGGCGTCCGCCTGCAGGCCGCGGATCAGGAAATCGAACTCGGCGGGCAGGGCGCCCGCCCGCTCGATCAGCCGCAGGTCAGTCACGGAAATTGTCGTATTGCAGCGGCATCTCGATATCCATGCCCTTCACATGGGCGATTGCCGCCTGCAGGTCGTCGCGCTGCTTGCCGGTGACGCGCAGTTCGTCGCCCTGGATCGAGGCCTGCACCTTCAGCTTGGCATCCTTCAACGACTTGACGATCTTCTTGGCCAGTTCCTTGTCGATGCCCTGCTTGACCAGGACCACCTGGCGCACGGTGTTGCCGGACGCCTTCTCCTCGTCCTTCCATTCCAGGCAGCCGGGATCCAGCTTGCGGCGCACGAAATAGCCCTTCAGCAATTCCTGCATCTGCTTCAGCTTCAGCTGGTCGTCGGCATTGATCGTGATCGATTCGTCCTTGCGTTCGATCGTACATTTCGACCCCTTGAAGTCGAAACGCGTGCCGACCTCGCGGACGACGCCCTGGACGGCGTTGTCGACCTCGGCCAGGTCGGTCTTGGAGACGATGTCGAAGCTCGGCATGATTGGCACTCCCGGCAAGATTTCGGGGCCGACCATAGCGCCTCGGGGCGCGGCCGTCACAAACGAAAAGACGGGGCCGGCATGACCGGCCCCGTCGATGTCGCGGGCTTTTCAGGATCAGGCGGCCTTGTTGGCGATGACGTCCCAGCCGGCCTGGACA
>Ga0222420_100403_pt1 | contig 23656 bp, 29 predicted proteins | sample 3A2ome_FD_182470 | JGI IMG/M metagenome (GOLD analysis project Ga0222420, IMG submission 182470) | Enriched microbial communities from leaf-cutter ant dump, University of Wisconsin, Madison, United States - 3A200A (version 2) | ecosystem: Environmental > Terrestrial > Nest > Insects nest > Nest...
CCCGACTGATGTTCAGGCTGAAGGTCAGCAGCGCGGACATTCCCGAAGGCGCCCGCGCCGATACCGATTGCACCGAATTCCTGGACCGGGAAATCGACGTGGTGCTGGAGAACGCGGGCGCCCGCGCCGTGCGCAAGGGCAAGCCCGTGAAGCTGCGGTACCGCTACGACGATTCGCTGGGCCAGGCCCAGGCGACCCGGTTCGAGCTGCTCCGCTAAAAGCGGACTCAGTCGTTCACCGAGCACGAGACCGGCGAGCCGTCCTCGAACTCCACGTCGTAGGTGTGCACTGGGTCCCAGGGCAGCGTGAACCACAGTTCGTAGCCGTCGCCGTCCTCGTCGAACAGCCACAGGGCGCGCAGCACGGCCTTTTCCGCCATGGCTTCGGCGGTTTCCTCGGGCAGCAACTGGCTGTCCTCCAGCCCGAGCTTCTTGTAGTGTTCGTAGGAATAGTTGTCGAGCAGGAAATCGGCGGCGGCGAGGATCTGCTCGTCGAGATTGTCGATGATGGCCTTGACGACCTTGGAGGCGCCGCTGCCGGGTTCTTCGCCGTCGGTCTGGACCATGACGTGGATGGGCGGACGCCCCTCGCCCGCGGCGACGTTTTCGGCCGCCCACAGATCGGGCTCTTCGGGATCCTGGGTGAAATTGAATCGTGCCATCGCGCGCTCCGGAAAAAAGAGTCGCCGCCCGCGGAAATCGCGGCAGCGTTCTTGCCGTCCATTTAACCAGATGCGCGGCGCCGCGTCCCTTGCGCCGCGGGATGTTTCAGACGCGGTCGAGCGGCAGGTGCGGCAAGGCCGGCAGCGCGACGCGGATGGCGTCGCCCGCGCGCACCTCGCCGCCCTCGATCACGATGCCCATGACGCCCGCCCGGCGCGTCAAGCTGCCGTCGGGATGGCGGCCCAGCACGGCGGCGGTCAGGCCCTTCTGGTAGCGGTCCAGTTGCGCGCAGGGGTTGCGCAGGCCGGTGATTTCCACGATGGCGCCCTCGCCGAGGCCCAGCCTGGCCCCGCGGGGCAGGCCCAGCAGGTCGATGCCCCGGGTGGTGATGTTCTCGCCCATCGTGCCTTCGGCCACGTTGAAGCCCGCGAGCTGGAGCTCGTCGTGCAGTTCTCCATGGATCAGGTGCACCTGCCGCAGATTGGGCTGCGCGGGATCCGCCTTGACGCGCGAGCGGTGCTGGACGGTCGCGCCCAGATGGGCGTCGCCTTCCACGCCCAATCCCGCAAGCAGCACGATCGCGGGCACGACCGGCTTGCTGAACGAATGCGCCGCGCTGCGCGCCACGGCGGTCACGATGGCATTCATTGCCTCTCTCCCGCAAGGCCTCAGGCCGCCAGGCCCTGCGGCTCGGCCGTCCGGGCCTCGCTCGCGCGCAAGGGCGGATAGTGCGTCGAGAATACCAGCCGGCCTGCGGACCAGGTGTGGCTGACCAGGGGCTGCCCGCCCACTTGCGCCACCGCCACCAGGTCGGCGCGCAGTCCCGGCGCGATGCGGCCGCGGTCCGACAGGCCGCAGGCCTGGGCCGGGTTCAGGGTGACCAGCGCGGCCGCCTGCGGCAGCGTCAGGTCGGTCTGCGCCGCGACGGCGAAGGCCGCGGCGATCAGCGCGGACGGCTGGTAGTCCGAGCACAGGCAGCTCGCCACGCCCGCGCGGACGGCGTCGATGGCGCGCATGGAGCCGCTCTGGCTCTGGCCGCGCAGCACGTTGGGCGCGCCCAGGATGGTGGGCAGGCCGCAAGACACGGCGGCGCGCGCGGTGTCCAGCGTGATCGGGAATTCGCTCATCGCCACGCCCAGGTTGCGCATGGTGGCGATCCGGTGGATCGAATCGTCGTCGTGGCTGGCGGTGGGTATGCCGCGGGCCTGGGCGTGCGACAGCAGCGTCTCCACCCGCGCCACCGCGCCGTCCTTGGCGCGGGTCTTGGCCTGCGCCGCCTCCTCGGCCTGCTCGCGGCTCATGGCATGGTTGCCCATCATGTACTGCAGATAGGACTCCAGGGTCTTGAACTGCCCCTGGCCCGGCGAGTGGTCCATCACGGACAGCAGGTCCACCGCCCCCTCGTCCATCAGCGCGCGCAGCACGTCCACGGACGTGGCGTCGGTGACTTCGTAGCGGCAGTGCACGCGGTTGTCGACCAGGCTGTGCCGGCGGAAGGCGCGCACCGTGCGCACCACTTCCGCCGCCGTCTGGTTGTTGCGCACACCCCATTCGCTGTTGGCGAACGACAGCGCGTGATAGGGCGTGGTGATGCCCGCGGCGGCGTTGCGCCGGTCGACCTGGGCCACCGCGAAGTCCAGCGGGAACAGCACGCGCGAGCGCGGCTCGGCCTCTTTCTCGATGGCGTCGCAATGCAGGTCGATCAGGCCCGGCATCAGGGTCTGGCCGCCCAGGTCGATTTCGCGGCCGGCGCGCGCCCCGGCCGGCTCGATGGCGACGATGCAACCGTCTTCGATCAGTACGGCGCTGTCCTCCAGGACCCGGTCGGGCATCACCACGCGGGCATGCGTGAGGTAGGTGCTTTGCATGCTCATTGCTCCATGTCGGCCGTGGCCGCCAGCGCGGGCCGCAGCTCCAGGGTCTGGGTGGCGACGGCGTCGCGCACTTCCGCGTCGTGGAAAATGCCCAGCAGGCAGCGGCCCTGGGCGCGGGCCTCGCGGATCAGCTCGATCACCACCTTGCGGTTGTCGGCGTCCAGCGACGCGGTGGGCTCGTCCAGCAGCAGGACGGGATGGCGGGCGATGAAGCCGCGCGCGATATTCACCCGCTGCTGCTCGCCGCCGGAAAAGGTGGCTGGCGCCAGGCCCCACAGCCGGGCGGGCACGTTCAGGCGCTGCAGCAGCGCGGCGGCCCGGGCGCGCGCTTCCTCCGCGTCCACGCCGGCGGCCCGCAGCGGCTCGGCCACCACGTCCAGCGCCGCCACGCGCGGGATCACCCGCAGGAACTGGCTGACGTAGCCGATCGTGTCGCGGCGCAGGGCCAGGATGCGCTGCTCGGGAGCGCCCACCATCTCGATCCACTCGTTCCCGGAGCGCACGCGGATGCTGCCTTCGGTGGCGAGGTAGTTGCCGTAGAGGCAGCGCAGCAGCGTGCTCTTGCCGGTGCCGGACGGCCCGGCCAGCACCAGGCAGTCGCCGGCCGCGGCGTCGAAGTCGACGGCCTCCAGCACCGGCAGCCGCATGCCGCCCTGGTTATGCAGGGTGAACATCTTTCCGAGGCCCCGCACCTCGATCATGGGAGTCGTTGCGCGCATGGTCAGCTCTGCAAAATGGAGGACACCAGCAATTGGGTGTAGGGATGCTGCGGATCGTCGAGTATCTGGTCGGTCAGCCCGCTTTCCACGACCTCGCCGCCGCGCATGACCAGGGTCCGGTGCGCCAGCAGGCGCGCCACGGCCAGGTCGTGGGTCACGACGATGGCGGCCAGGCCCAGGTCGGTCACCAACTGGCGCAGCAGGTCCAGCAGGCGGGCCTGCACCGACACGTCGAGCGAGGCCGTGGGCTCGTCCATGAACACCAGGCGCGGGTGGGTCACCAGATTGCGGGCGATCTGCAGGCGCTGCTGCATGCCGCCGGAGAAGGACACCGGCCTGTCGTCCAGCCGGCCGGCGTCGATCTCCATCTTCTGCAGCCAGTTGCCCGCCACCCGGCGCAGTTCGCCGTAGTGCCGGTCGCCGACCGCCATCAGGCGTTCCGCGATGTTGGCGCCCGCGCTGACCTGCATGCGCAGGCCGTCCCTGGCGTTCTGCCGCACGAAGCCCCAGTCGGTGCGCGACAGCAGGCGCAGGCGCGCGCCCGGCAGCGCGGCCAGGTCGGTGAAGCCCTGGTCCCGCGTGTCGTACCAGACGCTGCCCGCGTCCGGCCGGGTCTGGTAGGACACCGCCGACAGCAGCGTGCTCTTGCCCGAGCCCGACTCGCCGACCACGCACAGCACTTCGCCGGGATACAGATCGAAACTGACGTTGCGGCAGCCGTGCACGCCGTCCCAGGTGCGCGTCATGTTCCGCACGGAAAGCAAAGGTTGGGCGTTCATGCGGCGGCCTCGTCCGGGATGCCGCCGGCGCGCTGCTGCGCCTGGCGGTCGTTGCAATATTCGGTGTCCGAGCAGACGTAGCGGCGCGTGCCCGCGTCGTCCAGGATGATCTCGTCCAGGTAGCTTTCGCGCGAGCCGCAAAGATCGCAGCACTCGGTCCAGGTCTCCACCCGGAAGGGATGGTCCTCGAAGTCCAGGCTCTTCACGCGGGTGTAGGGCGGCACCGCGTAGACCCGCTTTTCGCGGCCCGCGCCGAACAGCATCAGCGCGGGGCTGCCGTCCAGCTTGGGGTTGTCGAACTTGGGGATGGGCGAGGGCCGCATCATGTAGCGGTCGTTCACGATGACGGGATAGTCGTAGGTGGTGGCGATGTGGCCGTGCTGCGCGATGTCTTCGTACAGCTTGACGTGCATGCCGCCGTACTCGGCCAGCGCGTGCATGGTGCGCGTCTCGGTCTCGCTGGGCTCGAGCCAGCGCAGCGGCTCGGGTATGGGCACCTGGAACACCATGATCTGCCCCGCCGCCAGCGGCGTCTCGGGAATGCGGTGGCGCGTCTGCACGATGGTGGCGGCCGGCGTGGATTCCGTCGTCGCCACGCCCGTGACGCGGCCGAAGAAGCGCCGGATGTTGATGGCGTTGGTGGTGTCGTCCGAGCCCTGGTCGATCACCTTGAGCACGTCGCCGCGCCCGATGATCGAGGCGGTGACCTGGATGCCGCCCGTGCCCCAGCCGTAGGGCAGCGGCATTTCGCGGCTGCCGAAGGGCACCTGGTAGCCGGGAATGGCCACCGCCTTGAGCAGGGCGCGGCGCAGCATGCGCTTGGTGGATTCGTCCAGGTAGGCGAAGTTGTAGTGGTCGTCGCGTTCGACCGTTGCGTGTTGAGTCGTCATGGGGAAACCGCCTCGTCCATCAGTTCGTTCTGCGCGGCCTCGGGCTCGCCCCGTTCGGCGCGCATGCGGCGCAGCAATTCCAGGTTGGCCTGGAAGTCCACATAGTGCGGCAGCTTCAAGTGCTGCACGAAGCCCGACGCCTCGACGTTGTCGCTGTGGTACAGCACGAATTCATGGTCGTTGGCCGGGGAATCGGCGCGTTCGCCCAGGTCGCCCGCCTTCAGCGCCCGGTCCACCAGCGCCATCGACATGGACTTGCGCTCGCCGTAGCCGAACGTCAGCCCGTAGCCGCGCGTGAACTTGGGGCCTTCCTCGGCGCTGCCCGCGAACTGGCTGACCATCTGGCATTCGGTGACCTCGATCTCGCCCACGGTGACGGCGAAGCCCAGTTCCTCGATGTGCATCTCCACCTCCAGCGCGCCGTAGCGGATCTCGGCGGCGAAGGGATGGGTATTGCCGTAGCCGCGCTGCGTCGAATAGCCCATCGACAGCAGGAAGCCTTCGTCGGCGCGCGCCAGGTTCTGCAGGCGCGCGGCGCGCGAGGCCGGAAAATCCAGCGGCTGGCGGGTCAGGTCGAAGGGTTCGGGATCGCCTTCGGGCACCGGCTCGGCGTCGATCAGGTCGTCCTGCGCCAGCAGGTCGGTCACGCGCGACATGGCGCTGTCCAGGGCCTCCTCGCCCGCGGGCAGGGCGTCGGCCTCGCGCTGGGCCAGCAGCGAGAAATCCAGCAGGCGCTGGGTGTAGTCGTAGGTCGGGCCCAGGATCTGGCCGCCGGGTATGTCTTTGAAGGTGGACGAGATCCGGCGCTGCAGGCGCATGCGTCCCGTATCGATCGGCTGCGTGTAGCCGTAGCGCGACAGCGTCGTGCGATAGGCGCGCAACAGGAACACGGCCTCGATCACGTCGCCGGCCGCCTGCTTGAGCGCCAGCGCCGCCAGTTGCGGATCGTAGAGCGAGCCTTCGGCCATGACGCGGGACACGGCCAGCGGCATCTGTTCGCGGATCTGGTCCAGGCCGAGTTCGGGCACGCCGCGGTCGCCGCGCCGGTAATCGTCCAGCATGCGGTAGGAATTGAGGATGGCGCGCTCGCCCCCTTTTACGGCTACGTACATGTCAGTTCTCCAGGCGCGTGCTGCGAGGCAGCCCGCAGATCCGCCGGTCCTGCGTCAGGAAGACGTCGACGCCGAGCGGAAAGCGTTGATGATTGATGCGCCATTCGCGCCAGAATCCGTCGGGCAGCCCGGCCGCGGCCAGGGTCTGCCGCGCCTGGATGCCCGGGCCGCTCAAGACGGCTTGCGGCCCCGCGTCCAAGGATTCGACCTCGATCAGCAAGGTGGTCGATTGGTCGGGATAGGCGGGATCGCCCTGGTGGCAGGACGACAGCGCGGGCGCGGCGCATCCGGCCGGCACCGCGGCGAACCGCGCCAGGGACGGCGACGGCACGATGGGGCAGCCGCAATGGAAACGCAGAAAGGCCAGCGCGTCCGCGCCGGCGGATTCCGGCAGCCACAGCGGCGTATCCACGTCCACCAGCGTCAGCAGCAAGGCCGTCATGGCGGGCGACAGGCCCGCCGGCACGCCGCTGCCGGCCAGAATCTCATAGACGCGTCCCGGGTGGGCCAGCGCGTCCAGCGCGGCGCGGAACGTGGACTGCGCGTCGTCCACCGGATCGGCGAAACCGGGAAGCAGGGTCCGGCCCGAGGCCGCGGCGGCCAGTATCTGTTGTTCCATGTCAGTCCTCGCCTCGCACCATCGTGAAGAATTCCACCTTGGTCTGCGCCGCCGCGCGGGCCTGGCGCTCGACCTTTTCGGCATGCTGGCGCGCCAGCGGCGCGATCAGCCGCGCCTGCACCGTTTCATGCCATTCCGGCAACTGCAGCAGCGCGTCGGCCACGGCGGCCTGTTCCGCGTGGCGCAGCGAGCGGCCCTGCACATAGGCCACGCCGACCACGCCCTCGCCCATCGTCACCGCGCAACGTGTCACGGTCATTTCGCCCAGGTTGAAGCGGGCGCCGGTGCCGCCGCTGCGGGCGCGCACCATGGCCATGCCGGTCTGGGCCGGCCGCAGCATCCGGTGCGCGGGCACGCCGGCCAGCGCGCCGAAAGCGCCATCCAGCGCGCCGGGGTCCGCCAGCGCCAGCACGCGCATCCAGGCCGCGCGCCGGGCGTCGGCCGCGTCCTGTCCTGCCTGTGGGTGATCCATGCTTTTTCCTCTAAACGTCTAGACGACCGGATGGAGTATGATCGCTTCGAAATGCAAGTTCAACAGCCTGGCGTGAATTTTTGATGACAGCCGCGGCATGCGCGCCACGCCTTTGCGGCGGCGGCGGCATCGGGCACAATCGGGGCCATTCTTGACGAGCGGATATGACAACAGCACGAGCGCACCCTATGGTTGAAAGAGGTTCCGGCATCGCCGTCTGGCGGCAAATCGGCGAATCGCTTGCGGACGACATCCGCAACAAGCTCTATGCGGCGGGAGAGCAACTGCCTTCCGAGCCCGAACTGGCCGCCAAGTTCTCCGTCAACCGGCACACGATACGGCGCGCCATGGGCGAGCTCGAGCAAAGCGGCCTGGTCAGGATCGAACAGGGCCGCGGCACGTTCGTCCAGGAACACGCCATCGACTACGCCATCGGCAAGCGCACGCGCTTCTCCGAGAACCTGCGCAGCCAGGGCATGCTGGGCCACCAGGAGGTGCTGGGCAGCCAGTCGCTGCGCGCGGCCGAGATCGCCAAGCACCTGGGGCTGGCGCGCACTGCGCCGCTGCTGCGCGTGCAGATCGTGGGCAAGGCCGAGAACCGCCCCATCAGCGCGTCGGAGCACTACTTCGACGAAAAGCGCTTCCCCGACTTCGCGCAGCGGCTGGCGACGCTGCGCTCGATCTCCAAGGTCTACGCGCACTACGGCATCGGCGACTACACCCGCAAGTGGTCGCGCATCACCGCCGTGCTGCCCTCGCCCGAGGTCGCGCGCCAGCTCGGCCAGCCCAAGACCCGCCCCATTCTTCAGGTCGAAGCGCTGAACGTGGACCAGGAAGGCGCCCCGCTGCAGTACAGCGTCGCCCGCTTCGTGGGCGACCTGGTGCAGTTGATGGTGACGGACGAAAGCTGAGGCCGCAGACCGCCGCGCCGCCCGCCGGCATGGCGCGGCGGCGTTGCGCAAACGCCGCAAGCCTTCCCAACTCATCTAGACATCTGGTTGTAATGCAAGCCCGCTAACGTCCCATCATGAACACACGCACACACGCCCCCTCGCCCCTGGCCGGTGTCACAGGCCAGCGCATCCTGACGCCGCGCGGCGTCCAACACGCCAGCCTGCGCTTCCATGGCGGCCTCATCGACGACTCGGCCGCGCCGGCGGCCCGGGGCGCCTCCTGGTTCGACGCCGGCGACCTGCTGGTCCTGCCGGGCATCGTGGACCTGCACGGCGACGCCTTCGAGCGCGCCATCATGCCGCGCCCCAGCGTGACCTTCCCCTACGAAGGCGCACTGTTCGACGTGGACCGCCAGTTGCTGGCCAACGGCATCACCACGGAATTCCACGGCGTCACGCTGTCCTGGGAAGGCGGGCTGCGCGGCGAGGGCTATGCCGAGCGCATGTTCGACGCGCTGGAGAAGATGCGCCCCATCATGGGCGCGCGGCACTACGTGCACCTGCGCTTCGAAACGCACCACGTGGGCGGCCTGGACATCGCCCAGCAATGGATACGCGACGGCCGGGTCCGCTTCCTGGCGCTGAACGACCACCTGCCCAGCATGGCGCGGCGCCTGGGCGACGACCGCAAGCTGATGCAGTACGCCAACCGCGCGGAATGCGACCTCGACGTGTTCCAGGACCGCATCCGCGCCGCCATGGCCGCGGCCGACTCGGTGGCCGACGCCATGCGCGAGCTGACCGCCTGCGCGCGCGAGGCCGGCCTAAAGGTGGCTTCGCACGACGACCCCGACGCCGCCACGCGCCGCTACTACCATCAACTGGGTTGCGGCGTGGCGGAATTCCCGCTGAGCCGCGATGCCGCCGGCGTCGCGCGCGACCTGGGCAATTCCGTGGTATTCGGCGCGCCCAACGTGGTGCGCGGCGGCAGCCACACCGGCGCGCCCAGCGCCACCGAGATGGTCCGCGCGGGCCTGTGCGACGTGCTGACCTCGGACTACTACTACCCCGCCCCGCTCACGGCCGCCCTGAAGCTGGCCGCCGACGGCGTGCTGCCGCTGGCGCAGGCCTGGGAGCTGGTGTCGCTGAATCCGGCGCGCGCCGCCGGCCTGCAGGACCGCGGCGCGCTGGCGCCGGGCCTGATCGCCGACGCGATCGTGGTGGACGACCAGGTGCCCGGGCTGCCCCGCGTCTGCGCGGCGATCGTCGGCGGCGAACTGCGCTATGCCAGCCGCGCATTCGGCGACAGCCACGGCCAGCTCATGGCGGCTTAGGAAGTCGCCATGGCCCTCGCTTACCGTTACGCCTTGTACCTGGCGCCCACCGGCCCCTGGCGCGAATACGGCAGCCGCTGGCTGGGCCGCTGCGCCGATACCGGCGAGGCGCTGCCACCGCTGCCGGGCCAGCCCGAAGGCTCGCGCGAATGGACGCGCGCCCCGCGCCACTATGGCCTGCACGCCACCCTGAAGCCGCCCTTCCGCCTGCGCCCCGGCGCAAGCCCCCTGGAGGTGGACGCGGCCGCGCGCCGGCTGGCCGAAGGCGGCGAGCCGTTCACGCTGCAACTGGAATGCGAGCCGCTGCGCGGCTTCCTGGCCTGGCGCATCGCGGACGCCGACACGCCCGGCCAGGCCCGCATCCAGGCGCTGGCCGACGCGGCCGTGCGCGACCTGGATCCCCTGCGCGCCCCGCCCACGCCCGAGGAAACCGCGCGCCGCCAGCCGCAGTCGCTCACGCCTGGACAGCAGGCCATGCTGGCGCGCTGGGGCTACCCCTATGTGTTCGACACCTATACCTTCCACATCACGCTGACCGGCAAGCTCGAAGGCGAGGCCCTGGCGCAGGCGCGGGCCGGCATCGCCGCCTTCGCCGATCCGCTGCGCGGGCGGGCCATGGCCGTGCCCGGCGTCAGCGTCTACGTGCAGGCGGCGCCGGGCGCCGACTTCGTCGCCGCCCGGCACTACCGCTACGACGGCTCCTGCGTGGACGCCGCCGGCGCCGCGTACCTGCAAGGGCCGGCCGCGGCATGAACGCCCATGCCCCCGCCGACGGCGCGCGCCTGATCTATCTGATGGGCGCCTCGGGCAGCGGCAAGGACACGCTGCTGCGGCTGTTGCGCGCCCACCTGCGCGGCGGCGAGCCGGTGCTGGTGGCGCACCGCTACATCACGCGCGACAGCGGCGCCAGCGAAGACGCGCTGCGCCTGACCGACGAGGAGTTCGCCCGCCGCGCCGCCCTGGGCTGCTTCGCGCTGCGCTGGAGCAGCCATGGCCTGCACTACGGCATCGGCATCGAGATCGACGCGTGGCTGTCCTGCGGCGCGGCCGTCATCATCAACGGCTCGCGCGCGCACCTGGAGCAGGCCCATGCGCGCTATCCGGCGTTGACGGCGGTGGAAGTCACGGTCGACCCCGGCCTGCTCGCCCGCCGGCTGGCCGGCCGCGGCCGCGAAAGCGCGGAACAGATCGCGCAACGGCTGTCGCGCGCGACGCAGGCGTTCCCGGTGCCGCAACGCTGCCGGCTGCTGCGGGTCAACAACGACGCTGCCCCCGAGGCCGCCGCCAACGCGCTGCTGGATATCGCGCGCGCGAAGCTGGCCGCCTAGGGTGCGGCGCCCTGCCGCCACGGCGCGGCCGCGTCGCCGCACAGGTCCAGCAGGATGTCGGAAAAATATTCCTCGGCCGCCAGCGGCTGCTCGCGCTTGCGCCGGATCAGGTTGATCGGCGGCAGTTCCCAGCCGAAGTCCCAGGGCACCATCCCCAGCTTGCCGCGCTGGCACAGTTCGCGCGCGATCTCTTCGGGCACGACCGAGACAAAGGTCTCGTTCATGCTCAGCATGCCTTCGATCACGTCCGTGGAATAGGCCTCCAGCACCGGCGACGGCGGGCTCAGCTCCTCGCGGATGAAGTGCTCCACGATCAGTTGCCGCGTGGGCGTGTTGGCCGCCGGCAGCACCCAGTCCATCGCCGCCACCGCCGCCCAGTCCGGGCGCCGCCGCGCCAGCCGCTGGGCCAGCCGGCCATGCGCGATCAGGCGCGGCCGCTGGCGGTACAGCGCGCGATGGATCAGGTCGTCGTGCGCCACGATCGGCGTGGCGCGGCTGATGATGCAGTCCAGTTCGTGCTGGCGCAGCATCGGGACCAGGTGGTCGGTGGTGGCGCGGTGCAGGCTCAGCGTCACGCCGTGGCGCTGGTGCAGGCGGCTGATCGCCGCCGTCAGCAAGGCGCTGGATACGTAGGGCACCACGCCCACGTGCAGGTGCGCCGAGCGGCCGGCATGCAGGGCCTCGACCTCGCGCGCCCACAGGTCCAGGTCGCTGAGCATGTGGCGGGCGCGCACCAGGGCCAGGCTGCCCAGGGGCGTGGGCTGCAGGCCGCGGCCGGTGCGCATGAAAAGCGGCGCCCCGAAGATGTCCTCGAGTTCCGCCAGCGCCTTGGTCACCGCCGGCTGGCTGATGCCGGCCGCCGCCGCCACCCGGGTAAGCGACCCGTGCCTGGCGATGTTGAGCAGCAGCGCCAGGTGGCGGTGCTTCAGGCGGTTGGCGAGTCGGGCCGCATCCCAGTTCACGATTTTTCCCATAACCAGTTGGTTATTCAATTATGCCAACAAACATGAATCCAGTTATTTCTCGATCCTATACTGCAGGCATTCCCTTTGCCCGGACCCTCCATGAGCGCCTCCTTCACCACCCGTCCTGAAATACGCGGCACCTTCGGCGTGGTGTCGTCCACCCACTGGCTCGCCTCGCAAGTGGCCATGGGCGTGCTGGAGCGCGGCGGCAATGCCTACGATGCCGCCGTGGCGGGCGGCTTCACGCTGCAGATCGTGGAGCCGCACCTGAACGGGCCCGGCGGCGAGGTGCCCATCCTGTTCTGGAGCGAACGCGAGCAGCGCATGCGCGCCCTGTGCGGGCAAGGCCCGGCGCCGGCGCTGGCGACCCCGGCCTATTTCCGGAGCCTGGGCCTGGACCTGGTGCCCGGCATCGGCCTGCTGCCCGCCACCGTGCCCGGCGCGTTCGGCGCGTGGCTGACCTTGCTGCGCGACTACGGCACCTGGGAGCTGTCCGAAGTGCTGCGCCCGGCGATCGACTATGCGCGCAACGGCTTTCCGCTGGTGCCGCGCATTTCCCAGGCCATCCTGGCGGTGCAGGCCCTGTTCCGCGAGGAATGGACCAGTTCGAGCGAGGTCTGGCTGCCCGGCGGCCGGGTGCCGGCCCCGGACACGTTGTTCCGCACGCCCGCCATCGCGGCCACCTATACCCGGATCCTGGACCAGGCGCATGCCGCCGGCACCGATCGCCGCGGCCGCATCGACGCCGCGCTGGACGCCTGGTACCGCGGCTTCGTCGCCGACGAGATCGACGCCTACTACAGCCGCGCAGCGGTGCGCGACACCACCGGCCAGCGCAACCGCGGGCTGCTGCGCAAGTCCGACCTGGCCGACTGGCGCGCCACCTACGACGATCCGCTTACCGTGGATTACGGCCGCTATACGGTGGCCAAATGCGGCGTCTGGTCGCAGGGCCCCGTCCATCTGCAGCAACTGGCCATGCTGCGCCACCTGGGCATGGACGGGCTGGATCCCCTGTCCCCGGCCTTCGTGCATCGCGTCGCCGAGGCGGCCAAGCTGGCGTTCGCCGACCGCTGCGCCTGGTACGGGGACCCCGATTTCGTGCAGGTGCCGCTGGCGGAATTGCTGGGCGACGCCTATGCCCGCTCGCGCGCGGCCGGCATCGGCGAACTCGCCTCGCGCGTCCTGCAACCCGGCAGTCCGGGCGGCCTGGCGCCGCGGCTGCCGGACCTGGACGCCGCCGTCCGCACCCTGGCCGCCTCCGACACGCGCTTCGGCGTGGGCGAGCCCACCTTCGCGGCGCTGCCGCCGGTCTCCGAGTGGGCCGCGCGCGAACTGTTCGTGGGAGACACCTGCCAGATCGACGTCATCGACCGCGACGGCAATATGGTGGCGGCCACGCCCTCGGGCGGCTGGCTGTCGTCCAGCCCCGTCGTGCCCGGGCTGGGCTTCCCGCTCACCACGCGCCTGCAGATGACCTGGCTGGACGACGGGGTGCCGGGCCAGCTACAGCCCGGCAAGCGTCCCTGCACCACCCTGTCTCCGGGCCTGGCGCTGCGCGACGGCCAGCCCTACATGGCTTTCGGCACGCCGGGCGGCGACCAGCAGGACCAGTGGACGGTGGCGTTCTTTCTGCGCCATGCCATGGGCATGAACCTGCAGGAAGCCATCGACGCGCCCTCCTGGCACATCGACCACTTCCCGGGGTCGTTCTGGCCCCGCGCCCAGACTTTGAACCGGCTGACGGTGGAGTCCCGCATGCCCGCCGCCACGCTGGACGCGCTGCGCGCCGCCGGCCATGACGTCAAGGTGGGGCCGGACTGGTCGGAAGGCCGTATCAGCGCCTGCACGCGCGAGCCCGCCGCCGGCGGCCTGCTGCTGCGGGCGGGCGCCAATCCGCGCGGCATGCAGGGCTATGCCGTCGGGCGATGAATCCGTTTCGTTCCAGCCGGCATACAGACCGGCACTTGCACAAGGGGTACCAACCATGACACTGCGATTCAAACGACTGTTGCGCGCCTGCGCGCTGGGGCTGGCGCTGGCCGCGCCCGCCGCCTCCCAGGCCGCCTGGCCCGAAAAGCCCATCACCCTGATCGTGCCGTGGGCCGCGGGCGGCTCCACCGACATCCTGGCGCGCGTGCTGTCCGAAGGACTGACCCAGTCCCTGGGCCAGTCCGTCATCGTCGAGAACCGGTCGGGCGCGTCCGGCAACATCGGCACGACCTTCGTCGCCCGCGCCAAGCCCGACGGCTACACGCTGCTGGTGGGGTCGATGAGCACGCACACGATGAACCAGGCGCTCTATTCCAGCATGCCCTTCGACGGCGTGAAGGACTTCACGCCCATCGCGGAACTCGCGCTGGTCACCAACACCATGGTGGTGCACCCCTCGGTTCCCGCCGCCAACCTGAAGGAATTCATCGCCTACCTGAAGGCGAATCCGGACATGGTGACCTACGCCTCGGCGGGCCAGGGCTCGACCAACCATCTCAGCGCCGCGCTCTTCGAAAAAGCGGCCGGCGTGAAGATGACGCACATTCCCTACCGCGGCGGCGCGCCGGCGGTGATGGATACGGTGGCCGGGCGCACGCAGGTGCTGTTCAGCGCCGGCACGCAAACCCTGCCGCACGTGCAGACCGGCAAGCTCAAGCTGCTGGCCGTCACCGAGGAGTCGCGCTCGCCCTTGCTGCCCGACGTGCCCACGGTGGCGGAGACGCTGCCCGGCTATGAACTGTCGGTCTGGTACGGCGCATTCGGCCCGGCCGGCATGCCGCCCGACCTGACCGCCAGGCTGAACCGCGAGATCAACCTGATCCTGAAGCGTCCCGAGGTCATCAAGAAGATGGCCGACATGGGCGTGCTGCTGACCGAGACCACGCCCGAGCAGTTCGGCCAGATCCTGGCGCGCGACGCCGACAAGTACGGCAAGCTGATCAAAGAATTGGGAATCACGGCCGAATGACCGCAGCCTCGTTCACGGCCCCGGCGCTGGCCGGGGTGCAAGCCATCGCCCAGGCCTACGCCGCCGCCGACGCGGCGGCGGCCTTCCACGCCATCGACGCCTATGCGCATGCGTCGCTGGCGCACACCCTGTGCACGATCAACCGGTACGACGCCGGCGCCATGCGCGTCGTGCGGCTGTACAGCTCGAATCCCGCGGCCTACCCGCCCGGCGGCAGCAAGGACAAGGCCGGCACCGCCTGGGGCCGCCACGTCCTGCAGGAGCAGCGCGTGTTCGTCGGCGAAGGCGAGGACGCCATCCGCGAATTCTTCGACGACCACGGCGCCATCCGCGAGCTGGGACTGCAGTCCGTCATCAACGTGCCGGTGGTGTACGCCGGCGCCTGCCTGGGCACGGTGAATTTCCTGATGCCGCGCGCGGCGGTGTCGGACGCCGACGTCCATGCCGCGCGCCTGGCCGGCCTGCTGGCGCTGCCGGCGTTCCAGGCGCTGGACGGATCCTAGATCAGCGCGCTGCGGATCCGCGCGGACACCATGTCGATCACCACCACGAAGGCGACGATGATGATCATGACCGCGCAGGTTTCCGCGTAGCGGAAGCTGCGGATGATCTCCCACAGCACGGTGCCGATCCCGCCGGCGCCCACGATGCCCACGACGGACGCCGAGCGCACGTTCGATTCGAAGCGGTACAGCGAATACGAGATCCACAGGGGCAGCACCTGCGGGATCACGCCGTAGACGATTTCCTCCAGCGCGTTCGCGCCGGTGGCTCGCACCCCTTCGACCGGGCGCGGATCGATGGCCTCGACGGCTTCCGAGAACAGCTTGGCGAGCACGCCGGTCGTGTGCACCCACAGCGCCAGCACGCCGGCGAACGGGCCCAGGCCCACCGCCACGATGAACAGCATGGCGAACACCATCTCGTTGATGGCGCGGCAGGCGTCCATCAGCCGCCGCATGGGCTGGTAGACCCAGGCCGGCACCATGTTCGACGAGCACAGCAGCCCCAGCGGAACCGCCACCACGATGGCCAGGAAGGTGCCCCAGACGGCGATCTGCACCGTGACGATCATCTCGTCCAGGTACATGCGCCAGTCGCGGAAATTCGGCGGGAAGAAGTCGGCCGCGAACTGGGCCATGTTGCCCGAGTCGCGCAGCAGGTCCAGCGGCCGCATGTCCGCGCCCTGCCACGACATGACGAGCAGCGCCAGCACGACGGCCCAGACGAGTAGGACCGGCAGCGACGAGCGCGGCGCGGCGGGAAGGCGGGAGGTCTGCATGGCTAGGTTCATGGAGCGGACGATAGGCTTGGGGGTTTCCGTGCGCATGCGCCGGCGCGCCTGGCGGCGCGCCGGCGCGCGGGCTGCGTTTACTGCTTGGCGGCCGGCTGGCCCAGGCTGGCCAGCTTGCTGTCGAGTTCGGCCAGTTGCTTCTGCTTTTCGGCCTGGCCCAGGGTGGCGTCGGCTTCGACCTTGGCCTTCTCGCGCGCCAGCTCGATCTGGCGGATGGGAACCAGTTGCTGGTTGTCGGAGGCGCGGAAGCCCTGGTAGGTCAGCGCCTTCAGGTTGGCCATTTCGCGCTCGGCGTCCTTGCCCTTGCCGTAGTTGATGAAGAAGTCGCGGATGCGGACCTTCAGGTCGGCCGGCAGGTCGGTGCGCATGACCAGCGGATCGGCCGGGATCAGCGGCGACTTCCACAGCACGCGCACGCTGTCGTTGGCGTCCTTGCCCGTGTTCAGGCGATAGCGCTCCAGCGCCTCGGTGTTGTTGACGGCCACGTCCACCTGCTTGTTGATGACCGACAGCAGGTTGGCTTCGTGGTTGCTGGCGCGCACCGTCTTGAAGAAGGTCTTGGGCTCGATCTTGTTGGCGGCCCAGAGGTAGTAGCCCGGCACGGCGGTGCCGGACGTGGAGTTGGGGTCGCCGGCGCCGTAGCTGAGCTTGCCGCCGTTCTTGAGCACGTCGTCCAGCGTCTGCAGGTTGCTGTCCTTGTTGACGATCAGCAGCGACCAGTAGCCGGGGTTGCCGTCCTTGTCGATGACCGAGGCGAACACCTCGCCCTTGGCGCGGTCCACCGCCTCGATCGCGGACTTGTTGCCGAACCAGCCCAGTTGCACCTTGTTGAAGCGCATGCCTTCGATGATGCCGGCGTAGTCGGAGGCGAAGAAGGGCTTGACCGGCACGCCGATGCTGCGGCTCAGGTCGTCGATGACGGGCTGCCACACCGACTTCAGGTTGGTGGACGATTCCGTCGAGATGATGCCGAAGTTCAGGGTCTTGGCGTCCTGGGCATAGGCCTGGGTGGACAGGGCCGCGGCGGCGATCAGGGTGAAAAAGGTTCTGCGTAGCATGGAAGGCTCCGGGGAGGAAGGAATCAGGCGGCGTGCGCCAGTCGGGAAAGCGACCCGACGCCGGACGCGGCCGGCGCCTGCGGCGCGTATTCGTGTTCGGGCAGGAGTTCGCCCAGGTCGGCGCCGTAGAGCTCGCGCAGCATGGAAGGAGTCAGGGCCGCCGAGGGGCCGTCATAGACCACCTTGCCCTGGCGCAGGGCCACCACGCGCGGGCAATAGCGCAGCGCCACGTCGACCTGGTGCAGGGACACCACCACCGCCACCTTGCGGCTGCGGTTGATCTGGGCCAGCGTGTCCATCACGCGGCGCGACGACTCGGGGTCCAGCGACGCGATCGGCTCGTCGGCCAGGATGACGCGGGCGTTCTGCACCAGGGTGCGGGCGATGGCCGCGCGCTGCTGCTGGCCGCCGGACAGCGTGGAGGCGCGCTGAAATGCGTAGTCGTCTATACCAACCTGGGCAAGCGCGTCCAGGCCCTGGCGGACCTCGGCGCGCAGGAACCAGCGCGTCAGGCTGCGCCACAGCGGCACGCGCGGCAGCAGGCCGGTCAGGACGTTGGTAATGACGGGCAGGCGGCCCACCAGGTTGAACTGCTGGAAGACGAAGCCGATGCCGGCGCGCGCGCCGCGCACGTTGCGGCTCAGGCGGCCGTTGCACTGGATAAGCTGGCCGTTGACGGCCACGCTGCCCGCGTCGCCGGCGACGAAGCCGGCCAGATGGCGCAGCAGGGTGGACTTGCCCGAGCCGGAGGCTCCCAGCAAGGCGACCATCTCGCCGTCGGCCACCTGCAGGTCCACGCCGTCCAGCGCCTTGGCGCCCGCATGGAAGCTTTTGCTCAGCCCTTGTACTTCGATGGCGTAAGTCATTGTGGGATCCCCCGTGGGTGTGTTCATTGCCGCATTCTGTGTACGCGGCATGACAGCACGATGACCTGGGGATCGAATGATTTGGCGGAAATTAGGGACGTCGCAATGCGCTGAAAGACCTCCGTCATAAATGCGGACGCCTCGCCGGCCCGCGCGCGGGTATATTGAAGCTATTCCCCACCAGACAGGCGTTCATCATGATCAAAGGTTCCTGCCTGTGCGGCCGCATTGCGTACGAGATCGCCGGCCCGCTCACCAACGCCCTCAACTGCCATTGCACGATGTGCCGCAAATCGCATGGCGCCGCTTTCCGCAGCCGGGCCACGGTCCAGGTCAAGGACTTCGCCTGGACGCGCGGAGAAAACCACGTCACCTGGTATTGCTCGTCGCCGGGCAGCTATCGCGGCTTTTGCGAAGCCTGCGGCACGCCCCTGCTGAGCCGCTTCGACCAGACGCCCGACGTCTATGGCCTGCCGCTGGGCGCGCTGGACGACGATCCGGGCATGAAGCCCGCCGCGCATTGCCACGTGGCCAGCAAGGCGCCCTGGTTCGACATCACCGACACGCTGCCGCAGCACGCGGGCGCGTTCGAGGAAACGCCCGAACACAATTCACGGGCCATTGCCTGAAATCCACACGACGGGAAGATCTGTACGTCCAACGCCGGACGCGCCCAAGGAGGACGAAATATGAGCGACTACGGTGCCGTGCCGGATTCCGCCAGCCTGCGATTCACGCGCGCGCTGCCCGCCTGTTGGCCTACACCTGGGGCGGCTCGCAGGGCGAGCCCGAAGTGGTGTTCGAATTGTCCCCGCAAGGCGACGGCACGCTGCTGACGCTGCCCCACCGCAAGCTCGCCCGCCGCGACGACACGCTGGACGTGGCCGCCGGCTGGCACACGCACCTGGACGTGCTGTCGGCCCGCCTGGCCGGGCGCGAGCCGGGGCCGTTCTGGTCCGCCCACGGCAAGTGGCAGGCCGACTGCCAGGCCCGGATCCCGCCCGATTGCGGACCTGTGCAAGGCTCCTTTCAGGGTGAACAGGCCCTGGAGTCGTCCAGCAGCAACTATCACGGCGCAAAGGCAGATAAATGCTGGCTAATCATTGCGCTTTGCAGTAACATAAGTCCGTGATTTCTCCGCGAAAACCGGGCTTCGGTCATTCTGCGTCGCCAACCTGTACCGCCTCAGGGCAATACTGCGAGGCCCCACAGGACGCGTCCGGCATTCCCGGGCAAACCCCATCGCCGCCAGAGGCGCCTCCGCAGCAAGCGCAGCGCCATCCGGCACTGCAACAACCGCTCCAACCCGCTTCTTCCGGCGACCCGCGCATGGCGCGCCGCCGCGACCAAGCCGCGCATCGCGCGCACATTGCCCTCGCGGCGCGAGTATCCGTCATTTCAGACATCCACCTGGGATGCCATGGCCCCTACCCGCGCCTGCCCGGACGTTTTACGTTCAAACCGCTGGACCTGGTTATTTGAGTCCAACGCGCTTGCCGCCCCTGCGCGGCGCGCCATGCCGCCAGTATGGCTGCGCGTATTGATAGGAGTAGAAAATGGCTAAAGAAGAACTCATCGAATTGGATGGCATCGTTGACGAAGTGCTGCCCGATAGCCGCTACCGCGTAAAGCTGGACAACGGCATCGAAGTCGGCGCCTACGCCTCCGGCCGCATCCGCAAGCACCGCATCCGCATCCTGGCCGGCGATCGCGTCACCCTGGAAATGTCGCCGTATGACCTGACCAAGGGCCGCATCAACTTCCGCCACAAGGACGAACGCGCCCCCGCCGCGCACCGTCCCCAGCAGTACCGCCGCTGATCGGGGATTCCTGGGCCGGCCCCGCGCCGGCTCCCCCCGCTCGCGAGCCTTAAGCCCGCGCGGCCACATGCCGTAATGCGTGTAGCGCCTGTTCATGGATGAATGGCGATCCCCGCCAGGCGCGACAGGCGGCGGAACGCGCACGATGCAAGATGGATCTGACACAAGAGTTGCAAGCGGCCGCTGACGAGCTTGCCCTGGCGCGAAGGCGATTCGTGAAGGGCGAGGAAGGCCTGCGCCTGCTTTACCAGTCGCGCGAGGCGTTCATCAACAGCCTGCGCAATACCGGCCTTACGTACGCCGAGGCCAAGACCAAATACGACAATTGCCTGGACGAACAGGAAGCCCAGCATCTCCGCGTGCGCCAGCAGATGGAGTATGCCGAGCGCGTGCACCAGCACGTGCTGCACCGCATCGCGTTGCAGGCCGCCCCCGTGTAAGGCGCGGCCGGCGCGGGACTCAGGGCTTGAACGCCCCGATGAAAATGGCCGGATCCACGCGGGCGTCGTTCAGGCTGACGTTCCAGTGCAGATGCGGGCCGGTCGCCCGCCCCGTCGCTCCCACCTTGCCCACCACGCCGCCGCGCGGCACCTCGTCGCCGACCTTCACGTCGATGGCCGACATGTGGCAGAACATGCTGACGAAGCCCTGGCCATGGTCCAGGAACACCGTCTTGCCGTTGAAGAAATAATCCCCCACCAGCACGACCACGCCGGCAGCCGGCGCCTTGATGGGCGTGCCCGCCGGCACGGCGAAGTCCAGCCCCGAATGCGGGTTGCGTTCCTGCCCGTTGAAGAAGCGCCGCAGCCCGAACGGGCTGGACAGGCGCCCCCCGTTCACCGGACGGTCCAGCATCAGGTTGCTGGGCGTGATCCCGGCGCGATAGCCGCGGTTGGCCGCGCTCTGCTCGGCCATCTCGCGTTCGATGCGCTTCATGTCGTCCGGATTGGGCTCGACCTGGCGCTGGTTCTTCAGCGTAATGCGCTGGGCCGCGTATTCCTTGGACCCGACCCTGAAGGACAGCTTGCGCTGGCCCTGCGCATCGCTGACCGATACCTGCTGTTCGCCGGGCTTCACGCTCAGCGGGATGCCGACCACGGCGATCCATTGCCTGCCTTCTTCGCGCACGACCAGGACGCGCCGCCCCAGGAACGTGACTTCCGGGGCGCGCTCGGCGTCGCCCAGGCCCAGCACCGCGACGCCGCCGGGCACGGGGAAGTTGAGCTTGCGGGTCAGGTAGCCTTCCTGTTGCGCCCGCGCGGGCAGGCCCAGGCAGGCGGCGGCCGCGGCCAGGCCCAGCCGCAATACGTCGCGACGGCGGGACATTTCGCTTACAGGCACAGGTTGGCGGGCTCGATGATGCTTTGGTCGCGGCGGGCGACGCGCGTGGACAGGCGCGTCTCGGTCTTGCCCTTCCAGTGGGTGGTCGTCAGCACGGCCTCCACGCCCAGGCTGTCTTCCTGGATGAGCTCGAAGCCGTTGCGTACCTCTTTGCGCTCGAACCTGACGCCCATGTTCTTCCAGGCGTCCGCCACGCAATTCGTGTAGTCCTCGGCCGTGCGCTGGGTGGAGCCGTAGAAGACCGGGTCGCGGCTGCGCACGTCTTTGACGTTGGCGCATGCCGCCAAGCTGGCGGCCAGGAAGCTGAGGGACAGGGCGGTGCGGACCTTCATGGCGATGGAACTCTCGAGCGGATGGAAATTGGAACAGCGCGGCCAACTATAGCGCAGCGCTAGGCTTGGGGCGGGCGGCGGGCCGATTTGGGGCGGAACGCCGCGATGATTTCGGGCCGGGTCTCGGCATAAGGGCCGCCGATCAGGTCGATGCAATAGGGAATGGCGGCGAAGATGCCGGGCACCAGCACGGCGCCGTCCTCGCCCTTCAGCCCTTCCAGCGTTTCGCGGATGGATTTCGGCTGGCCGGGCAGGTTGACGATGAGCGCGGCGTGGTCCGCGGTTTCGCGGATGACGGCCACCTGGCGGGACAGGATGGCCGTGGGCACGAAGCGCAGGCTGATCTGGCGCATCTGTTCGCCGAAACCGGGCATTTCCTTCGTGCCGACGGCAAGAGTGGCCTCCGGCGTGACATCGCGGCGCGCGGGGCCGGTGCCGCCGGTGGTCAGCACCAGGTCGCAGCCGCAACCGTCCACCAACTCGATCAGGGTTTCCGAAATGCGGGCGGGCTCGTCGGGTATCAGGCGGTCCACGGCCTGCCAGGGCGACGCCAGCGCGCCGCCCAGCCATTCCCGCAGCGCCGGCAGCCCCTGGTCCTGGTAGGCGCCGGCAGAGGCGCGATCGGAAATGGACACCAGGCCCACGATCAGTTCATCGGGGTGGCTGCGGGCGATACGGGTGGCGGTCATGGCTGCGGAATCGTCGGATGGAACGGTCTGGCGCCGCGCTTGCGGCTCGGGGCGAGGTCAATCATGGAAATCCAGAAGAGCCCCGCGACAACGATGCTATCGCATTCTTTCCCCGAGCTCGCTAACATCCGCTGACACATCCGCTGACAATCCGCTCCGCAGCCCGGGCGCCCCGCACTCTTTTCGGTTTCCCCATGATCAAACGCACACTCGGGCAGCACGCGCTGGCGGCGGCGCTGGCCCTGGCCGCCGCCGCGGCCGCGGGATGGAGCGCCCTGCACGCCATGGCCCTGGAAACGCAGCCCGTGCCGGCCGCCGCGCCCGGCATCTACATTCCCAACCTGGGCAATACGCTGCATGAGCAGAGCCTCAACCTGTCGCGCCTGAGCCAGGCCCTGCGCACGGGCGACCGCCTGGTGATCCTGGGCTCCTCGGAGCTGACCAGCAACGACCTGCGCTTCGTGCCCTACCGCTATCTGGCCGAGGAGCTGCAGATGCCGGTGCTGGCCTACGGCCATTCCGGCTTCCAGTCCCTGGGCATGCAACTGGTGCTGGCGGCGCTGGCCGACGACCTGTCGCCCGCCTCGCGCGTGGTCGTCATGCTGTCGCCCGGCTGGTTCGACGGCGACGGCGGGCTGGGTCCGGACGAATTCAAGGAACACGCCAATCCGCTGCTGCCCCGGCTGCTCAGGCAGCCCGAGGGCCGGGCGGAAATGCTGCGCTGGCTGGAGGCCAAGGGCAACGCCGGCGTGGCATGGTCCATGATGGCCGAGCAGGCCTACGTGTTCCGCCAGCGCCTGGTCGACCTGTGGGCGCCGGCCCATGCCGCCCCCGCCCCGGAGCCGGAACGCGCAGGGCCGCCCGCCGCCGCCCGCGTGGTGGACTGGGACGCCCTGGCCGGCCAGGCCCAGGGCGCCGAACAAGCCCTGATGGCGGGCAACCGGTACGCGGTGCGCGACGATTTCTTCGACAAGTACCTGCGCGCCGTCCCCGAGGGCGGCAAGACGGCCTACCTGCCGCAGCCGCTGACCGGCCGCGACGAGCTGCGCGAGCTGACCGCCCTGATGGCGCTGCTGCGCCGGCACGGCGTGGACGCGCTGTTCGTCATGCAGCCGCTGCACCCCATGGTCTTCAAGGACCTGGACCGCTTCGGGCCGGTGCAGCGCGAAGTCGCCGCGCTGTGCCGGCGCTACGCCATGCGCTGCATGGACATGTACGGGGGGCCTTTCGAAGTGGGCACGCTGCGCGACATCCAGCACCTGGGTGAACTGGGCTGGCTGCGCGTCAACCAAAGAATCGCCGAAGCGTTTCGGCCATGAGCTACGGGAACCATCCATGAAGAGAACGCTGTGGCTTTGCCTGCTGTACCTGGGACTGCTGGCGGTGATGCTGATCCAGGCGGATACGGCGGCGAACCTGGGGAAACCGGTGGGGATCGAGTTTCAGTATTCGAAGTTTTGAGTGGCTTTGGGGGTGTCAGACACCCGCGAGGGGACGGCTCAGGGGGAAGGTCGTTTCCTCGGGTGTCAGACACCTTGTATCTTGGTCGGCGTGGTGATTAGCTATCACCACAGCGGATTCGAGCAGCTTGTTCTGACACCCAAAGCTTGGACTTTGCGCCGCAGATTAAGCCTCGAATCCGCACCT
>Ga0222420_100405_pt1 | contig 23317 bp, 17 predicted proteins | sample 3A2ome_FD_182470 | JGI IMG/M metagenome (GOLD analysis project Ga0222420, IMG submission 182470) | Enriched microbial communities from leaf-cutter ant dump, University of Wisconsin, Madison, United States - 3A200A (version 2) | ecosystem: Environmental > Terrestrial > Nest > Insects nest > Nest...
CCCGCCGAACTTCGTCGACAGCACCGTCGTGATCGCCGCCGTCAACGTCGTTTTGCCGTGGTCAACGTGACCAATCGTACCCACGTTCACGTGCGGCTTGGTACGTTCAAACTTGCCTTTTGCCATGATCTCTATCCTTTGACTTTCAAGGAAACTGGGATGATTTGCCGCGCCCCCGGATCACGGAGACGCGGCGACGGTTATTTACTTGGCCCGAGCGGCGATGACTTCGTCAGCGACGTTCTTGGGAGCCTCGGAGTAATGCTTGAATTCCATCGTGTACGTGGCACGACCTTGCGTCAGCGAGCGCAGGTTGGTGGCGTAACCGAACATCTCGGCCAGGGGAACCTCGGCCTTGATGGTCTTGCCGCCGCCGACCATGTCTTCCATGCCCTGCACCATGCCGCGCCGCGAGGACAGGTCGCCCATGACGGTACCAGCGTAGTCTTCGGGCGTCTCGACTTCAACAGCCATCATGGGCTCAAGCAGCACGGGGCTGGCCTTGCGCATGCCTTCCTTGAAGGCCATCGAAGCAGCCATCTTGAACGCGTTTTCGTTCGAGTCGACGTCGTGGTACGAACCGAAGAACAGCGTGGCCTTGACGTCAACGACCGGGTAGCCAGCCAGAATACCGGCAGGCAGGGTTTCCTGGATACCCTTGTCGACCGCGGGAATGTACTCGCGCGGCACCACGCCACCCTTGATGGCATCCACGAATTCGTAGCCACCGCCCGGCTCGAGCGGTTCGAGCTTGAGCACCACGTGACCGTACTGGCCGCGGCCGCCCGACTGCTTGACGAACTTGCCTTCGACTTCTTCGCAGGTCTTGCGGATGGTTTCGCGGTAGGCCACTTGCGGCTTGCCGACGTTGGCTTCCACGCCGAATTCGCGCTTCATGCGATCGACCAGGATTTCCAGGTGCAGCTCGCCCATGCCCGAGATGATGGTCTGGCCGGATTCTTCATCGCTGCGCACGCGGAACGACGGGTCTTCCTGGGCCAGGCGCGACAGGGCCAGGCCCATTTTTTCCTGGTCAGCCTTCGACTTGGGTTCGACGGCCTGCGAAATCACGGGCTCGGGGAACTCCATGCGCTCGAGCAGAATGTGCGAATCCACATCGCACAGCGTTTCGCCGGTGGTGACGTCTTTCAGGCCCACCACGGCGGCGATGTCGCCCGCCAGAACTTCCTTGATTTCTTCGCGGTTGTTGGCGTGCATCTGCAGCAGACGGCCCACGCGTTCCTTCTTGCCCTTGATGGGGTTGTAGACGGTGTCGCCCGACTTCAGGACGCCCGAATACACGCGCACGAAGGTGAGCTGGCCCACGAAGGGGTCGCTCATCAGCTTGAACGCCAGCGCCGACATCTTTTCGCCGTCATCGGCTTTGCGCGAGATCTCGTTGCCTTCGTCATCCTGGCCGGCCACCGGCGGGATGTCGATCGGCGAGGGCAGGTAGTCGATGACCGCGTCGAGCATGCGCTGCACGCCCTTGTTCTTGAAGGCGGTACCGCACAGCATGGGCTGGATTTCGCCGGCGATGGTACGCTGGCGGATCGCGGTGTTGATCTCGGCTTCGTCGAGCGAACCCGTTTCGAGGTACTTGTTCATCAGTTCCTCGGTGGATTCGGCGGCGGCCTCGACCAGCTTTTCACGCCATTCGTTGGCAGCGCCTTCGAGTTCGGCCGGGATGTCGACGTAGTCGAACTTGGTGCCTTGGCTGGCTTCGTCCCAGATGATGGCTTTCATCTTGACCAGGTCGATGACGCCCTTGAAGGAGTCTTCGGCACCGATCGGGATCACGATGGGCACGGGATTGGCGCGCAGGCGCGTCTTCAGTTGGTCGTAGACCTTGAAGAAGTTGGCGCCGGTGCGGTCCATCTTGTTGACGAAGGCCAGACGCGGCACGCCGTACTTGTTGGCTTGGCGCCACACGGTTTCGGACTGCGGCTGCACGCCGCCCACGGCGCAGTACACCATGCAGGCGCCGTCGAGCACGCGCATGGAACGCTCCACCTCGATGGTGAAGTCCACGTGTCCCGGGGTGTCGATGATGTTGATGCGGTGTTCGGGATAGTTGCCGGCCATGCCGCGCCAAAACGCCGTCGTAGCGGCCGACGTGATGGTAATGCCGCGCTCTTGCTCTTGCTCCATCCAGTCCATGGTGGCAGCGCCATCATGCACTTCGCCAATTTTGTGGTTGACGCCGGTATAGAACAGGATGCGTTCGGTCGTGGTGGTTTTCCCTGCATCGATGTGCGCAGAGATACCAATGTTGCGATAGCGCTCGATCGGGGTTTTGCGGGCCATGGTGGGTTGATCCTTAAATTACCAGCGGAAATGGCTGAAGGCCTTGTTGGCCTCGGCCATCTTGTGCGTGTCTTCGCGTTTCTTCATCGCGGCGCCGCGGCCTTCCGAGGCGTCGATCAGTTCGCCAGCCAGGCGCAGATCCATCGATTTTTCGCCGCGCTTCTTGGCGGCTTCGCGCAGCCAACGCATGGCCAAGGCCAGGCGGCGCACGGGGCGCACTTCAACCGGCACTTGGTAGTTGGCACCGCCCACGCGGCGGCTTTTCACTTCGACGATCGGCTTGATGTTGTTGATCGCCAGGCTGAAGACTTCGATCGGCTCTTTGCCGGTCTTGGCCTGCACTTGCTCGAGCGCGCCGTAGACGATGCGCTCGGCGACGGCCTTCTTGCCGTCCAGCATGACGACGTTCATGAATTTGGCGAGCTCGACGCTGCCGAACTTGGGATCGGGCAGGATCTCGCGCTTGGGTACTTCGCGACGACGGGGCATGTTGCTTCCTTGTGTCAGTTCAGTTGAACCGCGCCAGGTGGCACGGCCATGGCCGCCCATCGGGACGGCCCCTTACGTACCACGCACGGCTTTTTCGAGAAGGCTGGCGCGGTCGCACTGTGGCCGCGCAGATGCGCGGCCGGGTACTGCAAAAACTGCGGTTGAAGAACCTATCAGGCCTTCTTCGGGCGCTTGGCGCCGTACTTCGAGCGAGCCTGCTTGCGGTCTTTCACGCCTTGCAGGTCGAGCGAGCCACGCACGATGTGGTAGCGCACACCCGGAAGGTCTTTCACACGACCGCCGCGCACCAGAACCACCGAGTGCTCTTGCAGGTTGTGACCTTCGCCGCCGATGTACGAAATGACTTCGTAGCCGTTGGTGAGGCGCACCTTGGCAACCTTACGCAGGGCGGAGTTCGGCTTCTTGGGGGTGGTGGTGTACACACGGGTGCACACGCCGCGACGCTGCGGGCAGTTTTCGAGCGCGGGGCTCTTGCTCTTGATGACGCTGACTTCGCGCGGCTTGCGCACGAGCTGGCTAATGGTAGGCATGACCTTTTAAATCCCTTTTACGTACCACTGGTAAGTACTTTGTGTACTCGTGTCCCTGGCGGCTGCCCTGACAAGGGGCCGGTACACCAGCGAGAGGCAGTTCACGCAAAACCGCCTCAAACGTTCCTTACGTAAAAGAGCGGGTCTTGCAGACAAAAACGCACAAAGGCCAGCAGCCGACAGGCTTGGTCGACACGGAGATTGAGTCCCCGCTGGGGGTTGGACCCCGCCCGCGCCTGTTTTGGCTGGCTTCTTTATGCGCAAATAAAGCAGTAAGCCCGTCAGCATAACCCAGAACCCCAGGCATGTCAAAGCGGGAAAACGGCGCGGATGCTGGCGCCCGAAATGCCGTCGCGCGCCAGGGAGGAAGGAGGCGAAGGGGTAACAAGCCGCCGGCCCGCTGCACTATTGGGCAGCTATTGGGCGAGGCTACTGATTGGCGAACAGGTAGCCGCTGCCGTAGACGGTGCGGATAGGCAGGATAACGCCGGCCATTTCGGCTTTGCGGCGCAAGCGGCTGACGATGACGTCGATGCTGCGCGCCCCACCGCTACGGCCGACATTGCTGTCTGCTTCGAGCTCCTGGTTGAGTTCGGCGCGGCCGACGGCCCGACCGGCAACATCTAGTAACGTTCGCACGACCAAGCGCTCGTTGGCCGATAGCGAAATGGCCACGCCGGCTGGCGACACCAGGGTCCAGTTTTGGTCGCGCAACTCCCAGCGGCCGGCGTTTTCGGGGGCACTCTCGGCCTGTGTGATTTCTTCGGACGCGCGACCCGGCAGGCGGCGCGCCAACGCCAGCAGCACGCAAGCCAGTTCACGGCTATCGACCGGATCGGGCAGGCAGATATCGGCCCCGCTTTGCAGGCAACGCAAACGGTTTTCAATACCGAGTCCGGTGCCGACGACGACGATACCCAACACCGGCGAGGCGCGCAGACGTGACAGCAGTGCATAACCGATTTCGCCGAGTTCTCCGATGTCGAGCACAACCGCGTCGTATTGGTCTTGTCCAAGCAGCTTAAACAGCTCAAGCGGCGTGCCGCATGCTTCTGCAGCGATGCCTGCCTGCAACATCGTCATGACCGAGTGTCCACGGATTGTTGCGTCGGGCACCATGATGAGTATTTTCAATTGCTTCATTGCATTGTCCCGGAAGCTATCGCCAAGCAAGCAACGCCTTGTATTTCAGGCTTGTGCATAGCGACATATCTGAGACAGTGTGACTTCATCTTGCGCGAAGTCGTAGTCAAACTTTGTCAACTTGACATTGCTTGACATTCACAATGTTGCGGGATTCAAGAAGTAGCAACCGCGAGTTATTATCGCAGTGCAGTATCGCGTCGCGAGCCTCGCGCGAGGCTTGAAAATCAGAGCGGCAAGCACTCTATTCAATCAAAGAATTCATTATGCAGATAGCCTCGCTGGAAGACGACCTTGACCAAGCCCGGCATATCAAGCAGGTTTTGGATTCCGCCGGGTATACCTGCCACAGCTATCAACGCAGCCGCGACCTGCTAGCCGCCCTGCGCAACCACTCGTTCGATCTCATTATGCTCGATTGGCAAGTGCCGGACATGGATGGCGACGAAGTGCTGCGACGCCTGCGCAGCACGCTCGGCATGCAGGTTCCCATTATTTTCCTGACCAGCCGCAGCCAGGAAATCGATCTGGTACAGGGGCTGCAGGCCGGCGCCGACGATTATGTCGTAAAGCCGTTGCGGTCGGCCGAATTGCTGGCGCGCATCGCGGCATTGCTACGCCGCAGCCAGGCGGCACAACCCGACCATGCACCTTTTTCGGTGGCTGGGTATGACATCGACCCGACCGCGCGCACGATCGCGCTCAACGGCACGATCATCGCGCTGGCGCCCAAAGAATTCGAACTCGCGCAATTATTCTTCCGCAACGCGGGCCGCCTGCTGTCGCGCGACGTGCTGGCAGAAAGCGTATGGAACCGCGAGATTCCCGCTACCTCGCGCACGCTGGACACGCACTTGTCCAATATTCGCCAGAAGCTGCAACTACGCCCCGAAAACGGGGTGCGGCTGGCATCGTCGTACGCCCTGGGCTATCGGCTTGAAATCGTGAACAGCGACGCGGGCGCAGATAAGACATAACGCGGTTAATACTGGAGACTTCATAAATGATCCTGCGTTTCGTGCGCAACGTCCTCTGTCTCGGCGTGGCCGTCGCCAGCCCGCTGGTGTCAGCCCAACCTGCGGGCACGCTTGGGGATGATTTCATCTATCGCGTACGCCAGGGAGATACGCTGATTCAACTGGCGGGAACATACACACGCAATGAAGCAAACTGGGGCGTACTGCAGCGCTTGAACGCCATCGACGACCCTTATCGCCTGATGATCGGCAAGGAGCTGCGTATTCCGCTCGCCTTGATTCCCGAAGTGCCGGCGCAAACCACGGCGGTGCACGTAAGCGGCGCGGCCACCATGGATGGCGCGCCGCTGCGCGAGGGCACTCCGGTAGCCGAAGGCGCAACTATCACAACGTCGGCCAACGGCTTTGTCACCCTGCAGTTAGCCGATGGCACCAAGGTCACGCTGCCGCAGAATGGCAGCACGCGCCTGGAGCGGCTGCGGCAGTTCGAAGGCACTGCACTGACCGATTCGATCTTGCGCGTAGAGCGCGGCGCGGTGGACTCGAACGTGGCTCCCGACGGGCAAGGCGTGGGCCGCTTCGAAGTGCGTACGCCGGTGGCGGTGACGGGCGTGCGCGGCACTCGTTTCCGTGTGCAGGCCAGTGCGCAGGGATCTCGCAGCGAAGTCATTGAAGGCAACGTGCGGCTGCAACCGCATCCGCGGGACAGTGCGCCGGGCAGGCCGGTTGCCGTGGCCACGGGCTATGGCGCCTCGATCGGCGCGGATGGCGTGCTGTCGGAGGTGCGGCCGTTGCTGCCCGCGCCGCAGCTCGGCGCGCCACAGCGGGCCGGCTCGGGTCAGTGGACCGCGGCTGTTTCGCCGGTGCCCGGCGCGGTGGCCTACCTGGTACAAGTATCGCGCGATGCCGATGGCCTCGAATTGACCTCGTCCACTCGGTTCGACAGCACGGACATCCACTTTTCGGCGCCAGGAGCCGGCACTTACTATGTGGCGGTGCGCGCCATCGACGCCGCCGGCCTGGGGGGCCGAGATGGCCGCCTGAGCTTCATGGGAGCCAACGTCCTCATGACCGCGTCGGGCCTGCCCGTCTCGCTGTCGGATAGCGGCGTCGTTACGCTGGCTGATTACTGAGCCTGGCTGCGTCCGCCATGGCCGACCGCCGCCGCACCTACCCCCACTCGCGGCTGCTGCTGACCATCCTGTTGGCGGCCCTGACGGCCTTGCTGGGTTCGGTCAACGGCCTGGGACGTATCGACCAGATAGTCTATGACCGCGCCGTCTCGGTGGCGCAACGGCCGGCGCCGGCCGACGTGGTGATCGTCGCGATCGACGACGCCTCGTTGGCCGGACTGGGCCGCTGGCCGTGGCCGCGCGCCATACATGCGGCCCTGCTCGATCACCTGGGTGACGCACGCGCCGTGGGGCTGGACATCATTTTTGCCGAGGCCGACCAGGACCGCCCCCAGGGCGACCGCGTCCTGGCCGAAGCCATACGCCGGCAAGGGCATGTGGTACTGCCGGTGGTGCTGGACAATCTCGAACGGCCCACGCACGCAGACCTGCCCCTGGCACCGCTGGCCGCCGCGGCCGAGGGCCTGGGCTACATCAATATTGATCTGGACGACGACGGTGTAGCGCGACGCGCCGTCTGGACGCGCGGCCTGAATAATGAGTCGTGGACTCATTTTGCGCTGGCCATGCTGCGCACAGGCGGCCAGGAGGCCCAGGTGCGCAGCTTCCTGCAACAGGTACCCTCCGGTGAGTCGCTAATCCCGTACGCGGGCCCACCCGGCCATTTCCGGGTGGTGTCTTACCTTTCGGTACTGCGCGGCGACATTGCCCCCTCGGCCTTCAAGAACAAGTACGTACTGGTGGGCGCCTGGGCAACAGGCATGGGCGACGTGTTCCCCGCGCCGGTTTCGCATCGCTCAAGCGGTATTTCGGGCGTGGAAATCATGGGCAACCTGCTGCAGTCGGCCCGAGACGGCCGGGTGCTGCAGACCGCACCCGCCTGGCAAACCGCGCTGGCCAGCGCCATTCCCGTGCTGCTGCTGTGCCTGGCGCTACCGCGCCTGTCGCCTCGGCAGGCGGTATTGTGCAGCGCGGCGTTGCTGGTGGCGATCATCGCCTTCGCCATCGCGACGCTGTACTGGACCGATACCTGGATGCCGCCAGCCGCCGCCCTGCTGGGGGTGGCGGCCTGCTACCCGTTATGGAGCTGGCGCAGCCAGGAAGCGGCATTGCGCTACATGGAAGGCGAAATGGCGCGCCTGCGCAAAGAGTACCCCCCGGTGATGGGCGAAGCGGACCCGCTGGGCGGCCGCGTCAGCCGCTCGCTGGACCAGCACATCGATGAGCTGGACCACACGCTGAGCCGGGTGCGCAACCTGCGGCGCTTCCTGCTCGACGGCCTGGACGGCATGCCCGACGCGACGCTGGTTATCGACCAGGTCGGCAGGCTGCAATTTCGCAATCGCCCGGCCGTGATGTACTTCCTGAACCTCAGCATCCGGCCGCCGCGCATCGGCCAGGCGCTGGCGCCCGTGCTGGAACAGGCTTTCGCAGACCCCTCGACCCGCCAGCTGGTGCGGCAGGCGCTGCGCGCGCCGGGCAGTGAGGATGATGCCCAAGGCGCTGCCCCGCCGCGGACCAACGTCGAAGTGCGCGATCGCGCGGGCCAGGACCTGCTGCTTCGATGCGCGCAAGTACGCACCGCGCAAGGCGTGCGTGCCGGGCTGGTGGTGACCTTGAGCGATATCACCATGATTCGCCAGGCAGAGCGCCAGCGCGAAGAAACCTTGCGCTTTATCTCGCATGATATGCGGGCCCCGCAGAATTCGATTCTGGCGCTGGTGGCCCTGAACCAGTCGGACGCCGGCGACAGCCCGCCAAACGAGGCGCTGTCACGTATTGCCCACTTGGCCAACCGTACCTTGCTGCTGGTAGACGAGTTCATCCAGCTCACTCGCGCCGAGTCCATGGATATCGCCCATGCCAAGCTGGATCTTGCCGATCTGCTGCGCGAGGCGGCCGATGAGTTCTGGGCGGCCGCCCAACGGCGGAAAATCACGCTGGACGTGCACGCGCCGCCGACGCCGGCGCTCGCCTACGGCGACCAGACGCTGATCATGCGCGCCGTCTGCAATCTGCTGGACAACGCCATCAAGTACAGCCCGGACGGCAGCCCGATACAGCTGCGCGTACGGGCCGCGGCGGAAATGTGGGATGTCGAGATCGAAGACGCCGGACCCGGCATTGCGCCGCAAGACCAGCAGCGCCTGTTCCAACCCTTTTTCCGCACCGGCGAGGCGCGCCGTTCCAGCACCGGAGGCGCCGGCCTGGGACTTGCGTTCGTGCGCGCCGTGGCATTGCGCCATGGCGGCGAGATTACCGTACACAGCGAGCGCGGCTCGGGCACGCGGTTTACCTTGCGCCTGCCGATCGCCCTGGACGATGACGCCTACGATGCATGAGCGCCATACGCCACAAGAAGCGCGGGCTCAGCGGAATATATGGGTAATCATGGCGGGCTTGCCCGGCTTGACTTCCAGGGTGGTCCGATACGGCGGCTGTGCCGTATTGCGGATGGTCACCGAATAGCGGCCAGGCGCCAGGCGCAAGGTTTTCAGGGGCGGCGTCACCCCCCGCGAGACCCCATTGACCACGATTTCACCCCACGGGCGCACATTGATACTGACCCGCACGGGGGCCGGTGGAGCCGGCGGCGAGGCGCCGTCCTGGTCCGAGGGCTCTGTCGAGGCGTCGTCCGGCGCTCGCCCAGCCGACTGCGCCAGCGCGCCGGTGTCCTCGACAGGGTAGCCTGTCTGCCATTCGGCCTGCGGCACGGCGGCGACGGGCGCGGCGAGGGAGGGTTCGGGCGCGGGGGCGGGCTGCGTGGAGACCGGCGCCTCGACTGAGGTTGGCGCCTGTGCGACCGCAGACTCAGAGTGAGTAATTACTCCGTCGGGAGTATCCGTGAGTCGGCCCCACCAATAGGCAGACACCGCCAGCGTGGCGATGCCCAGCAGAATCGCTTGCGCAATAGACCGGAAGCTGCCACGCCGCGGCGCACTCGACGCTTCGGCTGCAAGTGTGGGTTCGGGCAGTTCTGTCGCCAAAGGCTCCGGCTGCGAGGGCCGCACCGGTGGCGGCAACGCCAGCAACTGGGCGAATTCCTGTACGGTCTGAGGCCGGTTGGCCGGCATGATCGCCAGGCCGGCGTCAATGGCGGCCAGAAAGCTCGCGTCATACTTCGCCAGCCCCTGCGCGATCAGCGGCCGATAGGTCTCGCTAACACGCCGTTCTGAGGCCGCAGGCGGGCGCTGGCCGGCAACCAGCGAATAGGCGACGGCACTCAAGGCGTAGATGTCTGTCCAGGGTCCGCGCGGCCATTCCGGCGCCTCGGTATACAGTTCGAACGGCGCATATCCCGGCGTGAGCGCGGGTGCCTCGCCAGGACGGGAATAGCCGGACAGCGCCATCAGGTGGGCCCGCCCCGACTCGTCCAACCCTACCGAATGAACCGAGATATCGCCGCAGATGTGCCCTTCCCGGTGCAGGTCGTCAAGCACCGGGATAAGTTCGGCAATGAGGCGTTGAATGCGCGCCTGCGGCACCCCGCCCGCGGCGGTGGCCGCAATGGCGCTGAGGGGACGGTGAGCAAGAGGCGCGGCACCTGCAAAGGGCCCGCGCGGCGACGAAAAGCCCGCGGAGGAAAACATGGCCAAAATAAGCTGGAATAAGCAGTAGATTATGACGCCTGCATGACGGCGCTCGATTCTGGCGCAAGCGCGATGCAGAGTTTACTGGAGTTACTTTTAATAACTTAACCTATCAGTAAGACGCATAATTACTGCGGCGCAGCATGCGCTATTGACGCTTACAACGGATATTATCCGAGCATCCTGCCCGGGTTCATTTCATAATGGCTACGCCAGGAACAGGATGTGACTCTTATTTTCCACAGGCACAGGCTCAACCGCTCATGAAGACTCGCGCTTTCTTGCCCTCTTTGCTTTGCCTTCTGGTGTTCCTTGGCGGCTGCGCCGGGATGGGTTCCGGCTTCGAAGGCCCGCCCTCGCAAGCAGCCCAGGATACGATGGCCCAGGTTCGGCAACAGTACGCCGCCGGCCAATACGGCACGGTCATCCGCACCGTGGCCACCTCAGGCGATATCGCCTCGGCGCCCAAGTCGATGCGCATCGAGGCCTATAAGCTGCAGGCCTTCAGCTACTGCGTACGCAACTATGCGCAACTGTGCGAAGACACCTTTGTACGGATTTTGCAATTGGACTCAGGGTTCACGCTGGCGCCCAACGAGGCCGGCCACCCGCAATGGGGGCCCGTGTTCAAGGCGGCCCAGGCGCGCGCGGGCAGCTGATGCACCGGGGCCGGCAGGCCCATCCCGCATAAGAAAAAACGGCCGCTGATTGCTCAGCGGCCGTTTTGCATAGGACCTGCCCGCACTACAGTGCAGCTACAGGCAGGCCCCGCCGGGGACATAGAGGTACCGCTTATTCGGCGGAACCCTCCTGGCCGGCGTCGGACTGGGGCGCATCGGCGTCCACGGTAACCGGCGCATCCTCGAACGGGTTCGCCAGTTGCCGTGCCGCTTCGCGTTCGGCGGCCTCGAGAGCTTCTTTGTCCTTGCGCGCCATGTGATAGGCCAGGCCGGTGCCCGCCGGAATCAGGCGGCCGACGATGACGTTTTCCTTCAGGCCACGCAGGTCGTCGCGCTTGCCCATGATGGCGGCTTCGGTCAGGACACGCGTGGTTTCCTGGAACGAGGCAGCCGAGATGAACGAGTCGGTCGACAGCGAAGCCTTCGTGATACCCAGCAGCACGTTGTCGTACGTAGCGGGACGCTTGCCTTCGGCGATGACACGGTCGTTTTCGTTCAACAGCTCGGAACGCTCGACCTGCTCGCCCGGGATGAACTCGGTATCGCCCGCGTCAACGATGTTCACACGGCGCAGCATCTGGCGAACAATCACTTCGATGTGCTTGTCGTTGATCTTCACGCCCTGCAGACGATAGACGTCCTGGACTTCGTCGACGATGTAGGTCGCCAGCTTTTCGATGCCCTGCAGGCGCAGGATATCGTGCGGATCGGCCGGGCCGTCGACGATCATTTCGCCCTTGTTCACCACCTGGCCGTCGTGCACCAGCACCTGCTTTTCCTTGGGGATCAGGAACTCGTGGCTGACGCCTTCCAGGTCGGTAATGACCAGGCGCTGTTTGCCCTTGGTGTCCTTGCCGAACGACACGGTGCCGGTAACGTCGGCCAGCATGCCGGCGTCCTTCGGCGACCGCGCTTCGAACAGCTCGGCCACGCGCGGCAGACCGCCGGTAATGTCGCGGGTCTTTTGCGATTCCTGCGGAATACGCGCCAGCACTTCACCCACCGCCACTTGCTGACCATCGCGCACGGTGATCAGCGCGCCCACCGGGAACGAGATATTCACCGAGTGATCGGTGCCGGCGATCTTGACGTCTTCGCCGTTCTCGTTGACCAGTTTGATCTGCGGACGCGTAACGGTCTTGCCGCTGCGGGTCTTGGGGGTGATCACGACCAGGGTCGACAGGCCGGTGATCTCGTCGAGCTGCTTGGCGACGGTGACGCCTTCTTCGATGTTCTCGAAGCGTACCGCGCCGCCGTACTCGGACACGATCGGACGAGTCAGCGGATCCCACGTCGCCAGGCGGGTGCCGGCCTTGACGGCTTCGCCGTCGCCAACCAGCACAGTGGCACCGTACGGGATCTTGTGACGTTCGCGCTCGCGGCCGTTATCGTCGAAGATCGCCAGTTCGCCCGAACGCGAGATCGCCACGCGTTCGCCCTTGGCGTTCGTGACATACCGCATGGTGCTGGCAAAGCCCACCTTACCGGTCGACTTGGTTTCGACCGCGCTGGCCAGGGCCGAACGCGATGCCGCGCCACCGATGTGGAACGTACGCATGGTGAGCTGCGTGCCGGGTTCGCCGATGGACTGGGCGGCAATGACGCCGACAGCTTCGCCGACGTTGACGTGCGAGCCGCGGCCAAGGTCGCGGCCATAGCAGTGTGCGCACAGACCGTGGCGGGTTTCGCAAGTAAGGGGCGTGCGCACCTTCACTTCGTCGACGCCGATGCGGTCGATCAGGTCGACCAGGTCTTCGTCGAGCAGCGTGCCGGCGGCAATAGCCGTTTCCTGCGTGTCGGGATCGACCACGTCGATGGCAGCCACACGACCCAGAATGCGGTCGCGCAGCGGCTCGATGACTTCACCGCCTTCGACCAGCGCCTTCATGGCGTAGCCCTGGGTGGTGCCGCAATCGTCTTCGGTAATGACCAGGTCTTGCGTCACGTCGACCAGACGGCGGGTCAGGTAACCCGAGTTCGCCGTCTTCAGCGCGGTGTCGGCCAGGCCCTTGCGCGCGCCGTGGGTCGAAATGAAGTACTGCAGAACGTTCAGACCTTCGCGGAAGTTCGCGGTAATGGGCGTCTCGATGATGGAGCCGTCAGGCTTGGCCATCAGGCCGCGCATGCCGGCCAGCTGGCGGATCTGGGCCGCGGAACCGCGGGCGCCCGAGTCGGCCATCATGTAGATCGAGTTGAACGATTCCTGGCGCACTTCTTCGCCATGGCGGTTGACCACGGGTTCGGTGGCCAGTTGCTCCATCATGGCCTTGCCGACCTTGTCACTGGCCTTGCCCCAGATGTCGACCACGTTGTTGTAGCGCTCTTGCGAGGTGACCAGACCTGACGAGTACTGCTTGTCGATTTCCTTCACTTCGCGGCTGGCCTCGGCCAGGATGCCTTCCTTGGCCTTGGGAATCAGCATGTCGCCCATGGCGATCGAGATGCCACCGCGGGTGGCCAGGCGGAAGCCCGACTGCATCAGCTTGTCGGCGAAGATCACCGTGTCGCGCAAGCCGCAACGGCGGAACGACTGGTTGATCAGGCGCGAGATTTCCTTCTTCTTCAGCGCCTTGTTCAGCACCGTGAAGGGCAGGCCCTTGGGCAGGATTTCCGACAGCAGCGCGCGGCCGACCGTGGTTTCGTGGCGGCGCAGCACCGGCTGGAATTCGCCGTTGTCGTCGCGCTCGTACTCGGTCAGACGCACCGTGATGCGCGACTGCAGCTCGACCTCGCCGTTGTCATAGGCGCGCTGCACTTCGGCCACGTCGGTGAAGAAAATGCCTTCGCCCTTGCCGTTGATGCGTTCGCGCGTCGTGTAGTACAGGCCGAGCACGATGTCCTGCGAGGGCACGATGGACGGTTCGCCGTTGGCCGGGAACAGCACGTTGTTCGAGGCCAGCATCAGGGTGCGCGCTTCCAACTGCGCTTCCAGCGACAGCGGCACGTGCACGGCCATCTGGTCGCCGTCGAAGTCGGCGTTGAACGCCGCGCAGACCAGCGGGTGCAGTTGGATGGCCTTGCCTTCGATCAGCACCGGCTCGAACGCCTGGATGCCCAGGCGGTGCAGCGTGGGCGCCCGGTTCAGCATGACCGGGTGTTCGCGGATGACTTCTTCCAGAATGTCCCACACCACCGGTTCCTGGCTTTCGACCAGCTTCTTGGCGGCCTTGATGGTGGTGGCCAGGCCCATCATTTCAAGGCGGTTGAAGATGAAGGGCTTGAACAGTTCCAGCGCCATCAGCTTGGGCAGGCCGCACTGGTGCAGCTTGAGCTGCGGGCCCACCACGATGACCGAACGGCCGGAGTAGTCGACGCGCTTGCCCAGCAGGTTCTGACGGAAGCGGCCGCTCTTGCCCTTGATCATGTCGGCCAGCGACTTCAGCTGGCGCTTGTTGGCGCCCGTCATGGCCTTGCCGCGGCGGCCGTTGTCGAGCAGCGAGTCGACGGCTTCCTGCAGCATGCGCTTTTCGTTGCGCAGAATGATTTCCGGCGCCTTGAGTTCGAGCAGGCGCTTCAACCGGTTGTTGCGGTTGATGACGCGGCGGTACAGGTCGTTGAGGTCGGACGTGGCAAAGCGGCCGCCATCGAGCGGCACCAGCGGACGCAGGTCCGGCGGCAGCACGGGCAGCACTTCCATGACCATCCATTCGGCCTTGATGCCCGACTTCTGGAAGCCTTCCAGCACCTTCAGGCGCTTGGAGATTTTCTTGATCTTGGCTTCGGAGCTGGTGGCCTTGAGCTCGCCGCGCAGCGTTTCCACTTCGCGGTCGATGTCGATGGTGCGCAGCAGTTCGCGCACGGCTTCGGCGCCCATCAGGGCGCGGAAGTCGTCACCGTACTCTTCGGTCTTGGCCAGGAAGTCGTCGTCGGACATGATCTGGCCGCGCTTGAGCGGCGTCATGCCGGGCTCGATGACGCACCAGGCCTCGAAGTACAGCACGCGCTCGATGTCGCGCAGCGTCATGTCGAGCACCATGCCCAGGCGCGACGGCAGGCTCTTCAGGAACCAGATGTGCGCAACCGGGCTGGCCAGCTCGATGTGGCCCATGCGCTCGCGGCGCACCTTGGCCACCGTGACTTCGACGCCGCACTTCTCGCAGATCACGCCACGATGCTTCAGGCGCTTGTACTTGCCGCAAAGGCATTCGTAGTCTTTGATCGGGCCAAAGATCTTCGAGCAGAACAGGCCATCGCGTTCGGGCTTGAACGTACGATAGTTGATGGTTTCGGGCTTGCGGACTTCGCCGTAAGACCACGAACGGATTTTCTCGGGCGAGGCGATGCCGATCTTGATGGCATCGAACTGCTCGTCTTGCGAGACTTGCTTGAAGAGGTCGAGTAGCGCTTTCATTAGTTACGCTCCAGATCCATGTCGAGGGCCAACGAGCGGATTTCCTTGACCAGCACGTTGAACGATTCCGGCATGCCGGCATCGATGACGTGATCGCCCTTGACGATGTTTTCGTAAACCTTGGTGCGGCCGGTGATGTCGTCGGACTTCACCGTCAGCATTTCCTGCAGGGTGTAGGCGGCGCCGTAGGCTTCCAGCGCCCACACTTCCATCTCGCCGAAACGCTGGCCGCCGAACTGCGCCTTGCCGCCCAGCGGTTGCTGGGTCACCAGCGAGTACGGCCCGGTGGAACGCGCGTGCATCTTGTCGTCGACCAAGTGGTGCAGCTTCAGGTAGTGCATGTAGCCGACCGTGACCGGGCGCTCGAATTTCTCGCCGGTGCGGCCGTCGAACAGCCATGCCTGGGTGCGCGAATCGGTAAGCTGCATGCGCTTGGCGACTTCGTCGGGGTACGCCAGTTCGAGCATCTTGCCGATTTCTTCCTCGGTGGCGCCGTCGAATACCGGCGTCGCGAACGGCACGCCGTTCTTGAGGTTCTGCGCCAGCTCCATGACTTCGTCGTCGGTCAGAGTGTCGATCTGCTCGCCGGTGCCGGTGGTGTTGTACACCTTGTCCAGGTAGGCGCGCACGTTCTTCACCTGGGCCGTGCGTTCGTCGCGCAGCATGTCGGCGATGCGATGGCCCACGCCCTTGGCGGCCCAACCCAGGTGAACTTCGAGCACCTGGCCGACGTTCATTCGCGAAGGCACGCCCAGCGGGTTCAGCACGATGTCGGCAGGCGTGCCATCGGCCATGTGAGGCATGTCTTCGACCGGAGTGATGCGCGAGACAACACCCTTGTTGCCGTGGCGGCCGGCCATCTTGTCGCCAGGCTGCAGGCGGCGCTTGACGGCCAGGTACACCTTGATCATCTTGAGCACGCCCGGGGGCAGCTCATCGCCCTGCGTGAGCTTCTTGCGCTTTTCTTCGAATGCCAGGTCGAACTGATGGCGCTTCTGCTCGAGCGATTCCTTGGCCTGCTCCAGCACCACGGCGTGAGGCTCGTCGGCCAGGCGGATGTCGAACCACTGCCAGCGGTCGAGGTCAGCCAGGTACGCCTTGGTAATGGTGGCGCCCTTGGCCAGCTTGCGCGGGCCGCCGTTGACGGTCTTGCCGATCAGCAGCTTCTCGATACGGTCGAACTGGTCGTTCTCGACGATGCGCAGCTGGTCGTTCAGGTCTTGGCGATAGCGGCGCAGTTCGTCGTCAATGATGGACTGGGCGCGCTTATCGCGCACGATGCCTTCGCGCGTGAATACTTGCACGTCGATGACGGTGCCCACCATGCCCGAAGGCACGCGCAGCGAGGTGTCTTTGACGTCGGAGGCCTTCTCGCCGAAGATGGCGCGCAGCAGTTTTTCTTCCGGCGTCAGCTGGGTTTCGCCCTTGGGCGTAACCTTGCCGACCAGCACGTCGTCAGCAGTGACTTCGGCGCCAATGTAGACGATGCCCGAGTCATCCAGGCGATTGAGCTGGGTTTCAGCCAGGTTGCTGATGTCGCGGGTAATTTCCTCGGGTCCGAGCTTGGTGTCGCGTGCAACGACCGTCAGTTCCTCGATGTGGATCGAGGTGTAGCGGTCGTCGGCCACGACTTTTTCCGAGATCAGGATCGAGTCTTCGAAGTTGTAGCCGTTCCAGGGCATGAACGCGATCAGCATGTTCTGCCCCAACGCCAGCTCGCCCAGGTCGGTGGACGCGCCATCGGCCAGCACATCGCCCTTGGCGACCTTGTCGCCACGCTTGACGATGGGACGCTGGTTGATGTTGGTGTTCTGGTTGGAACGGGTGTACTTGATCAGGTTGTAGATGTCGACGCCCACTTCGCCGGCGACGTTTTCATCGTCGTTGACGCGGATAACGACACGCTCGGCGTCGACGTGGTCGACCACGCCGCCACGCAGCGCCTGCACGGTAGTGCCCGAGTCGACCGCCACAGTGCGTTCGACGCCGGTGCCCACCACGGGCTTTTCAGGGCGCAGGCAAGGCACGGCCTGGCGCTGCATGTTGGCGCCCATCAGCGCGCGGTTCGCGTCGTCGTGCTCGAGGAACGGAATCAGCGACGCCGCCACCGAGACGATCTGCGACGGAGCCACGTCCATGTAGTGCACGTTGGCCGGCGCGGTCAGCATGGTTTCGCCAGCTTCGCGGCAAGCCACCAGGTCGTCGACGAAACGGCCTTCGTCATCGAGCGCGGCGTTGGCCTGTGCGATGACGTAGTTGCTTTCTTCGATAGCCGACAGGTAGTCGATCTGGTCGCTGACCTTGCCGTCGATGATCTTGCGGTAAGGCGTTTCCAGGAAGCCGTACTCGTTCAGGCGTGCGTACAGCGCCATGGAGTTGATCAGGCCGATGTTCGGGCCTTCCGGCGTTTCGATCGGGCAGACGCGGCCATAGTGCGTGGGATGCACGTCGCGCACTTCGAAGCCGGCTCGTTCGCGCGTCAGGCCACCCGGGCCCAGTGCGGAAACACGGCGCTTGTGCGTGATTTCCGACAGCGGGTTGGTCTGGTCCATGAACTGCGACAGCTGGCTCGAACCGAAGAACTCCTTGATGGCAGCCGAGATCGGCTTGGAGTTGATCAGGTCGTGCGGCATCAGGTTTTCGGTCTCGGCCTGGCCCAGGCGTTCTTTCACGGCGCGCTCGACGCGCACCAGGCCGGCGCGGAACTGGTTCTCGGCCAGTTCGCCCACGCAGCGCACGCGGCGGTTGCCCAGGTGATCGATATCGTCGATCTGGCCACGGCCGTTGCGCAGCTCGACCAGCACCTTGATGGTTTCAAGGATGTCTTCGTTGGTGAGCGTCATGGGGCCGGTGATGTCTTCACCACGGCCCAGGCGGCTGTTGACCTTCATGCGGCCCACGCGCGACAGGTCGTACGTTTCTTCGCTGTAGAACAGGCGCTGGAACAGGGCCTCGACGGCGTCTTCGGTAGGCGGCTCGCCGGGGCGCATCATGCGATAAATGGCCACGCGCGCGGCCATCTGGTCGGCGGTTTCGTCGGTGCGCAACGTTTGCGAGATGTACGGGCCACGATCCAGGTCGTTGGTGTACAGCGTCTGGATGTCGCGCACGTTGGCCGCGCGCAGGGCGCTCAGGACGCTTTCGGTGATCTCGTCATTGGCATGCGCCACCACTTCGCCGGTGTCGGGGTCGACGATGTTCTTGGCCAGCACGCGGCCGTACAGGAACTCTTCGGGCACCGAGATGCGCTGAATGTTGGCATTGGCCATGTCGCGCAGATGCTTGGCATTGATGCGCTTGTCTTTCTCGACAATGACGTTGCCATCACGGCCGGTGATGTCGAAGCGGGCCATCTCGCCCTTCCAGCGCTCGGGCACGAATTCAATCATGCCGCCTTCGCTCTTGAGCTCGAAGTTGTCGAAGTCGAAGAAGTGCGCCAGGATGGACTCCGGCGTCATGCCGATGGCCTTCAGCAGGATCGTCACGGGCATCTTGCGACGACGGTCGACGCGGAAGAACAGCACGTCTTTCGGATCGAACTCGAAGTCCAGCCACGAGCCGCGGTAGGGAATCACGCGGGCCGAAAACAGCAGCTTGCCGGAACTGTGGGTCTTGCCGCGATCGTGCTCGAAGAACACGCCGGGCGAGCGGTGCAGCTGAGACACGATAACGCGCTCAGTACCGTTGATCACGAACGAACCGGTGCCCGTCATGAGCGGAATTTCGCCCATGTAGACTTCCTGTTCTTTCACTTCCTTGATGGTCGGCTTGCTGACTTCGCGGTCGAGCAGTACCAGGCGCACTTTGGCGCGCAGCGGCGACGCGTAGGTCAGGCCACGTTGCTGGCATTCCTTGACATCGAACACCGGCTCGCCCAGCACGTAGCTGACGAACTCCAAGCGCGCCATTCCGTTATGGCTGACAATCGGGAAAATCGACGAAAACGCCGCCTGCAGGCCTTCGCTGGCGCGATCGGACGGGGGAGTATCCGCCTGCAGAAAAGTTAGGTAGGATTGAAGCTGAGTCGCCAGCAGGAAGGGAACGTCTTGAACGTCTTCACGCTTGGCGAAGCTTTTGCGGATGCGCTTTTTTTCGGTGTACGAGTAAGGCATGAGCACTCCGACTCGAGGTTGCATGGGCCGTCAACCACGGCCCCAGGTGATACGACTCCAGAAAACCCCTCTGCAAAGGGCACCCCGGCAGTAGGGGTTTCCTGGAAACGCAAAAGCCCGGGGACGGCAAACTGCGCTGTCCCCGGGCAGTTGACGCAAGGTCTTACTTGACTTCGACCTTGGCGCCAGCTTCTTCCAGCTTCTTCTTGGCGGCTTCGGCGTCAGCCTTGGCGATGCCTTCCTTGACGGGCTTCGGCGCGCCGTCGACCAGGTCCTTGGCTTCCTTCAGACCCAGGCCGGTCAGTTCGCGCACGGCCTTGATGACGCTCACCTTGTTGGCGCCGGCTTCAGCCAGCACCACGGTGAATTCGGTCTGCTCTTCAGCAGCGGCAGCACCGCCACCAGCAGCGGGGGCAGCCACGGCCACAGCGGCGGCAGCAGCCGACACGCCAAATTTCTCTTCCATTTCCTTGATCAGCTCGGACAGCTCGAGCACGGTCATGCCAGCGATGGCGTCAAGGATTTCAGCTTTGCTAAGTGCCATTTTTCAGAACTCCAGAATTGGATAAATGCCAGGTTGGGTGTCGCTCGGTCGTTCAGCGAATTCCACGGGTGGAGGCTTACGCCGCCGCCTTCTGATCGCGCACGGCAGCCAGGCCGCGGGCGAACTTGGTGGGAACTTCGTTGAGCGTACGCACGAATTGCGCGATGGGGGCTTGCATGGTGCCCAGCAGTTTCGACAGCAACTCTTCGCGCGAGGGCATGGTGGCCAGGGCCTTCACGCCTTCTTGGTTCAACAGGTTGTTGGGCAGCGAGCCCGCCTTGATGACCAGCTTGTCGTTGCTTTTTGCGAAACCTGCGAGGACCTTGGCCGCCGAAACCGGATCTTCGCTGATGCCATAGATCAGCGGACCGGTCAGTTGCTCGGACAACGGCTCGAAAGCCGTGCCGGCAACCGCACGACGGGCCAGCGTGTTCTTCAGAACACGGAGGTACACGCCCGATTCACGCGCAGTTTTGCGCAGTACGGTGACAGAGGCGACGTCCAGACCACGATACTCGGCGATAACAATCGATTGCGCCTTGGCAACAGCTGCCGAGACTTCTTCGATCACCACCGCTTTCTCTTGACGATTGAGACTCACGGTTTGAACACTCCATCAAAAGACGCCTGGGACCTTGCGGCCTTGCGCGTCAACCGAATGCGGCGCCTGGTTGAGTTCTTCGGGTAAAGAAATCTTCCTGGGGACGCCGTCTACGCTGGATTCGGACTGTGCCAGCTCCGGGATTAAGCGGGGCGCCGGCGATACGGCTGCCGATGCCCTGCTCCAGCGGTCTTTGACAGCAGCATCCGGAAATCCGGATGCGGCCCAAAGTTCGTTAATGCTCGCGGCCGATCAGTTGGCCGAAAGCGAAGCTACTTCGATGCGCGCGCCGCCGCCCATGGTGGACGAGACGGCCAGCTTGCGCAGGTAAATGCCCTTGGCGGCAGCGGGACGAGCCTTTTGCAGGGCGTCGACCAGCGCAGCCAGGTTGGTTTGCAGCTGTTCCACGCCGAACGAGGCGCGGCCGATGGTGGCGTGAATGATGCCGGCCTTGTCGGTGCGGTACTGGACCTGACCGGCCTTGGCGTTCTTCACGGCGGTAGCAACGTCGGGCGTCACGGTGCCGACCTTGGGGTTCGGCATCAGGCCGCGGGGACCCAGCACCTGACCCAGGGCGCCCACGACACGCATCGTGTCAGGCGAGGCGATGACCACGTCGAAGTCGATCTGGCCACCCTTGATGCGCTCGGCCAGGTCGTCCAGGCCGACGATGTCGGCGCCGGCGGCACGCGCGGCTTCAGCCTTGTCGCCTTGGGCGAACACGGCGACGCGAACGCTTTTGCCGGTGCCGGCGGGCAGGACCACGGAACCACGAACCAGCTGGTCGGATTTCTTGGGGTCGATGCCCAGCTGCACGGCCACGTCGATGGATTCATCGAACTTGGCGGTAGCGGTTTCCTTGACCAGCGTCAGGGCTTCCGACACGGGATACAGCTTCGTGCGGTCGATTTTCTTGGCGATGGCGGCGGCGCGCTTGGACAGTTTTGCCATGATCAGATCCCCTCAACCGTGATGCCCATGCTGCGGGCGCTGCCAGCGATCGTGCGAACGGCGGCTTCCAGATCGGCCGCGGTCAGATCGGGTTCTTTGGTCTTGGCGATTTCCTCGGCCTGGGCGCGCGTGAGCGTGCCGACCTTGTCGGTATGCGGCTTGGCCGAACCTTTCTGGACGCCGGCGGCCTTCTTGATGAGGACCGTCGCGGGCGGGGTCTTCATGATGAAGGTGAAGCTCTTGTCGGCGAAGGCCGTGATCACCACCGGAATCGGCAGACCGGGCTCCATGCCCTGGGTCTTGGCGTTGAACGCCTTGCAGAATTCCATGATGTTCAGGCCACGCTGACCCAGCGCCGGGCCAATCGGGGGGGAGGGGTTTGCCTTACCAGCCGGTACTTGCAGCTTGATAAAGCCGACGATTTTCTTCGCCATGCTTTGCTCCTTGCGGGTTCAAACGCTCGCCGCGCTATGCGGCGGGCTCCCCGGGGTTGAAAATCAGGTCTTTTCGACCTGGCTGAAATCGAGCTCGACGGGGGTGGCGCGACCAAAAATGGTGACCGACACACGCACCTTGCTCTTTTCGTAATTGACTTCTTCGACGTTGCCGTTGAAGTCTGCAAACGGACCTTCTTTCACGCGCACCATCTCGCCCACTTCGAACAGGATCTTGGGGCGGGGTTTCTCGACCCCCTCTTCCATCTGGGAGAGGATCTTCTCGACTTCTTTTTCGGAAATCGGGGTGGGGCGGTTGCCCGAGCCACCCAGGAAGCCGGTGACGCGGTTGGTGTTCTTGACCAGATGCCAGGTTTCGTCGGTGAGATCCATCTCGACCAGGACGTAACCCGGGAAAATGCGGCGCTCACTGATGGACTTCTGGCCGCCCTTCATTTCGACGACTTCTTCCGAAGGCACCAGGATGCGGCCGAACGACGTCTGCAGGCCCGCGCGCTCGATGCGCTCGTTCAAGGCCTTGTGGACGCTTTTTTCCATGCCCGAGTACACATGGACGACATACCAGCGTTTACTCATTCGGCGTCCTTATTTCCAGCCCAGCAGCAGGCCGTAGAGTATCCATTCGATGCCCTTGTCGAGCACCCACATCAGCAGACCCATGATCGCAACGAAGGCGAACACGATGCCCGTCATCTGGGTGGTTTCCTTGCGGGTGGGCCAGGAAACCCGCTTGGCTTCGTTGTACGATTCGTTGGCGAAACTCAGGGTGCGGCGGCCTGGTTCGCTGAACCAGGCAATCAGGGCGGCAATGACCAGCCCGCCGACGAACACGCCGACGCGGGCGGCCATGGGCTGGGCGCTGAGCATCGAAAAGCCCACGATGCCAGCAATGACAACAAGCACTGCCAACCCGAGCTTGATCCGGTCGGCGGTGCTGGTTACGGTTTCTACGCTGGTATTAGACATTTTGCGACGCGAGCCGGCCTGAATTGCACGGCTTGCGGTGATCTCCCGGCGAATTAAGTGCGAGCGGGGTTGACAACGAACTGGGCCTGGTTGGCCATGACCTTGGCCGCCATATCGACCATGCCGGCCCTGGATATTTTGGCCACTAATGTGGCAGGGGCAGTAGGAATCGAACCTACAACCTTCGGTTTTGGAGACCGACGCTCTGCCAATTGAGCTATACCCCTAAAACGCTTGCAAGCGATGCATGGTGACTTGCGGAACCATACATAGTACTACTTTTTTGACAAACATGGGAAGCGGGCCCGAAAAGGGCCGGCTTCCCGTGCAAAGTGCCTGACTTAGGCGATGATTTTGGCGACGACGCCGGCGCCGACGGTACGGCCGCCTTCACGGATGGCGAAGCGCAGGCCTTCTTCCATGGCGATCGGCGCCAGCAGCTTGACCGTCATCGACACGTTGTCGCC
>Ga0222420_100406_pt1 | contig 23302 bp, 22 predicted proteins | sample 3A2ome_FD_182470 | JGI IMG/M metagenome (GOLD analysis project Ga0222420, IMG submission 182470) | Enriched microbial communities from leaf-cutter ant dump, University of Wisconsin, Madison, United States - 3A200A (version 2) | ecosystem: Environmental > Terrestrial > Nest > Insects nest > Nest...
CCGAAACCCTCTCTTCGGTTTACGGAACGAACCTGCAGGAACTCGTGCGCAGCGAAGCCCGCAGGCTCGTCGGCGGTCCCGACCAGATGCGCACGGCGCTGTTCGGAGAGCAGTTCGAGTCGGTCCGGCGGGCTTACGAACGCTATTCGGAGGGGTCCAGGAAGTATCTCGACGCCAAGGCCAACCTCAACGCCGACGCGGCGGAGGCATGGAACCGCCTTCAGGCAGAGCTTCACAGGAAGTATCCGGACGGCCTGCCGGAATCCGGCTTCTTCCAGGCCCCGATCGTGCGGCACATCAAGTTCGACCTCGGCATTCCGGTCGACCAGTATTGGGACATCCGGGACCGCGCCGGGTTCATCGGCCCCTACAAGACGGTCGCCCTCCAGAAGATCGAGAAGGCCTACAGCGACGAGATGCTGCTGCAGATGGGCGAGGGCGAGACGATACGGGCTGGCCTCGACATGGACGGCTTCGTCGCCCAGCCCGCCATCCAGAAGCGCATACGGGAGGCTATCGGGCTTGCTTCCTCGACCGTCGCCATCACGCCGAAGATGTCCGAGGCCTCGTTCGCGGCCCAGGTTTACGCGCCCAAGGTCGCCGCCGCAGAGCGTGAGTTCGCGGAAGCCATGTCCGCCCCCGTATCGGACTTCGAGGCCGGCGGACGCTTTGCGAAGCGCGGGATAGACTCGGTGAAGGCGGCCAGGCTTCCCGCCATGGCGATCCTGCTGTCCATAGCGGGCGCCGCTTTGCACATATACAAGCTGTCCGGCTACCTTTCGCGCCTGCTTTCCTCGACGGTCCGGATAGGTTTCCTGGGAGGCCCGTTCCGCCACGCCGTCGCCGCTTCCGTCGCCATAGCCGCATTCGCCGCCATGGCTTCGTCAGGCAATGCCGTTGTCCAGTCGCCCGCCTATTCCCAGGTCAAGGGAGACGGCATATACGCCACGCTCCTGCACGGGGCCATATCGATACAGCCGCGCTTTTCGACGCTCGGCGAAACTCTCGGCCTTGGCGGCTGGCAGGCGTTCGCCGCCGACATGCCCACTCCCGTTTCGGCCATCCGGCATGAGACTTCGTCAGTCGCCGCCCTACCGCAGGGCAAGTCGATCCCCTTGCCTACCCCGGCCTCCCGTTGATGGACCTCGCCGGGCGCGCGCCCTAGAACGAGCGGACCACCTCCCGGACGCCTTCGTCGGCCCCGCGGACGGTCTCGTCGGCTTTCCGGCGCTGGACTTCGAGTTCGGCAAGGCCGTCTTCCTGCTCCTGAAGCTTGCCGAGATACCTCGCCTGCATGTCGCTTCCCTGCGGGACGGCTCCGATATTCTGCCTGACGCGGTCTTGGTCAGCCTGCAGGCGCTGAATCTGGTCGTCGATTCTCAGGATGGCCGCCTGCGCGGCGGCCTGGGCGCGCCTTGCGTCCGCCAGCCTGCGCAGCTTTTCCGCGGTTTCCTTTCCTTCCACCGATCCGGCCCATGAAAGCAGAAGCTCGGGCTGCGTGTCGGCAAGCCCGTATACTTCGTCGGCCACCGTCTCCAACGTCGCCGTCATCTCGCGCCGTTCGCCTGGCTTCAGCGTCGCCTTCATGCGGTATGCGTTCGCCGTCTCGCCGTCCGCGTCGGACGAGGAGAACTTCCATCCCATCCGCCGGGGATGTTCCACGACGACAGTCCGCGGACCGTCGGCAGCGCCCGACACCGTATAGGTGGTCGTCTCCCGTTGCCTGACGGAAAGATGCAGCATTCCGTCGACGACCCTGACGGCGTAGACCGTCCTGGCAGGCTGCGTGTCCGTCACGACCGATACCTTCCGGTCCTCGGAAAAGCTGGCGAGCCGGCTTTCTCCCGCGGGGATGCCCGAAAGGCTTGCGTCGCCGACGTAGCCGCTGTCCTCGTCGTATACGGTGACCAGCCCGCGCGGCAGGCTGACTTCGGTGGAATTGTCGATCAGGACCGCCGCCACGGGATGGACCGAGCCAGTGAACGGCCGGAACAGGGATACCTTTTCGCCCTTCACTTCCGCATCGACGATCGGAACGGACATGGTCTCCCCGTCCGCCAGGTCCTGGCCGCCGGGGATGTCGAACGACGACGATACGTCGCTTTCAGCCGCTTTGCCGAGGCTTCCGTCCGCTATGGCCGAAAGCTGGCGCGGCGCTATGGCCGCCTCAGCGGATACGGCGCCGTCGGCTAACATCGCGACGGCAGGCGCCGCAGGGGCGATTCCGCCCATTTTCGCCATGTTCCGGGACACGCCCATCGTGGAGACCGTTCCGGAATCCTCTGCGACGGCCGGCCCAACTCCGGTGACGACGGGAATTTCCCTCCTGTCCTTCCAGTAACGCCTGAAGAGGGCCTGCTTCAGCGTGACGGGCTCTCCCGAGGAAAGGGACAGCCTTACCCCTTTCCAGTCCTCTCCGGTGGCGTTCTCAACCACCGCCCATGCCTGAAGACGGGCGGTTCCATCCTTTCCGACGAGCAGGCGGTAGGACGTCTTCCAGACCGGAGCCGGAACGACGTATGAAATCTCCACGTCGCCCTCGCCCGCCATGCCGATCCGTACCGTCCTCGAGCCGTCCTCCTTACCCTTGCCCGCCGCGGCCACAGCTTTGGCTATCCGCGCGGAGACGGCCCCGTCGGCGACGGTGAGCGAAGCGTCCGTGCCCAAGGGGAGCGTATTGATCGATCCGTCGTCGCCGAGGACCGACAGCAGCGCAGCGGCGCCTTTTTCCCCTTCCCGGATTTCCACGCCCAGAACCTTCCCGGCGACGGTCTTGCCTCCGCTCGTCACGGATACGGCGGTTCCCTGGAGCGACGACAGCAGCGCCGGCACCGACTGCAGGTCGGACGCCGAGAACGGAGCGTCCCGGAAGGCCTCGTCGGCCGCCTGCGGCCCCGCGAGCCTGATGCTCCTGACCGAAGCCGACGGCCCGTGGACCACCAGGCTTTTCAGGATGTCGTCGACCTGCGCGAGCGGAATCTCGACGTCGATCTCGCCGCCGGCCACGGTTCCGTGACGCACGATCTCCGCAAGGCCTCCGGATGACAGCGTCACCTCGCTTATAGGCCCTTCGCCTGCCGCGAGGGCTGGCCATGAGAGGGAAGTCCCGAGGAGGGCGGCGGCGGCGATGGTTCTGATGGACATGAACGGCTCCGGTTGGTTCGCCCGGGAATGTTATGCCATCGGCCGTCGCCCTCCAAATCCGGTCAGGGAGTGGGTAGCGGCAGGTCTTCCTGCCTCGTGCGTTCGAAATCCCTTCCGAACGCCTTGCGCAGGGAAATGACGTCCAGCCGCAGGGTTTCGTTGTCCTGGTCGAGGCACCAGTCGCGGAAGGCTTCCGCCATTTCCCGTTCCTGCCCGTCCATCTCGGTCCCGTCGGGCCGCCGCTCTACGTTGAAGGATAAATCCTTGCCCTTTTCCCGGCAGGCCAGAATCCGGTCCTTCATGGAGCGCATCCTCTTCCAGAACCCGTAGTATGGAAGCTTAACCTTGGTCATGAACCCGTTGGCGTCCTCGATGACGAATCCTTCGACGTGCTTCCCTCCATGCCTGTAGGAGAGGTCCCTTGTCGCGCGCGCGTACCATCCGGCGAAGCTCCGCGCGTCCCTGAAGGTGATCGCCAGCTTCTTCGTGTCGAAGCCCAGCCTCTTCCCGACCGCCTCGACGACTTCGAAATCCGCCTTTTCGAAGTTCTCGTTCCGCCTGAGGACGTCCAGGAGGACGACTTTCGGGGCTTCGTACTCGATCATGTGGGGATCGTTGACGGGGTCGATCACCTCGAACGTCATGGACGCTTCGGAGTCGCGCAGGTATCGCCGCAGACGTTCCTGCCTGGCCTCGTCGAGCGTGTCGGACAGTATCTTCCTGAACATTTCGGCGAACGGGCCGTCAGGAGTGGACTTCGAGGCGACGAACAGTCTGTCCGTGCGCGCGTCGTATCCCAGGTTGCCGAGGAACCCGTTTTCCTTGACGTACAGCTTGATCGGAAAGCTCATCTTTCCGGCCAGCGCCGCCAGTTCGGTTTCGGGCCTTTCGCCGACGTTGAAGAACTTCTCGTATCCGCGGGACACGATCTCGCGCGTCTCCGTATCGAAGAACAGGCCGCGGGCCTTCACGACCACGTCATCCCAGCTGCGGTCGAAGAAAACCTGCTTGGTGAAGTTGAGAGAGGAGACATGCGGGAACAGCTCGCTGCCGCGCTCCTTGACACCCTTGTGTCCGCGCATGGCCTCCAGCGTCCCTTCCGAGATAAGGGTTTCGCGCGCGCCCTCGAACATCCATCCCGGGATCACGGTCCGTTCACGCGTTCTCGCCTCCCCTACCTTTCGCTCCAGCGGCAGCCTTTCGCGCATGGAGCGGAAAACGCCGTTGCGGTACCGCGCGACGGACCATCCGCCTCCGTCTAGGGTGCAGGTCCGCAGGTTGCCGCCGTGCTCCACGCTGTCCTCGAGATTGAACGACCGGGAGGTGGCCCTGACGGGCACGCCGCCATGGTTGCGGTGACCGTGGACCTGGAAAACCCCTGTGGTGTTCCTTTCGAACTGCTGGTCGACCGGATCGCTCCAGTACCCCGTTCCCCTGGAGAACTGCCGCAGCGACACCAGGTGAGGCTTTTCAGGCAACGCCGACAATCCCGCATGAGTGACGAGCACCTCGGTCCCGCGGTAGCGATAGCGAAGGAAGTCCAGCGCGCTCGAGACGACGGCGTCGGCGTCTTCCCGGGTAAATCCTTCCTCATGCAGCTGCGGCAGGGTCCTCAGGCCGAACTCGCTGCTGACGGCGTCGTCCCCTCTCGCCCACCTGTGAAGATGGTCCTCGTGGTTCCCCCACAGGAGGGCGACGTTCTTCCGGCCGAGCGCCTCGTCCCTGAACCAGCGCGCCACCTTGCCGTTCTCGATCCCTCGGTCGAGAAGGTCGCCGACGAAGACGTAGAACATGTCGTCCCTGAAGCCATGCTCCAAAGGTCCGCCTGGGCCGGCCAGGACGGTATGGCAACCCTGTAGGTCCCCGATATGCATGACGCCGGAATAGGAGGACAGGTCCGCCACGGGCTCCTCGAGCCACGCCTCGAGCGCGGCGACGTGGCTGCCGTCGTCGCGTCCGGCTATGACGTCGATCCCTTCCGCCAGGACCGGCCCCGCCTCGGCCTGTATCGCGTGCACCTGCCTGACCTTGGCCTCGTTCACACGCCAGACATCGGACCGCGCGAGGTTTCTTGCCAGCGCCGCCTCCAGGGAAGTCTGCGACATGTCGAGGACTGCCACGCGGTACCTGTGCTTACGCGCGAGCTTCAGCCAGCCGGAAAGCTCTCCGAGGCTCTGCAGGGTCGTGTCGATAGCCAGCGTCTCGCCCCGGTCCATGCGCTCGTCGGCCAGCTTCGCCATAAGCTGGAAGACGCGGTCGTTGACGTCCTGGTTGGAGATCATCCTCCCGCTTTCGACGAGCATGGGCGAGGCGAGCACGGTGCGAAGCGTGTCGGACGAAAGGGTCCATTCGGCGATTCCTGCCTGACGCAGCGCATGCGACTTGCCTGAACCCTGATGTCCGCGCGTGATGACCAGCTTCCTCATTCCATGCTCCGTGTCGTGCCTATCCGACGAATGTCGCCCGGGAACCGGCAACGCACCAGTTCAAAATGTTGACATACGCTCTCTATGAAGGAATCCTTGGAAGAAGCAAGGCCACATGGGCCTTCATTGTTCGGAGACCTGCTTTGCCCCGTTACGACGACATGCTCGGAGACGAGATCAAGGCCATCGAGTCCATCGAATCCCTGCGCGCGTCCGCGCCCGGGGAACCCGTCGCCGTGCGGGTCGACGGCGCTTCCTTCTCGAAGTTCACCAAAGGTTTCGAACGCCCGTTCGACGCGCGCATCGCAGCGGCCATGGATCACGCGGCCATGAAGGTGGCGGGAGACCTCAACTGCCGCATCGCCTACACCCAGTCGGACGAGATCACCTTCCTTTTCTGGCACCCTGAAACCGAGCTTCCCTTCGGTGGACGGCTGCAGAAGCTGGCCAGCCGCATCGCCGCCAAGGCCACCGCCGCCTTCCTGATGAAGGGGCTGGAACTGTTTCCCGAGCATGTCGCGCGTTCCGTGCCGGAATTCGACGGCCGGGCGACGGCCTTCCCCGACCTTGAAATCGCGGCCAAGGCCGTCCTCTGGAGGGAGATCGACGCACGTCGCAACGCCGTAAGCATGGCCGCCCGCGCCTGCTTTTCCGCAGGCAAGCTGAACGGCAAGTCGTCCTCGGACATGAAGGCGATGATGAAGGAGGCCGGCTATGATTTCCCTGCGCTGCCGGAAAGGTTCCGCAGGGGGGCGTTCTTCCGCAGGACCGTCGTGGAAAGGTTTCTCAGTCCTGAGGAACTCGCCGTCATTCCGGAGGCGCACAGGCCTGAAGGCCCGGTAAAGAGGCAGGCGGTGGCGCAGGTTCCGCTTCCTCCCCTTTCGTCCATCGAGAACCTCGCCGACGTCCTGTTCCACGGGGCGGAGCCGATCGCCGCCGTCCGGCGGTTCGCTGAAACCGTGTACGGCTGATCGGGAGAGCGCCATGAACCGGGAATCGATCCTGTCGGGGCTGAATCCCCAGCAGACGCGTGCCGCCGAGGCCATGGAAGGCGCCTATCTCGTCGTAGCGGGCGCGGGATCGGGCAAGACCACGGTGCTGTCCCGGCGCGTGGCGGCCCTGATCGCGGCCGGGATCGAGCCTTCGTCCATCCTTCTCCTGACCTTCACCCGCGTCGCGGCGAAGAACATGCTCGACCGCGCCCGCAGGCTCGCGCCCGCCGCGATCGACGTCTGCGGAGGCACCTTCCATTCCATCGCGCACAGGCTGGTGCTGGAGAACCATTCGATGTTCCGCCTGCCGGAAAGGCCGACCATCCTCGATCCCGACGACACCGTTTCTGCCTTCCGCAAGATCGTGGCCTCCCTTTCCGACAAGGACGAGAACCTGCCGAAGGCCGGTTCGATCGCCAAGGTCCATTCCTATGCGGTAAACACGCGCAACCCCGTCGAGGACGTCGTGTGGGACCGCATTCCCCAGTTCGGCTACGCCGCCGACTTCGTCCGCAAATGCGCCGACGAGTACAAGGATTTCAAGCGGAGCCGCGGGCTGCTCGATTATGACGACCTGCTGGTCGCCTGGGACGCCATGCTGGACCATCCGAAAGCCGGTCAGGCCGTAAGGGACAGGTTCCAGTACATCCTCGTGGACGAGCACCAGGACAGCAACGCCATCCAGTGCTCGATCATCGAGAAGCTGGGCGGCGAGCGGCCCAACGTCATGGCCGTCGGGGATCCGGCCCAGTCGATATACGGCTTCCGCGGGTCGGCTCCGCGCACGATGTTCGCCTTCCTCGAATGCTGGCCGGACGCCCAGGTGATCAACCTCGACGTCAACTATCGTTCCGGTCCTGAAATCCTGGACGTCGCAAACGCCGTCGACCGTTCGATGCGGGAAAGGTTCGAACGCGAGCTGGCTCCCGCTCCCGCTGCGTTCGGAGAGCGCCCGAAGCTGGTTTCGGTCCCGGGCCTCGAGGACGAGGCGTCGTACATCGCGGAGGAAATCCTGCGCAGAAAGGCGGACGGGGTCGGGCTCGAGGAGCAGGCAGTCCTCGTCCGTTCGATGATGGCCGCGCGCCACGTCGAGGCGGAACTGGTCCGCCGAAGGATTCCCTACAAGGTCTCCGGCGGCATCCGTATCAGCGAGGCGGCCCACATCAAGGACATGCTGTGTCTCGCCCGCACGGTGGTGAACGTTCTCGACGAACCCGCCTGGACCCGGGTGCTGACCATGGCGAGAGGGGTCGGGGACAAGAAGGCTGCCTCGGTGTATTCGAGGATTTCGGAACTGAGGATCGCAGACGCCAACCTCGATCCCTCCCCCATCGTGCTCGACATGTGCAGGAAAAGCCCTGACGTCGCCGACGTGATGGAAGCCTACCGCGTGCTCGCCGCCGGCGGCCCGCCCGTCGAAGCCATCGAGCGCGCCATGGCCATCCTCGAGGACGTCCTCTCCCGTCGATACGACGACTGGAAGGCCCGCAAGGCCGATCTTACGGCCGTCGGAGGCCTTGCGGAGGGCCACGACACCCTCGACGGTTTCCTGTCCTCCGTCACCCTCGACCATTCCGTCGACAAGAAACCCGAGATTCTCGGCGCTGACGACGAAGAACGTCCGCTGACCGTGTCCACCGTCCATTCCGCCAAGGGACTTGAATGGGACACCGTCTACATTCCGTCCTTCATGGACGGGCACATGCCCTCGCTCTACGGCAGGGACGCGGACGAGATGGAGGAGGAGAAGCGGGTGCTGTACGTCGCCGTAACCAGGCCGAAGCGTTCCCTGGTGCTGACCAAGCCCGTCGTGGGGAGGCAGGGCATGCTGGCGGCGACGTCGCCTTTCGAAGCCGTGGTCTCCGACTTCGTCGACCGCGAGAGAACGGGAATCGTTCGTCGTCCCGTCTCCCTGTCATTCGGAGTCAGGGCCGACATCGACATCTTCGGCTGAACGTCAGGGACGGGCCTCTTCCCTTGCGAGGAAGTCGTTGACCGCTTCCTCGGATACCGAGACGGCGCGCACCCGGACATCGGAAAGTGCCATCCTCTCGATGCGCGAAACCATTTCCATGACCGCATCCATTCCGGCGGCCGCGGCGGCCTTCACTTCCGACAGGTTCACCTGAACCTCGTCGTCGTCGCACGAAGAAACGAAATCGGCGGCCATGCCAGGTGTCCATGACTGAAGGGAGCTGAAGCTTTCGCAGCCGGTGTCGCCCATGTTCATGACGTAGGACAGCCCGTGTTCCTTGCACACGGAGGTCACCTCGTCGAAGAGGTAGTTGGTGTCCTTCCTGGTCAGCGTCAGCGGCTTTCCGTCGTCGGAACACGAGCGCAGATGGACGAAGGCCTCGCTTTCGTCCATACCGCCTTCCCAGTCGATGCTGCCTTCGGCCGCGGCGGCCGTTATGAGGTCCTGGATGGCCTCGGCGCTGTCGATCGACCCGAAAACCGAAATAACGACGTCCTGTCTCATTTTCCGTCCTTCCGCTCCTGCCTCAGAAGGTTGCCCTTCCGACCTGAAAGACACTAGCGCGCGGCCGGCTGTTGCGCGAGGCCCGCGCTCGCATGATGCTATTCAGGTGCACAAGGAGCGGATGGACGGGAGGCCTGCATGGCCGGGAAGCGGCTGGAAGGAGACTGGAGCGAAGTCGCGATCGCGATGGACCGCGGCCTGCGCGTGTTCGCGGAGTTCGTGAAGCCCGTGCTCGCCGCCCATGCCGCGGACAACCTTTCCGTCGCCAACGTGATCTTCCTGATGTCCGTGGGCGAAGGCGAGGCCAGGGTGAACGACATCGTCAGGAGCGGCCGCTATATAGGATCCAACGCCTCCTATGCGCTCAAGGCCCTGCATGGAGCGGGTCTCATCAGCAGGAGACAGGACGAGACGGACCGACGCAACGCCGTCGTCAGCTGGACGGAACGCGGCAAGGCACTGGCGTCGGCGCTCCGCCGCGCATGCGCGCCGTCGTCAGGCATACCCGGCGGGACTTCCGACATACTTTCGGCTTTCGAATCCCACTGCGCCCGGCTTCCGGAAGCATGACCTCCATCCGGGTCCTTCCGCCGCATGTCGCGGCCCGCATCGCCGCGGGCGAGGTCGTCGAACGGCCTGCCTCGGCGGTCAAGGAACTGGTGGAGAACGCGCTCGACGCAGGTGCGGCGAACGTCGAGGTCACCGCCCGCGGCGAAAGCCTGCTCGACTTGACGGTCGCGGACGACGGGCATGGCATGTCGCCGGAGGACCTTGCGAAGTGCCTGCTTCGCCATGCGACCTCGAAGCTCGAAGGCGACGACCTGCGCAAGGTGTCGACGCTCGGCTACCGCGGCGAAGCCCTTCCGTCCATGGCGGCGTTCGCGACCGTCCGCGTGACCAGCAAGCCCAAGGGGCAGGACGTGGCCTTCACCGTGGCCTCGGGCGGCAACGCCTCCGTCAGGCCGTGTTCAGGAAAGGACGGCACCCGCGTCGAGGTCAGCGGCCTTTTCGAATCCCATCCCGCAAGGCTGAAATTCCTCAAGTCTCGCAAATCGGAGGCTGCCGCCATCCGCGAGGCCGTTTACGCCGCCGCGCTCCCCCGGCCCGAAGTCGGATTCCGGCTTTCCATCGGCGGCGCCGAAGCCCGGTTCCCTCAGAGGGCCACGCTTCGCGACCGCGCCGCCGACGTGCTCGGGCGCGAATACGCGGACGATTCCGTCGACCTTTCGCATGTTGAGGGCGAGCTGTCGGTCAAGGGACTTGCCTGCCTGCCTTCCGCCGCCCGGCCCGACCCTTCGGGAATGCGTTTCTACGTGAATGGCCGGCCTGTGGCCGACAAGGGGCTGCGCGCCGCCGTCCAGTCGGCCTACGCTTCGTTGATCGGCCCCGGAAAGCACCCGAAAGCCCTTGTCATGATCGAGGCTCCGGGATGGATGGTCGACGTCAACGTCCATCCACGGAAGGCCGAGGTCAGGTTCATGAGGCCCGCCGAGGTTTCCTCCGCGGTCATCGCGGCGATCGGGAAGGCGCTGTCGTCCTCCGGACTGCGGTCTCCGTCGGCGCTGCCAGACCTCGCCCGCCGCCTCGCGCAAATATCCGACAGTCCTTCCGGCGACCGCCGCAGGCTTCCCCTTGGCAAGTATCTCGGGCAGGCGAACGGTTCATGGATCGTCGCCGAGACGGCTGACGGTATCGTGATCGTTGACCAGCACGCCGCCCACGAGAGGATCGTGCTGGAGCGCCTCAAGGCCTCAGGCGCAGCTGCCTCGTCAGGCTCGTTCCGGTATCCCTCGCCGCGCCGAAGGGAGGTTTCTCCCGCAGCAGCGGCTTCGGTGCACGACGCCCTCGGCACGCTGCGGCCGGCAGGATTCGACATCGACGCAGGAGACGGCCACGTGGCGCTTCTCGCGGTCCCGTCGGAACTGGCCACGACGGATCCCGACGAGATTCTTGACCTCGTGGTCGCCAGCACCCTGTCGGGGGCGGAATCGGGGCTGATGGGGGAGGCTTTGTGGGAGAGGCTGGCCACGGCCGCATGCAAGGCCGCGATAAAGGCCGGAAACGAGCTTTCGCCCGAAGAGGCGGACGCCCTGCTCAGGGACATCGAGGCCACTCCCAACGCCTCATGGTGCAACCATGGCCGTCCCACCGTCGCCTTTCTCAAGGATTCGGACATCGCCAGGCTGTTCGCGAGAACCTGACCCTTACAGGCGGGGGGCCGATCCGGTCGCTTCGGCGAACCCCGGAACGCCCGACAGCATCGCTTCGGCCTCGGCCATGGCCTCCTTGACGTCGGCTTCCCCGAACGCCGCGAGGGGCCTTTCGACTTCGTCTCCGGCGGCTTCGTCCTCAACGTAGGCCATGAGGCCGGTTTCCGTGCCGATTTCCTCGGAATCGTATTCGCCTATCCTCCAGCGGGACCGCGCGTCCGCCTGCGCCTCCTGCGCCGGACGAGCGCCCAGAACGTCCCAAGCCTGTCCCTCCGGGTCGACGGCGTAGACGTGAACCACGGCGGGCAGCCAGTTGTCCGGGTCGTCCGGGTCTTCCCAGAAACGTTCTTCCCGGTCCAGGACGACAAGGAAAGGCCAGCCGAAGCGGCGATGTAGGGCTATCGCGAAAACGTGGCACAGGCCGGAGGAATACAAGCTTTCCTGCCGTATCGGAATGCCGTCCCGGGATGGCATCATCGCCTTCCGGGAGCAGGCCTCGGTGCGGAGGCCGCCGCGGCTTCAGCCGCCTTTGCTTCTTCCTCGGCTTGTCTTGCCGCGCGTTCCTGCGCCATTTTTGCGACCGTGGCGTCGTCGTAAAGCGACAGGACAGTGTTGGGCTGCCCTCCGTAGGGCCTTACGGCGGTCGGCAGCCTGTCCGCCATGACGGGCGTCCTGCCGAACAGCGGCTGCACGGCATGCGCGACCCTGTGGATACGGCCTGTCTTGCCTCCGAACGCCCACTCCTCTTCGTCGCACGCCACCACGAGGCAAGGAAGGAACCCTTGCTTCTGTCGCTTGTCCACTTCGAACCTGACCGTGAACCGTCCCGACACAGGGCCTTTGGTCTCCGCTTTCGGATTGACGTCGCGGGTAACCTGTTCCCGTCCCATGGGAAGCTGCCACGCAGGCACGATCTCGATCACTCCCCGGGGACCCGATATCATGTCGTTGTCGCGCATCTTTTCGATGAGGTGGTCGATGCCGCTGTCCTTCTCCTCGAAGAAATGCCCGCATCCTCCGGCGTTGTCCCTGAACAGAAGGCCGGCGGCGCCACCCGGCCATTTCCTTGCCTTGATAGCCGCGAAGGCCCTCTCCACGTCCTCGTACCGACGGGCGACCGTGGCGGCCTTTCCGTCGGCCACGGTCAGGAACTGAGAAGCCCCCTTCTTCGACACCCTGGACTGGCTCGGCCGCGCCATCGCGGTGAAAACCTGCACCTCCCCGAGAAGCCGGCCATGCGCCCGCGCCGTGATCTCGCCCGCAAGGGCTATGCCGTTCTCCACATAGGCAGACGAGAAGGCTACGACTTCGCCCCTGACGAGCGGTGGCACCCGGTCCGATCCTGAAATCGCTTCCGTCAGCGCGCCCCTCCACGGCTCAAGCCCCGGGGCCTGCGCTATCGTCACGCGGGTTCCCGCCTTGGTGCCGAACGCATCCACCACGAGGAAGCCCTTGATGGCGGGAGCCTCTCCCGGCACGGTTTCGTCGAACCTGACGACGACGGGTTCGCCGCCGGACAGCTTGAAACGCACGGCTTCGTCGTTCGATTTCTGGAATGCAAGCGCCATGTACCTCTCCGTATCGGCCCACGCCTAACCTCGTCATCGGATTTGCCCATGCCGGCAAGCACGACACCAGAGGCGGCGCATACGGAGTGGAGGGTGTGCAGGGATTCGAACCCTGGACCCGCTGATTAAAAGTCAGCCGCTCTAAGACCAACTGAGCTACACACCCGATTCCTTGGAAGGCGCGCAGGGATTCGAACCCTGGACCTTGGAGTTAAGAGCTCCCTGCTCTAAGACCAACTGAGCTACGCGCCTTCAATGACCCCAACATGACGCCTTCCAATGCTGGCGTCAATGTCATTTTTCACATTTCTTCTTTATTTTCAATGAGTTAGCTTATGACAGCAAAAGCCCGTTCACGGACTTGCATCCATGGCCGCGACCAACCCTTATTTGGAGGAAGGCTTCGGCGCCTGGCGCAAACAAAAGGGCCGCGGAAACCGCGGCCCTTTTCGTACGGGTATGCGGAATCCTTCAGCCCTGCGCCAGGCGCAGTCCTTTTCGCTTGTTGAAGAAGAGGCCGATAGCCATGTTCACATTCCTTTCGCCAAGACGGCGGCCTTATCGTTTTGGACCATGTCGAGGCTTTTTGCAATCTCCGCCCTTGCCCGCGACACCCGGCTTTTCACCGTTCCGACGTTCACGTTCAGGATACTGGCGGCCTCGGCGTAGGAATAGCCGTCGTGGGCGACCAGGTACAGCGCCGCCTTCTGGTCGACGGGCAGGGATTCAATGACCTTGTAGAGTTCTTCGAGCTCCAGCCTGTCGAGCTGGTCCGGAAGCGCCGCAGACATCCTCGTGTTGCGGACGTCGCGCATGACGCTCGCCGTCCGGTCCTTCTTGCGCCTTCCGTTGTAGAAGATGCCTCTCTGTATCGTGAAGAGCCAGGCAACCATGTTCGTTCCCGGCTGGTAGTCGTCGGCCTTGGCGAGCGCGGACATGATGGTGTCCTGCATCAGGTCTTCCGAATCCTGCGCGCTCCTTGTCAGGCTCTTCGCGAACCTTCTCAGGTCCGGAATCCTTTCGATAAGCTCTTTCTTGAAGGCCTCGCTGACGCTCATGAAGACCTCGATTCTATTGGCGGAGATTATGGAGCGGCCATGAGTTTGTCAAACTCAATGTAGAACTTAGTCCTTGCCAATCCGTTATCCTGCTTCCATCATCTTGCCGAATCCATGGAGACCTTATGTTTTCGTTCGTCAAGGAGAGGAAGGCCCTCGCCGCGCTGGCCGCCATATCGCCGGGCGTCGAATCCTTGATACTGGCCACGACCCCGACCGAAAGGGCGGCGGCGCTTGCCGTCGCCAACGCCATGCTCCTCGCCGGAGCGACGCAGTGGGGCAGGGAATTCTCGCACCTACCCATGAAGCTCGGCAGGGAAACCGCGTGCGATGCCGTCGCCGTGCTCGCCGACAGGCATGCAAAGCTGGAGATGGCCGCAGCAGACCTTTCGGGCAGGCCTCCTTCCGATCCGCAGATTTCGGCCTGCAGGTGGGAGATCGCGGCTACCCAGGCTGTGATGGTGACGGCCGGAGCCTGCCTCGGACGTGAACATGCCGCGGCGGCCCGCAAGGCATGGGCCGCCCTGGCCGCAGGCCGCAGGCATGCCGAGGACGGCGTGCGCGCGCTGCTCCTTCACTCAAAGGCCTATTCCGCGCCTCCGGTGCCCGAGGTTCACGGAAGGAAACCCGACAAGGCCTACCTGACCTCGCTCGCCTCCAACCTCCCTCCGATGTTCCGGCCGCGGGCTTCCTGAGGATGGGTTTCGCAAGGACAATGGCAAGCGGCCTGTTCACGGCCGCAGCGCTGTCGCTGTTCCTCGGAGGGGCAGTCGCCGTCTCGTACCTGAAGCAGGTTTCCTCCGGCCTTCCGGACCTCCGGCCGCTCGAGACGTGGAAGCCGGCCGAAGGCACCGAGGTCACGGCGATGGACGGATCTCCGATCGGCGGCTTCGAGGAACAGAAAAGGGAATTCGTTCCGCTTTCGGGCATTCCGCGGCTGGTGGTCGACGCGTTCGTGTCGGCCGAGGACGGCAAATACTGGACGCATGGCGGAGTGGACCCGGCCGCCGTGGCCCGGGCCGCCCTCGCGAACCTGTCCAAGGACAAGGGCCGTCCTGAAGGAGCCTCCACGATCACGCAGCAGGTGATCAAGAACCTCATGCTTTCGCCCGAACGCACGCTGTCCCGCAAGGTCCGCGAGGCATTGCTGGCGATCCGCGCTGACCGGGAGATCGGCAAGGACCGCATGCTGGAAATCTATCTCAACGAGATTTACCTCGGCGCGGGGTCCTACGGGGTGGCGGCCGCGGCCCGCACCTATTTCGGGAAGCCGCTGGCGGATCTGTCCGTTTCCGAGGCGGCCCTTTTGGCGGGAATGCCGAAGGCTCCAAGCGCGGCCAACCCTTTCGTCGCGCCGCAGAAGGCCCGCGCCCGGAGGGACTACGTTCTCGGGCGAATGCTTGAGGAGGGATACGTCGCGGAACGGGACTACCGGAATGCGCTGGCGGAACCGTTGCCGACCGCTCCGGACATGGCCGAAGACGACGATCCCGCCTTCGGATACCCGAGAGAATCCATCCGCAAGCAACTGCTCGCTCGGCTTGGCCATGACGGCCTTTACGGGTCGGGAGGCACCGTAAGGTCGACGCTCGACCCGGCGCTTCAGGCGGCCGTCCACAGGCAGCTGCGCAAGGGCCTCGTGGCGGCCGACAGGAAATCGGGATGGCACGGAACGCTCGCAAGGGGGGTACCGCTGCCTCCGGACTGGTCGTCTCCCGCCCTTGCCGTTCCGCCAGGGGCGGAAAGCTGGCGCGTCGGCGTCGTCGCCGAAGCGGGCAGGGACGCGCGCGTCCTGATCCCGGGCGGAGAGGTTACGGTCACGGGAAAATCGCTGGCATGGGCCTCCCCGTCCCGCAGGGCGTCGGCCGTGCTCGCCGCCGGCGACGCGATTCTTCTTGACGGGGACGAGGCGGTCCAGATGCCGCGCGCGCAGGGAGCGGCCGTCGTGCTCGATCCGGACAACGGCGCGGTGCTGGCGATGGACGGCGGGTTCAGCTTCCAGACCAGCGAATTCAACCGCGCGGACCAGGCCAGAAGGCAGACGGGCTCATCCTTCAAGCCGTTCGTCTACCTTGCCGCCCTCGGCATGGGATACGACGCCACGAGCCCCGTCCTCGACGCCCCCATATCCCTTGACCAGGGCGGCGGCAAAGGCGACTGGAAGCCGCAGAACGGCGCAGGCGGACTCGGGTTGATCACGCTCAGGAAGTCGCTGGAACTGTCGCGCAACATGTCGACCGTGCGCCTGCTCTACGACATTGGCATGGAACCGGTCGAGACGGCGGCGCATGCGGCAGGCTTCCCCTTCCCGCCCTCTCCCGGATACGCGACCGCGCTCGGGACGGCCGAAGCCACTCCGCTCGAGCTTGCCGCCAGCTATGCCTTCCTTGCGAACGGCGGCCACCCCGTACGGCCGACGCTGTTCGCGGACGAGGCCAGGGACGTGACGGGAGATCCTCCCGCCTTCGACCCCGTGGCCATCGCACAGCTGTCGTCGATCCTGGAAGGGGTTCCCAGGGTCGGCACGGCCAGCGCCGCGTTCAGGGGCTTCCCTCACCGCGTCGCCGCGAAGACCGGGACGACGAACGAATCGAAGGACGCGTGGCTGGCCGCCTACGGTCCCGGCTTCGTGACGGTCGTATGGGTCGGGCATGACGACGGCAGCCCCTTGAGCAAGGATTCGAGCGGAGGGAACGTCGCCGCCCCTATTGCGAGGGGAATCCTTGACGAAGCGGAAAGCATCATCCGTTTCGAAGACTTCACCTTGCCCGAAGGGGCGACTACCTTAAGGGTGGACCATGAAACAGGAACCCCCGACGAAACGGGCGATCTCGTCGAGATCATGAGGCAGGGTGAAGCGAATGGACGCTGAAGGCGGCAGGGAAAGCCAGATTCCCTATGAAGAACTGGCCGAGATCGATCTCGACGCGCTGGGCGACCTGGACGGCGAAGGTCTGGCCGAGCATTTCAGGAACCTTGCGGCCCGCGCCTCCGAAGGACAGCTGCGGGAGGTGCTCGGCTACGGTCCGGACACGGATGCGGACGACCTTGCGGCGCTGGCCGAAACCTATGTCCGCAGGCGTCTTATGACCATCGCCAAAATGCGGACACTCTTAACGAATCCTTAACCATGTCTTGACTTGGGAGCGGCCGGCGAACTCCACTTGTAGGAAGGCGGTGGAGGAGAGCCCTTTGGCCCTAACGAGGAGCTCCGCGCTGGCGGAGCCGATGCTCAGTCCCGAAGCGGAGGCGCGGCTTATCCAGGCGTGGAAAAACGATCGGGACGAGGACGCCCGGCGGGCTATCGTGCGCGCCTACGCCAGGCTCTGCTACCACATGGCCGCCAAGTACAGTTCGAACCCCGACCATGTCGACGACCTGGCCCAGGAAGGCTCGTTCGGCATCATGAGGGCGATGGACAAGTTCGATCCTTCGCGCGGGGTCAAGTTCTCGACCTACAGCAGGTATTGGGTGCAGAATTTCGTGGCCGCCGCCGCCGCCGCGACCATCGGGGTCATCAGCGTTCCGTCGCGCGCCTACATAGACGCGAAGATGGGCAGGCTTCCTCCAGGCAAGAACGACGCCGCCGTGCTGGCGTCCCAGCCGCTTGCCTCGCTCGATGCCGCGGTCGGCGACGGAGACGGCGGGTCGGTCCTGGACAACGTCGCATGCCCTCGCCCCAATCCGGAGGACGAGGCGGCCGAGGGAAGCCAACAGGAGCATTTCCGCGCGGCGATCCTGAAGGCGATGGCAACCCTGACGGAGCGGGAGCGAACCGTCATCGGCGAGAGAAAGCTGGCCGATCCTCCGAAAACCCTCGAGGAAATCGCGGCCGGTTTCGGAGTGACCCGGGAGCGCGTGCGCCAGATCGAGGTGTCCGCGACCTCCAAGTTGCACGACGCCCTTGTGCGCAACGGCTTCGACCCGTCGCTGCACTTCAGGGACTAGGACGAACCCTTTTGGCTACCGCCGCGTTCCGGTCGATCCGAAGGCGCCCGATCCACGTTCGGAAGTTTCGGAAAAGGCGCCGACCTTCACCAGGTCGGCCAGCACGACCGGAAGGAACGCCATCTGGAAGATGCGGTCGCCCGGCCTGACGGTGACGGGCCTGCCGCCGTAGGCCGGCTGCCTGTTCAGCGCCATGGCCATGATCTCGCCCGTATAGTCGCTGTCTATCAGGCCGACGGTATTGGCGAGAACCAGGCCGTCGCGGCCACCCAGGCCGGACCTCGGCAGCATCCATGCGGCTATGGACGGATCGTGGATATGGATCGCGAAACCGAACCTGAAAAGGTACGTCCCCTGCGGCTGGATGACGACCTCTGACTCCTCGCAGGACACCAGGTCTATGGCGGCCGATCCGGACGTGGCCCTCAACGGCAGCCCGCCGAATTTTTCGAGCCTCGGATTGAGGACGACCGCCTCGATGGATTTCCTCGCCGCTCTCATCTCGTCCATTCCTCCACTTCAACCTTTCCGGGAACAATCCGCCTGATGCGCCAGCCCGCCGCGGCCAGGTCCGGCATGAATGCGTCGCATCCGAAGGTTCCGCGGATGCGCGTGACCTCCGCCATGTCGACGAGCGGCAGCGCCGCTCTGTAGATTTCGCCTCCGCCTGCGACGAACACCTCTTCGTCTCCAGCGGCTCCCGCTATAGCCTCCTGGATCGACACTCCCTTGCGGGACGCCACCACCAGCCTCCGGCCCGGCAAGCCGTTGGGCAGGCTTTCGACGGTCCTCAGGCCCATGATCACCGTCTTGCCCATGGTCCTGCCGCGAAACCGGGCGAGGTCCGCCGGGGCGGACCATGGGATGCGGCCCTTGAGACCTATCCCCCACTGTTCGTCGGCGGCCGCGATCAGGACGACCTTCGTCATACGGCCACCGGCGCGGGGATGAAGCCGTGCGGGTCGTATCCTACGATCTCGAAGTCGTCGAGCGAGTAGCCGTCAATGCTGTCGGGACGGCGTTTCAGGACAAGCTTCGGGAATGCCTTCGGCTGCCTTGCGAGCTGTTTCCCGGCCGCCTCGATATGGTTCTCGTAGATGTGTACGTCGCCCCCGAACCATTGGAGTTCGCCGGGTTCCAGTCCGCACTGGTCGGCGATCATTCGCAGAAGCAGGGTTGCACTGGCGCAATTGAAGGGCAACCCAAGGTAGCAATCTGCGCTCCTTTGATACAACACTAGGTTTAATTTTCCATCTTTACACAACCATTGGTAGGTGTGATGGCATGGCGGGAGCGCCATATGCGGGAGGTCCTCCACGTTCCAGGCATGAAAGAGGTTCCTCCGGCTGTATGGATCTTCCTTGAGAAGCCTGACGGTCTCGGCGACCTGATCGATCACGCCGCCCGAACGTGTTTTCCATTGACGCCACTGGGTTCCGTACACGGGGCCCAAATCCCCCCACTTTCCGGCGAACCGTTCGTCCTCGAGTATCCTGCGCTCGAATTCGTCCCTCGAGACGTCCTGACCCGTTTCCTTCCGGTATTTGGCAAGCGGCCAGTCCGTCCAGATGTGGACGCCTTGCTCCACCAGCGGCCTGATGTTCGTGGACCCCGTCAGAAACCACAGCAACTCGACGGCGATGGGTTTCCAGAGCACCTTTTTCGTCGTCATCAGGGGAACCGTCCCGTCCGAAAGGTCGAAGCGGAGTCCTTGGCCGAACAGCGCCCGGGTGCCCACCCCGGTCCGGTCCATCCGCCTCGATCCGGCGTCGATGAGCCTTCTGAGAAGATCGAGGTACTGGTGTTCCTGGGTCATGCCGTCTCTTTCCTGCAGCGCTTCCATCGGGAGGCTTTCACGGGTACGATTCAAGCATCAATAAGGTTGGCCGTAAATGTCGCAATCTTCCGAACAGATGCAGAAGTTCACGAACGCCGTCGCCGTCGCGTGCGCGCCTCTTGGCGTCAAGAGGCATGAAATCAAGGCGACGGCACGAGGCATCTCCATCCCGTCCGCCGGCGTTTCCGTCAGTGCGGAGCTGTCTGACGGGGTCAGGGTCTGGCGGGCGGTCAGCCGCATGACCGTCAGGTCGGCCGCCGGAGGCGAAGACAGGGCGATCTCGGCGGTCCTGTTCGAGGAACCCTTCGAACGGGAGTGGCAGGTCGCCCGCAGGATGGCCCTGTACCTTGCTGAAATCCGCATCGACGCGGCCATAGATGCCGCACATTCCGAGACAGGTTTTTGAGCGTCCGGTTCCGATGGTCGCTTGCGGGCCGCAGGTCCATGTTGTTCCGGTAGGGCCTGGCTAAGGGACTGGAGGCGAGACAATGGCTGCGAGGGCGGTTGCGCAAAGAGGGTCGGTTACCGACCAGCTCTTCGAGCGGATCGCCGCGTTTGCCGACCGCGTCTCCGGGAACCGCCTGGGCGAATACGCAGCTTCCTCCGGTTTCGTGAAGCAGAGCGCTTCCCCCTTCGACGGGTTCGGGGCGGTCATGGCCGCGGGTTCACGCCCGTTGCCGATCGGGCAGGCCATCAAGGAAGCGGCCATCTTCACGGTAGAGGAAGCGCGTGAACGGCTCGCCTCCCTGATCGACGGCCGCTTCGTTCCCGAAGGGCTGTCGGACCTGATCGAATACCTCGGCGAACGCTTCATGCGGCTGGAGACGAGGATCGTCGGCGGATACTCCGCCAACTTCCTGGTCGATTCCCGGTCCAACCAGGCCATTCCCGCGGTCCAGGTGGACCCGAGGCTGAGCCATGCCGCGATCCTTGCCTCCGGACTGCGCAAGTCGCTCCGCGAGCGTATCGGCCGCGAGGCCCCGGCGGACGCCTTCCACTCATGGCAGGGAATGATGCTGGTCCTCGACGACGCTCCGGGAGGGGTCGGGTACACCGTTTCGGGAGACACGGCTTGGTTCGGGGAAATCCATGCCGTCGCCAGCGCCGACAGGAACGAGAACCTCGCCATCGTCCGCGAGGCACGCAGCCGCGGCATCGACCTTGTCCTGCCCCGCGTGCAGGAAGGCCCCGTCACGAACCTCGTGGCCGGAATGCCCATCCTCGTGCGTTCGAAGTCGATGAAGGCCGCCGAAGTGGACGCCCGTCTCGCCCACAGCGCCCTTGTTTCAGAGTTCGCCGCCCGCGATCCCGAACGCCGCCGCAAGGGCATGGCGGAGACCTTTGGCTTCATGGGCGACCGCTCCCGCTATGCGGCAGGCCTCGACGACGCGGCCCCGACCGTCCGCGCGGCCTCGACGCCTTCTTCCACGGCTGGGCGGACCATGCAGCCTGCCCCCGCTCCCGCCCGGCGCGACGGCAACGTCATCTTCCTCGAGTCGTTCCACAGGAAGTTCGTCCGGCCGGCCCGCGAGGCGGACGAAGACATGTCCCTTGGATTCGGCGGACTTGGCGGCGAGCAGGGAGAGCGCGACCTCGTCATCCGCCGCGACAGCGCGGAAGGCAACAGGCTCAGCGTTTTCGACAGGGACCTTTCCGAAGAGGTTCCTATCGCCCCCTCGGCCCTTCCGGCCGGCCGTTACGTCCGTGAGAACGCGGACGGCGTCAAGGAAGGATTCACGGAAGTCGGAGCCGGCGGAAAGCTCCGCCACCTCGACCTCGACGGGATCGCGCTCAGGCCGCGTCCTGCGCCTGCCCGTCAGCCTGAACCCGCTGACGACGAAGGCTTCGTCGCCCCCACGCCCGCTTTCCGGCGCTGATTCCAGGATTCGTCCACCGCCTGCAGCGTTTTTGCGCTTGCCATCCGCTTCGGATTGGTGTCAACATTTTTGTGGAAGGCTGAATCCTTCAAGTACCGTGTTCAATCCTGGAGACCCCACATGAAGAAACCCGCCATGGCCGAAGCCGGAGCCGACCTCGAAGGCCGCCGCAAAAGCCTTGAGGCCGCGCTGACCCAGATCGAAAGGGCGCATGGCAAAGGCTCCATCATGCGGCTTGGGGAAGGCAAGGCGGTGGATGTCGACGTCGTGTCCACAGGTTCGCTCGGCCTCGACATCGCCCTTGGCGTCGGCGGCCTGCCGCGTGGCCGCATCGTCGAGATCTATGGGCCGGAAAGCTCGGGCAAGACGACCCTGGCTCTCCACGCAGTCGCTTCGGCGCAGAAGGCCGGAGGCACCGCCGCCTTCGTGGACGCGGAGCATGCCCTGGACCCGGTCTACGCCCGCAAGCTTGGCGTGGACCTGAACGACCTGCTGGTCTCTCAGCCTGATACGGGCGAGCAGGCCCTGGAGATCGTCGACACGCTGGTCCGTTCCGGCGCCGTGGACATCCTGGTGGTCGACTCGGTGGCGGCGCTGACGCCCCGCGCTGAAATCGAAGGCGAGATGGGCGACGCCCTTCCCGGCCTACAGGCGCGCCTGATGAGCCAGGCGCTGCGCAAGCTGACGGCCTCCATTTCCCGTTCGAACTGCACGGTCATCTTCATCAACCAGATCCGCATGAAGATCGGCGTGATGTTCGGTTCGCCCGAGACCACGACGGGCGGCAACGCGCTGAAGTTCTACGCCTCGGTGCGCCTCGACATCCGCCGCATCGGCTCGATCAAGGACCGCGACGAGGTCGTCGGCAACCAGACCAAGGTCAAGGTCGTCAAGAACAAGCTCGCCGCCCCCTTCAAGCAGGTCGAGTTCGACATCCTGTACGGAGAAGGCGTATCGCGCGAGGGCGAGATCATCGATCTCGGCGTGAAGGCCGGCATTGTCGAGAAGTCGGGCGCATGGTTCTCCTACGACAGCCAGCGGCTCGGCCAGGGCCGGGAAAAGGCGAAGGAGTTCCTGAAGGAAAACCAGGAGCTTGCCGCCGCTATCGAAGGCCGCATCAAGGGCGAGAAGGAAGGCCTTTCCGAGGCCTTGCTGGGATCGGACGAATCCGAAGCCCAGTCCGATGACTGACGGCGAATACGTCGTCTGGTCGGACGGTTCCTGCCTGGGCAACCCCGGCCCGGGCGGGTACGCCGCCATCGTCCTTTCTCCCGATGGCGGCGAGTTCGCGACGGCCACCGGGAGCGCCCGCCATTCCACGAACCAGAGGATGGAGCTGAAAGCCGCCGCCGAAGGGCTGTCGCGCGTTCCCGAAGGGGCGCGTGCGGAGGTCCGTACCGATTCCAAGTATGTCGTGGACGGCATGAGCGGTTGGGTGGCAGGATGGAAGCGCCGCGGCTGGCGGAAGGCCGACGGCGCGCCGGTCGCCAACCTCGAGTTCTGGAAGGCTCTGGACCTGGAGGCCTCCAAACGGAAGGTCCGCTGGACGCACGTGCGCGGACATGCGGGCGTGGACATGAACGAAAGATGCGATCAGCTCGCCAACGAAATGGCCCGGGTCGCCAGGAGCGCAAAATGATGCTGTCGAGAAGGACTTTCGTCGCCGCCGCCTTGCTGGTGGCCGCCCCCTCGCTCGCGTTGGCCGAGGATTCCGCCTGGAATCCGGAGACGCCTTACGACACCGATATCGTCATCGGCTCGGA
>Ga0222420_100407_pt1 | contig 23184 bp, 17 predicted proteins | sample 3A2ome_FD_182470 | JGI IMG/M metagenome (GOLD analysis project Ga0222420, IMG submission 182470) | Enriched microbial communities from leaf-cutter ant dump, University of Wisconsin, Madison, United States - 3A200A (version 2) | ecosystem: Environmental > Terrestrial > Nest > Insects nest > Nest...
GCCGCCAAACTTGTTCGACAGAACGGTCGTGATCGCCGCCGTCAACGTCGTTTTGCCGTGGTCAACGTGACCAATCGTACCCACGTTCACGTGCGGCTTGGTACGTTCAAACTTGCCTTTTGCCATGATCTCTATCCTTTGACTTTCAAGGAAACTTTGATATCTGCCGGGACCGCCCGAAAGGCGGACCCGGCAAGGGTTATTTACTTGGCCCGAGCGGCGATGACTTCGTCAGCGACGTTCTTGGGGGCCTCGGAGTAATGCTTGAATTCCATCGTGTACGTGGCACGGCCTTGCGTCAGCGAACGCAGGTTCGTGGCGTAGCCGAACATCTCGGCCAGCGGAACTTCGGCCTTGATGGTCTTGCCGCCGCCAACCATGTCGTCCATGCCCTGAACCATGCCGCGACGCGAGGACAGGTCGCCCATCACGGTACCGGCGTAGTCTTCAGGCGTTTCGACTTCAACGGCCATCATCGGTTCCAGCAGCACGGGGCTAGCCTTGCGCATGCCTTCCTTGAATGCCATCGAGCCGGCCATCTTGAACGCGTTTTCGTTCGAGTCCACGTCGTGGTACGAACCGAAGAACAGCGTGACCTTGACGTCCACGACCGGGTAGCCGGCCAGGATGCCCGACGGCAACGTTTCCGTGATGCCCTTGTCCACCGCGGGGATGAACTCGCGCGGCACCACGCCGCCCTTGATGGCGTCCACGAACTCGTAGCCGCCGCCCGGCGGGAGCGGTTCGACCTTCAGGACCACGTGACCGTACTGACCACGACCGCCCGACTGCTTGACGAACTTGCCTTCGACTTCTTCGCAGGTCTTGCGGATGGTTTCGCGGTAGGCCACCTGGGGCTTGCCGACGTTCGCTTCCACGCCGAATTCGCGCTTCATGCGGTCGACCAGAATCTCCAGGTGCAGCTCGCCCATGCCGGAAATGATGGTCTGGCCGGATTCTTCGTCGCTGCGCACGCGGAACGACGGATCTTCCTGCGCCAGGCGCGACAGCGCCAGGCCCATCTTTTCCTGGTCGGCCTTGGACTTGGGTTCCACGGCCTGCGAAATCACGGGCTCGGGGAACTCCATGCGCTCCAGCGTCACGTGCGAATCGACGTCGCACAGCGTTTCGCCGGTGGTCACGTCCTTCAGGCCCACGACGGCGGCGATGTCGCCGGCCAGAACTTCCTTGATTTCCTCGCGGTTGTTCGCGTGCATCTGCAGGATGCGGCCGATACGCTCCTTCTTGCCCTTGACCGGGTTGTACACGGTGTCGCCCGACTTCAGGACGCCCGAGTACACGCGGACGAAGGTCAACTGGCCGACGAACGGGTCCGTCATCAGCTTGAAGGCCAGGGCCGAGAACTTCTCGCTGTCGTCGGCGCTACGCTTGACTTCGTTGCCGGCGTCATCGGTGCCTTCGACCGGCGGAATGTCGACCGGCGAGGGCAGGTAGTCGATGACGGCGTCGAGCATGCGCTGCACGCCCTTGTTCTTGAAGGCGGTGCCGCACAGCATCGGCTGGATTTCGCCGGCGATGGTGCGCTGGCGGATGGCCAGGTTGATCTCGGCTTCTTCCAGCGCGCCGGTCTCGAGGTACTTGTTCATCAGTTCCTCGGACGACTCGGCAGCGGCCTCGACCAGCTTTTCGCGCCATTCTTCGGCAGCGCCTTGCAGCTCGGCCGGAATGTCTTCGTAGTCGAACTTGATGCCCTGGCTGGCTTCGTCCCAGATGATCGCTTTCATCTTGACGAGGTCGATGACGCCCTTGAAGGTGTCTTCGGCGCCGATGGGGATCACCACGGGCACGGGATTGGCGCGCAGGCGCGTCTTCAGTTGGTCATAGACCTTGAAGAAGTTGGCGCCGGTGCGGTCCATCTTGTTGACGAAAGCCAGGCGCGGCACGCCGTACTTGTTGGCTTGGCGCCACACGGTTTCGGACTGGGGCTGAACGCCGCCCACCGCGCAGTAGACCATGCAGGCACCGTCCAGGACGCGCATGGAACGCTCCACCTCGATGGTGAAGTCCACGTGTCCCGGGGTGTCGATGATGTTGATGCGGTGTTCCGGGTAGTTCTTAGCCATGCCACGCCAAAACGCCGTCGTAGCAGCCGACGTAATGGTGATGCCACGCTCTTGCTCTTGCTCCATCCAGTCCATGGTGGCTGCGCCATCATGCACTTCGCCAATCTTGTGATTGACGCCGGTGTAGAACAGGATACGTTCGGTCGTGGTGGTTTTCCCTGCATCGATGTGCGCAGAGATGCCAATGTTGCGATAGCGCTCGATCGGGGTTTTGCGGGCCATGGTGGATTAGTCCTTAAATTACCAGCGGAAATGGCTGAAGGCCTTGTTGGCCTCTGCCATCTTGTGCGTGTCTTCGCGCTTCTTCATCGCGGCGCCACGACCTTCGGAGGCGTCGATCAGTTCGCCAGCAAGACGCAGATCCATCGACTTCTCGCCACGCTTCTTGGCGGCTTCACGGAGCCAACGCATAGCCAGGGCCAGGCGGCGCACGGGGCGCACTTCAACCGGCACTTGGTAGTTGGCACCGCCAACGCGGCGGCTCTTCACTTCGACGATCGGCTTGATGTTGTTGATCGCCAGGCTGAAAACTTCGATCGGCTCTTTGCCGGTCTTGGTTTGCACTTGCTCGAGGGCGCCATAGACGATGCGCTCGGCGACGGCCTTCTTGCCGTCCAGCATGACGACGTTCATGAACTTGGCGAGTTCGACGCTGCCGAACTTGGGATCGGGCAGAATCTCGCGCTTGGGTACTTCGCGACGACGGGGCATTGTTGCTTCCTTGTGTCTGTTCAGTTGAACCGTGTTTCATTACACGGCCATGGCCGCCCAATGGGACGACCCCTTACGTGCCGCGCACCTTCCTGCATTGCGGATGGCGCGGTTGCACTTCCCTGATGACGGACTTCCGCCACTTCGGGGTACTACCGACTCGTTATCAGGCCTTCTTCGGGCGCTTGGCGCCGTACTTCGAGCGGGCTTGCTTACGGTCCTTGACGCCTTGCAGGTCGAGGGAACCGCGCACGATGTGATAACGCACACCGGGCAAGTCCTTCACACGACCGCCACGCACCAGAACCACCGAGTGCTCTTGCAGGTTGTGGCCTTCGCCGCCGATGTACGAAATGACTTCGTAACCGTTGGTCAGACGCACTTTGGCAACCTTGCGCAGAGCGGAGTTCGGCTTCTTGGGGGTGGTGGTGTACACGCGAGTGCACACGCCGCGGCGTTGCGGGCAGTTTTCGAGCGCGGGGCTCTTGCTTTTGATGATGCTGACTTCGCGCGGCTTGCGCACGAGTTGGCTAATGGTAGGCATGACCTTTGAAATCCCTTTTACGTACCACTGGTAAGTACTTGCGTACTAGTCTCCTAAGGCGGTGAGCTTCGGAGCAGGCAGTTCGCGCAAAACCGCCTCAAACGTTCGTGTACGTAAAAGAGCGGGTTTGCCAACAAACTGTGACAAAACGCACAAAGCTGGATGCTGCCGGGGATTTGTCCGGGGGTTGCCTACTATCCGCCCTGAAACGAAAGGCTCGTGACGCACCCTCGTTTCCTGGCTCGAACTTACCCGGAACTTTTTTACCCTGCCGCGACCAGATTTTGCGCGCGAAATAAAGCAGTTAGCCCTTTAGCATAACTGAGATTCGGCCGGGCTGTCAAAGAAATTTGTAAACCGGCAACCAGGCGCGTTGCCGGCAGATGACGGCCAGTTAAGCGTCAGTCGTGAAAATTGGGGCCGTATTGGCGCCCTCTTTCTTATTGGTCGGCGAACAGATAGCCGCTGCCGTAGACGGTGCGGATCGGCAATATTACCCCGGCCAGCTCGGCCTTGCGGCGCAGCCGGCTGACGATCACGTCGATGCTGCGGGACCCGCTGGCCCGCGCGCTGCCGCCTTCGACCTGCAGCTCTTCGCCCAGTTCGGACCGCCCGACGGCCCGGCCCGCCACCTCCAGCAGCGAACGCACGATCAGGCGTTCGTTGGCCGACAGCGAAATAGTGGTGCCCGACGGCGCGGCCAGCGTCCAACCCTGGTCGCGCAGTTCCCATTGGCCGTTCGCGACGGTGTCGGCCGCCGCCGCATCCTGTCCCGCGGGCAGGCGGCGCGCCAGGGACAGCAGGATGCAGGCCAGTTCGCGCGGATCCTGCGGTTCGGGCAGGCAGGCGTCGGCGCCGCTTTGCAGGCAGCGCAGGCGGCTGTCGACGGACATGTTGTGCCCCGTCACCACGATACCCAGGGACGAAGAGCCGTGCAGCCGCGCCACGAGGGCGTAGCCGATTTCGCCCAGGGTTCCGACATCCAGGACCACGGCGTCGTAGGTGCCGCCGTTGAGCAATCCGAACAACTCGAGCGACGTCGAGCAGCCCCGGGCGGAAATGCCGGCCTGCAGCAATGCGGACACGGCGGCGCTGCGGGCCGCCTCGTCCGGAGACATCATAAGTATGCGCAATTGATTCATATTGGTTCACTCAGCAATTCGACCCGTTCCCTCCTGTACACCTGGTGATGGGGCGATTGAGAGACAGTGTGGCGCGTTGTTACGCAACAACTCCAGTCAAGATTCGTCAACTTTGCAATGTTTGACAGTTCTTGCCATAACGTAGCCAGCGGGGACACCGCCCGAGTTATCATTCGTTTGCATGAATTCCCTTACCCTCTTGCAGTAGGGCGCCATAGCGCGCGCTTGCGTAGCAAACCTTCGCGAGAACACGTCTGATGAAAATCGCGTCGCTGGAAGACGACCTGGACCAAGCACGCCGCATCCAGCAAGTTTTGGCCACCGCGGGATACACCTGCACCAGTTACCAGCAAAGCCGGGATCTCCTGGCCGCGCTGCGCACCGAGCGCTTCGACCTGGTGCTGCTGGACTGGCACTTGCCCGATATCGACGGCGACGATGTGGTGCGCTGGCTGCGCGCCAACATCGGTCCTCGCGTCCCGGTCATTTTCCTGACCAACCGTTCCAGCGAAGACGATCTGGTGGAAGGCCTGCGCGCCGGCGCCGACGACTACATCGTCAAGCCCCTGCGCCCCCAGGAACTGCTGGCCCGCGTGGCGGCCTTGCTGCGGCGCAGCCAGATCGCCGAGCCCGCCAACGACGGGTTCGACGTCGCGCGCTACCGCATCGAGCCCGCCGCGCGCTCGATCTCGCTGAACGGCGCCGCGATCGCCCTGGCGCCCAAGGAATTCGATCTCGCGCTGCTGTTTTTCCGCAATATCGGCCGCCTCATGTCGCGCGACGTGCTGGCCGAATGCGTCTGGAACCGGGAAATCCCCGCCACCTCCCGCACGCTGGACACGCACCTGTCGAACATCCGGCAGAAGCTCCAGCTACGGCCCGAGCATGGCGTGCGCCTGACTTCCTCTTATGCCCTGGGCTACCGGCTCGAGCTCATCAGCACGGCCGAAGACGCCCCCCCCAATCCGCAGTAAGCGCGCTCGCGCGTATTCCTGGAGAACCGATAGCCATGAGCCGCTGCCGCGCGCTTTCTTTGCTTGCCCTGATTTCCTGCCTTGCGCTCATGGCGCCGGCACGCAGCCAGCCGGCCGGCGCGCTCGGGGATGATTTCATCTACCGCGTGCGCCAGGGCGACACCCTGATCGACCTGGCCACCCTGTACACGCGCAACCAGGCCAACTGGAACCGCCTGCAGACCTTGAACCAGGTCGCCACGCCGGAACTCCTGCCCATCGGGCTGGAACTGCGCATCCCGCTTTCCATGATTCCCGAGCGCCCCGCCAGCGCGCGCGTGCTGCACGTCAGCGGCCAGGCGGACGTCGACGGCAAGTCCTTGCGCGCCGGCGATGCCGTGGCCGAAGGCAGCACCGTCGCCACGGCGCCCAATGGCTTCGTCACGCTGGAACTGGCCGACGGATCCAAGCTGACCCTGCCGGCCGGCGGTTCGGTCGAACTGACGCGCCTGCGCCAGTTCGAAGGCTCCGAACTGACGGACTCGGTGGTCCATGTGCGGCGCGGCAGCGTCGAATCCTCCGTGGCGCCCGCCGGCGAAGGCGTGGGCCGCTTCGAAGTCCGCACCCCCGTCGCCGTGACCGGCGTGCGCGGCACGCGGTTCCGCGTGCAAAGCAGCGAACACGGCGTGCAAAGCGAAGTCCTGGACGGCAGCGTGCGCCTGCAGCCTCATGCGCCCGGCGCGAATCCCGCCCGGCCGGTGGCCGTGGCCAAGGGCTATGGCGCGGCCGTGAGCGCGGATGGCGTCGTCTCGGGCATGCGCGCCCTGCTCGCCGCGCCGCAGCTCGGCGCTCCCGTCCGCACGGGCGGCGGCGTCTGGACCGCCGACGTGTCTCCCGTGGCCGGCGCGCAAAGCTATCTGGTGCGCGTGTCGCGCGATGCCGACGGCACCCTGCCCGTCTCGTCCACGAGCTTCCCCGGCAACGACATCCGCTTCTCCGCGCCGGGTCCCGGGACCTATTACGTCTCCGTGCGCGCGGTGGACGACCTGGGCCTGGGCGGGAAGGACGCGATCGCCACCTTCGAAGGCGCGAACCAGCTCATGACATCCTTCGGCCTGGGAGTCGCCAGCGGCACGGGCGGCCTCATCACGCTCACCGAGTACTAGGAAAGCGCCTCATGGCCGCCGCCGAGCCGCCTGACCGGACCTCGCGCTCAGGGTTGTGGCTGACGGTGGCGCTGGCGGTGCTGGCGGCCCTGCTGGGCTCGCTCAACGGCCTCGGCCGGTTCGATCAGATCCTCTACGACCGCGCCGTATCGACAGCGGGCCGAGCGGCAGACCCCGACATCCTGATCGTCGCGATCGATGACGCCAGCATCGACGCCCTGGGACGCTGGCCGTGGCGGCGCGCCGTGCATGCGGCGTTGCTGGACCGGCTGCGCGGAGCCCGCGCCGTCGGGCTCGACCTGATCTTCGGCGAAGCGGACACCGCCAATCCCGACGACGACCGCATTCTTGCCGACAGCATCCGGCGCAACGGGCGCACCGTCCTGCCCATCGTGGTGGACCGCCTGGACCGTCCCGCCGGCGTCAGCGCGCCCATTCCCGGGCTGGGGCAGGCCGCCGCCTCGAAAGGCTTCATCAACGCGCGCATCGATCCGGATGGCGTGGTGCGCGAGGCCAGGCTCAGCGCGCAAGTGGCGGGCAAGCGCTGGAACCACCTGGCCATATCAATGCTGGAGGTCGGCGGCGAAGCGGAGCAGGCGCAAAAGCTGCTGAAGCGCGCCGCGCCGGACGGCAGCATCCTGATTCCTTACGCCGGCCCCACCGCGCACATGCGCGCCGTATCGTACCTTTCGGTCCTGCGCGGGGACTTGCCGCCCGAAGCGCTGCGCGGCAAGTACGTGCTGGTCGGTGCCTGGGCCACCGGCCTGGGCGACGCCTATCCGACGCCCGTTTCCCATGACGCCAGCGGCATGTCCGGCGTGGAAATCATCGCGAACCTGCTGCAGGCGGCGCGCGACGACATCGCCTTCGAGCAGCCGCCGGCCTGGTGGAGCGCGCTGTTCTCCGCGTTGCCCGTGCTGCTGGCCTGCCTGGCGTTGTGGAAGCTGTCGCCCAAGCGCGCCCTGCTGGTCTGCGTCGCGCTGCTGGCCGGCATACTGCTGGCGGCGCTGCTGCTGCTGGCCTACGGCCATTTCTGGTTCGCGCCGACCGCGGCGCTGCTGGGCGTGGCGCTGTGCTATCCGCTCTGGAGCTGGCGCAGCCAGGAAGCGGCGCTGCGCTACATGGACAACGAACTGCGGCGGCTGCAACGCGAGTATCCGCCGGTGCTGAACGAAGCCCGGGCCCAGGCCGCCGGGCCCAGCGCCTCGCTCGAGAGCCGGGTCGGCGAGCTGCGGCGGGCGCTCGCGCGCGTGCGCAACCTCCGGCGCTTCCTGGCCGACGGCCTGGACGGCATGCCCGACGCCACGCTCGTCTTCGACGAGGACGGCCGCATGCGCTTCCGCAACCAGGCCGCCGTGATGTACTTCCAGCGCCTGGGCATGCGCCCGCCGCGCGTCGGCAGGCCCGCCATCCACCTGCTCGAAAAGACCATCTCCGATCCCGCCACGCGGCAGCGCGTCGCCGAGGCGCTCAGCGGCAAGGGCCCCGCCGCCGGATCGTCGCCATGGACCGCAGACCTGGAACTGCGCGACCATGCGGGGCGCGACCTCATCCTGAAATGCGCGCCCATCCATACCGCGGAAGGCAGATTCGCCGGCACCGTCGCCACGCTGACCGATATCTCGCGCATCCGCCACGCGGAACGCCAGCGCGAAGAGACGCTGCGCTTCATCTCCCACGATATGCGCGCTCCGCAAAGCTCCATCCTGGCGCTGGTGGAAATGAAGCAGGAAAACGGGCAGCAGGACGGCCAGGGCGAGACCCTCAACCGGATCGCCGCGCTGGCAAGGCGCACGCTGCACCTGGTCGACGATTTCGTGCACCTGACGCGGGCCGAATCCATGACCATCAGCGCCGTGGAGCTGGACCTGGGCAGCCTGCTGCAGGACGCCGTCGATGAATTCTGGGCGTCGGCGCAAAAACGCGGCATCGCGCTGGACTTGCGGCTGCCGCTGCCGATCGCCTACACCCTCGGCGACCAGACCCTGCTCATGCGCACCTTGTGCAACCTGATCGACAACGCGATCAAGTACAGCCCGGCGCAGACGCGGATCGAATGCGGCATCGCCTCGGAGCCCGGTTTCTGGCAAGTCGGCATACGCGACCAGGGCCAGGGCATCGCGGCCCAGGACCTGGCCCGGCTGTTCGAGCCGTTTTCGCGCGTGGGGGTGGAAACCCGCGGCGACGTCGGCGGCGCGGGCCTGGGGCTGGCCTTTGTGCGCACCGTGGCCGGACGCCACGGCGGTTCCGTGGAAGTGAGCAGCGAGCTGGGCGTGGGCTCGGTCTTCACGCTGCGCCTGCCGATGGCGCCGGAACGCGAGGCCGAAGACGCGCCGGCGCCGTAGCGCCGGCCGCGCCGCTTACTGGAAAGTGTGCGAAATCACGCCCGGCCGGCCGGCCTTGACCTCCAGCGTCGCGCGGTACGGCGGCAGATCGGCATTGCGCAGCACCACCTGGTACTTGCCGGGTATCAGCCGGAGCTCTTTGACGGGCGGGCTGATGCCCCGCGCCACGCCATTGATCCACACCTCGCCCCAAGGACGGATGTCCAGCTTCACCAGCACCGGCACGGGCTTGGGCTTGGCGGCCTCGTCGGCCGTGGCGGGAGGAACTTCCGGGAATGCCGACATCCGGGGAGCCTCGGGCTCGGCCGGCGCCTCGGCGGGCGGCGGCGCGGAAGGCGCTGCCGGCGCCGGGTCTTCCACGGAGCCCGTGGCGGCCGAAGGCGGATTTGCGGGCTCGGGCGGCGCTTGCGGCGCGGGAGGAGCCGGCGGCTCCGCCTGCGGCAGCGGACGCACCGCGGGCGGATTCGGCTGAACGACTTCGGACCGGGTGATCAAGGCGTTCGGCGCGCCCAGGCCCGATTCGAACCAGGCGTATGCGCCCGCGCCGACCAGCACCGCGAAAAACAGCAGCCACAGCAGGATGCGGCGTCCCTGGGCGGGACGGCGCAACTCGGCGGCGGCCGCCGCCGGCGCGGCCTGGGCCGTGGCCGCCGCCGCGGAATCGGCCTGGACGGGCGGGATCTCGAGCTGGGCCGCAACGTCCAGCATTTCCGCCAGTTCGGCCAGCGTCTGCGGCCGGTCGGCCGGCTCCATCGACAGGCCGGCGTCGATCACGGACAGGAAATCCTGGCTGTACTTGGGCAGGCCCTGCGACGCCAGCGGCTCATAGGTGTCCGAGGCGCGGCGCTCGGGCGCCGGCGGCGGACGGCGCCCGGTGATCAGCGCGTGCATGACCGCGCACAAGGCGTAGATGTCGCTCCATGGGCCGCGGGGCCATTCCATGGAATCGGTGTAGAGTTCGAACGGCGCGAAGCCCGAGGTCGGGCTGCGGCTGACGCGGCGCGAGCGCGCGACGATCAGTTCCGGGACCAGATGCGCCCGGGCGTTTTCGTCCATTCCCACCGTTTCCAGGGAAATGTCGCCACAGATTTCGCCCTGCGCGTGCAGGGACATGAGGGAGGGCAAAAGGTCCGACAGGAGCCGCTTGATGCGCGCTTCCGGCACGCCTCCCGCCGTGCTGGCGGCGATGGCGCTCAAGGGGCGCAGCGCAAGCGGCGCGGCGCCGGAAAATGGGCCACGCGGCGTCAACAGGCCGGCGGAAGGAGACATGATCGGGAATTGCGCCACGGCGCGAATACGGATTGAAAAGTGGATAGGCCGAATATTATCCAATCCGCCACGCGAGGACATTGCCGAAAATGTCTGAGCGCATCAGGCTGTGGCACGATAGCGTATCGCCACATTACCCTCACCCTTTGGATGCCCATGAAAATTCGCGTTCTGAGTAGTCTGCTTGGCTTATCCGCCCTTCTGGCGGGCTGCGCGGGGATCACCTCCCAACCGGAGGCGCCGCCGACCGCGGAAGCGCTGGATCAACTGCAACAAGTGCGCGACAAGTACAGCGCAGGCCGCTACGGCGACGTCATCCGCAGCGTCGCCACCTCCGATACCCTGGCCGCGTCCACCAAGGCCGTGCGCATCGAGGCATACAAGCTGCAGGCGTTCAGCTATTGCGTGAGCCGGTATCCGCAGCTTTGCGAAGACAGTTTCTCCCGCATCCTGGCCCTGGATCCGGCTTTCGTGCTGGCGCCCAACGAAGCCGGCCACCCGGCCTGGGGCCCGGTCTTCCAGCGCGCCCGGGAACAGGCTTCCAAGTAAAGCCGCCCGTCGCTGCAGGCCCACGTATCGCGCACGCATAAAAAAGGCCGCTGATTCGCATCAGCGGCCTTTTTGCTTCCGGGGATCCCGCGCCGGAAGGCGCGGAAATCCCGCGGAGGATTCCGCTTATTCGGCGGAGTCTTCGGTGCCCAGGTCGGCGGCAGGCGTCTCCGCGTCGGAGCCCACCGTGACCGGCGAGTCCTCGAACGGGTTGGCCTGCTGGCGGGCGGCTTCGCGTTCCGCGGCCTCCAGCGCTTCCTTGTCCTTGCGGGCATGGTGGTACGCCAGGCCGGTACCGGCCGGAATCAGGCGGCCGACGATGACGTTTTCCTTCAAGCCGCGCAGGTCGTCGCGCTTGCCCATGATGGCAGCCTCGGTCAGGACTCGCGTGGTTTCCTGGAACGAAGCGGCCGAGATGAACGAGTCGGTCAACAGCGAGGCCTTCGTGATACCCAGCAGCACGTTTTCGTAGGTCGCCGGACGGCGATCTTCGGCCACGACGCGATCGTTCTCGTTCAACAGCTCGGAACGCTCGACCTGCTCACCGGGGATGAACTCGGTATCGCCGGCATCGACGATGTTCACGCGGCGCAGCATCTGGCGGACGATCACTTCGATGTGCTTGTCGTTGATCTTCACGCCCTGCAGACGGTACACGTCCTGCACTTCGTCGACGATGTAGGTCGCGAGCTTCTCGATGCCTTGCAGGCGCAGGATGTCGTGGGGATCGGCCGGGCCGTCCACGATCATTTCGCCCTTGTTCACGACTTGGCCGTCGTGCACCAGCACCTGCTTTTCCTTCGGGATCAGGAACTCGTGGCTCACGCCTTCCAGGTCGGTGATGACCAGGCGCTGCTTGCCCTTGGTGTCCTTGCCGAACGACACCGTGCCGGTGACGTCGGCGAGCATGCCGGCATCCTTCGGCGAACGGGCTTCGAACAGCTCGGCCACTCGCGGCAGACCGCCGGTAATGTCGCGGGTCTTTTGCGATTCTTGCGGAATACGCGCCAGAACTTCACCCACGGCAACCTGCTGGCCGTCGCGCACCGTGATCAGCGCGCCCACCGGGAACGAGATGTTCACCGAGTGATCGGTGCCGGCGATCTTGACGTCTTCGCCGTTCTCGTTGACCAGCTTGATCTGCGGACGCATGACGATCTTGCCGCCACGGGTCTTGGGCGTGATGACGACGAGCGTCGACAGGCCGGTGACTTCGTCCACCTGCTTGGCCACGGTCACGCCTTCTTCGATGTTCTCGAAGCGGACGGCGCCGCCGTATTCCGACACGATCGGACGGGTCAGCGGATCCCAGGTCGCCAGGCGCGCGCCGGCCTTCACGGCTTCGCCATCGCCCACCAGCACGGTCGCGCCGTACGGGATCTTGTGACGTTCGCGTTCGCGGCCGTTGTCGTCGAAGATCGCCAGTTCGCCCGAGCGCGAAATCGCAACACGTTCACCCTTGGAGTTGGTGACGTAGCGCATCGTGCTGGCAAAGCCGACGGTACCGCTGGACTTGGTTTCCACCGCGCTGGCCAGGGCCGAGCGCGACGCCGCGCCACCGATGTGGAACGTACGCATCGTGAGCTGCGTGCCCGGTTCGCCGATGGACTGGGCGGCGATGACGCCGACCGCTTCGCCCTGGTTGACCGAGGAGCCGCGGCCGAGGTCGCGGCCGTAGCAGTGCGCGCACAGACCATGGCGCGTTTCGCAGGTCAGCGGGGTGCGGACCTTGACTTCGTCCACGCCGATGCGGTCGATGGTGTCGACCAGGTCTTCGTCCAGCAGGGTGCCGGCGACGATGGCCGTTTCCTGGGTGTCCGGGTTGACGATGTCCACGGCAGCCACGCGGCCCAGGATACGGTCGCGCAACGGTTCGATGACTTCACCGCCTTCGACCAGGGCTTTCATGTTGTAGCCCTGCGAAGTGCCGCAATCGTCCTCGGTGATCACCAGGTCCTGGGTCACGTCGACCAGGCGGCGGGTCAGGTAACCCGAGTTGGCGGTCTTCAGTGCCGTATCGGCCAGACCCTTACGCGCGCCGTGAGTCGAGATGAAGTACTGGAGTACGTTCAGGCCTTCACGGAAGTTCGCGGTAATCGGCGTTTCGATAATGGAGCCGTCCGGCTTGGCCATCAGGCCGCGCATGCCGGCCAACTGGCGGATCTGGGCGGCCGAACCGCGGGCGCCCGAGTCGGCCATCATGTAGATGGAGTTGAACGATTCCTGGCGCACTTCCTCGCCGTGACGGTTGGTCACGGGTTCGGTGGCCAGTTGTTCCATCATCGCCTTGCCGACCTTGTCGCCGGCCTTGCCCCAGATGTCCACCACGTTGTTGTAGCGTTCCTGGGACGTGACCAGACCCGACGAGTACTGCTTGTCGATTTCCTTCACTTCGCGGCTGGCTTCGGCCAGGATGCCTTCCTTGGCGGTCGGGATCAGCATGTCGCCCATGGCGATGGAGATACCGCCGCGCGTGGCCAGGCGGAAGCCCGACTGCATCAGCTTGTCGGCGAAGATCACCGTGTCGCGCAGGCCGCAACGGCGGAACGACTGGTTGATCAGGCGCGAGATTTCCTTCTTCTTCAGCGCCTTGTTCAGGACGGTGAAGGGCAGGCCCTTGGGCAGGATCTCGGACAGCAGCGCGCGGCCGACCGTCGTCTCGTGACGGCGGATCACCGGCTGCCACTCGCCGTTTTCGTCGCGCTCGTGTTCCTTCAGGCGCACGGTGATGCGCGACTGCAGTTCCACTTCACCGTTGTCGTAGGCGCGCTGCACCTCGGCCACGTCCATGAAGAAGATGCCTTCGCCCTTGCCGTTGATGCGCTCGCGCGTCGTGTAGTACAGACCCAGCACGATGTCCTGGGACGGCACGATCGACGGCTCGCCGTTGGCGGGGAACAGCACGTTGTTGGAGGCCAGCATCAGCGTGCGGGCTTCCAACTGGGCTTCCAGCGACAACGGCACGTGGACAGCCATCTGGTCGCCGTCGAAGTCGGCGTTGAACGCCGCGCAAACCAGCGGGTGCAACTGGATGGCCTTGCCTTCGATCAGGACCGGCTCGAACGCCTGGATGCCCAAACGGTGCAGCGTGGGCGCACGGTTCAGCATGACCGGGTGTTCGCGGATGACTTCTTCCAGGATGTCCCAGACCACCGGTTCCTGGCTTTCCACCAGCTTCTTGGCAGCCTTGATGGTCGTGGCCAGGCCCATCATCTCCAGGCGATTGAAGATGAACGGCTTGAACAGCTCCAGGGCCATCAGCTTGGGCAGGCCGCACTGGTGCAGCTTGAGCTGCGGACCCACCACGATGACCGAACGGCCCGAGTAGTCGACGCGCTTGCCCAGCAGGTTCTGACGGAAACGACCGCTCTTGCCCTTGATCATGTCGGCCAGCGACTTGAGCTGGCGCTTGTTGGCGCCCGTCATGGCCTTGCCGCGGCGACCGTTGTCCAGCAACGAGTCGACGGCTTCCTGCAGCATGCGCTTTTCGTTGCGCAGGATGATTTCCGGAGCCTTCAGCTCCAGCAGGCGCTTCAAGCGGTTGTTGCGGTTGATGACGCGGCGGTACAGGTCGTTCAGGTCGGAGGTCGCGAAGCGGCCGCCATCCAGCGGCACCAGCGGACGCAGGTCCGGCGGCAGCACGGGCAGCACCTCCATGACCATCCACTCGGCCTTGATGCCGGACTTCTGGAAGCCTTCCAGCACCTTCAGGCGCTTGGAGATCTTCTTGATCTTGGCTTCCGAGCTGGTGGCCTTCAGTTCGCCGCGCAGCGTTTCCACTTCGCGGTCGATGTCGATGGTGCGCAGCAGTTCGCGCACGGCCTCCGCACCCATCAGGGCGCGGAAGTCGTCGCCGTACTCTTCGGTCTTGGCGAGGAAATCGTCGTCCGACATGATCTGGCCGCGCTTGAGCGGCGTCATGCCGGGCTCGATCACGCACCAGGCTTCGAAGTACAGCACGCGTTCGATGTCGCGCAGGGTCATGTCGAGCACCATGCCCAGACGCGACGGCAGGCTCTTCAGGAACCAGATGTGCGCGACGGGGCTGGCCAGCTCGATGTGGCCCATGCGTTCACGGCGGACCTTGGCGACGGTGACTTCGACGCCGCACTTTTCGCAGATCACGCCACGATGCTTCAGGCGCTTGTACTTGCCGCACAAGCATTCGTAGTCTTTGATCGGGCCAAAGATCTTGGAGCAGAACAGACCGTCGCGCTCGGGCTTGAACGTGCGGTAGTTGATGGTCTCGGGCTTGCGAACTTCGCCGTAAGACCACGAACGGATCTTCTCGGGCGAGGCGATGCCGATCTTGATGGCATCGAACTGCTCGTCTTGCGAGACTTGCTTAAAGAGGTCGAGTAGCGCTTTCATTAGTTACGCTCCAAATCCATGTCCAGGGCCAACGAGCGGATTTCCTTGACCAGCACGTTGAACGATTCCGGCATGCCGGCATCGATGACGTGGTCGCCCTTGACGATGTTTTCGTATACCTTGGTACGGCCGGTGATGTCGTCGGACTTCACCGTCAGCATTTCCTGCAGGGTGTAGGCGGCGCCGTATGCTTCCAGCGCCCACACTTCCATTTCCCCGAAACGCTGGCCGCCGAACTGCGCCTTGCCGCCCAGCGGCTGCTGGGTAACCAAGGAGTACGGGCCGGTCGAACGCGCGTGCATCTTGTCGTCGACCAAGTGGTGCAGCTTCAGGTAGTGCATGTAGCCGACGGTCACGGGACGCTCGAACTGCTCGCCGGTGCGGCCGTCGAACAGCCACGCCTGGGTGCGCGACGGCGTCAGCGCCATGCGGCGGGCGACGTCGTCCGGATAGGCCAGCTCCAGCATCTTGGTGATTTCCTCTTCGGTCGCGCCGTCGAAGACGGGCGTCGCGAACGGCACGCCGTTCTTGAGGTTCTGGGCCATTTCCATGACTTCGTCGTCGGTCAGCTCGTCGATGCGCGCGCCGGAGCCGGTCGTGTTGTAGACCTTGTCCAGGTAGGCGCGGACGTTCTTGACCTGCGCGGTGCGCTCGTCGCGCAGCATGTCGGCGATGCGGTGACCCACGCCCTTGGCAGCCCAGCCCAAGTGCACTTCCAGCACCTGGCCGACGTTCATCCGCGAGGGCACGCCCAGCGGGTTCAGAACGATGTCGGCCGGCGTGCCGTCAGCCATGTGCGGCATGTCTTCCACCGGGGTGATGCGCGAGACCACGCCCTTGTTGCCGTGGCGGCCCGCCATCTTGTCGCCAGGCTGCAGACGACGCTTCACGGCCAGGTAGACCTTGATCATCTTCAGCACGCCCGGGGGCAGCTCGTCGCCCTGCGTCAGCTTCTTGCGCTTCTCTTCGAAGGCCAGATCGAACTGGTGACGCTTCTGCTCGAGCGATTCCTTGGCTTGTTCCAGCACCACGGCGTGGGGCTCGTCGGCCAGGCGGATGTCGAACCACTGCCAGCGGTCCAGGTCGGCCAGGTAGGCCTTGGTGATCGCGGCGCCCTTGGCCAGCTTGCGCGGACCGCCGTTGACGGTCTTGCCGACCAGCATCTTCTCGATACGGTCGAACTGGTCGTTTTCAACGATGCGGAGCTGGTCGTTCAGGTCCTGGCGATAGCGGCGCAGTTCATCGTCGATGATGGACTGGGCGCGCTTGTCGCGCACGATGCCTTCGCGGGTGAACACCTGCACGTCGATCACGGTGCCGGTCATGCCCGAGGGCACGCGCAGCGAGGTGTCCTTAACGTCGGACGCCTTCTCGCCGAAAATGGCGCGCAGCAGCTTTTCTTCCGGCGTGAGCTGGGTTTCGCCCTTGGGCGTGACCTTGCCGACCAGCACGTCGTCGGCGCTGACTTCGGCGCCGATGTACGTGATGCCGGAGTCGTCCAGACGGTTCAGTTGCGTCTCGGCCAGGTTGCTGATGTCGCGGGTGATTTCTTCCGGACCCAGCTTGGTGTCGCGAGCGACGACCGTCAGTTCCTCGATGTGGACCGAGGTATAGCGGTCATCCGCCACAACCTTTTCGGAGATCAGGATCGAGTCTTCGAAGTTGTAGCCGTTCCAGGGCATGAACGCGATCAGCATGTTCTGACCCAGGGCGAGTTCGCCCAGGTCGGTCGATGCGCCGTCGGCCAGCACGTCGCCCTTGGCGACCCGGTCGCCGCGCTTGACGATGGGACGCTGGTTGATGTTCGTGTTCTGGTTGGAACGCGTGTACTTGATCAGGTTGTAGATGTCGACACCGACTTCGCCGGCGACGTTTTCTTCATCGTTCACGCGGATCACGACACGCTCGGCGTCGACGTGGTCGACCAGGCCGCCACGCAGCGCCTGCACGGTCGTGCCCGAGTCAACGGCCACGGTGCGCTCGATACCCGTACCCACGACCGGCTTTTCCGGACGCAGGCAAGGCACGGCCTGGCGCTGCATGTTGGCGCCCATCAGCGCGCGGTTCGCGTCGTCGTGCTCCAGGAACGGAATCAGCGAGGCGGCGACCGACACGATCTGCGACGGGGCGACGTCCATGTAGTGCACGTTGGCCGGGGCGGTCAGCATGGTTTCGCCGGCTTCGCGGCAAGCGACCAGGTCGTCCACGAAACGGCCTTCTTCGTCGAGCGCGGCGTTGGCCTGCGCGATGACGTAGTGGCTTTCTTCGATGGCCGACAGGTAATCGATCTGTTCGCTGACCTTACCGTCGATGATCTTGCGGTAAGGCGTTTCCAGGAAGCCGTACTCGTTCAGGCGAGCGTACAGCGCCATGGAGTTGATCAGGCCGATGTTCGGGCCTTCCGGCGTTTCGATCGGGCAGACGCGGCCATAGTGGGTCGGGTGCACGTCGCGGACTTCGAAGCCGGCGCGCTCGCGGGTCAGGCCGCCCGGGCCCAGTGCGGAAACGCGGCGCTTGTGCGTGATTTCCGACAGCGGGTTGGTCTGGTCCATGAACTGCGACAACTGGCTCGAACCGAAGAACTCCTTGATGGCGGCCGAGATCGGCTTGGAGTTGATCAGGTCGTGCGGCATCAGGTTTTCCGTCTCGGCCTGGCCCAGACGTTCCTTGACGGCGCGCTCCACGCGCACGAGGCCGGCGCGGAACTGGTTCTCGGCCAGTTCGCCGACGCAACGCACGCGGCGGTTGCCCAGGTGGTCGATGTCGTCGATCTGGCCGCGGCCGTTGCGCAGCTCGACCAGCACCTTGATGGTTTCAAGAATGTCTTCGTTGGTCAGCGTCATCGGGCCGGTGGTGTCTTCACCACGGCCGAGGCGGCTGTTGACCTTCATGCGGCCGACGCGCGACAGATCGTAGGTTTCTTCGCTGTAGAACAGACGCTGGAACAGCGCTTCCACCGCTTCTTCGGTGGGCGGTTCGCCGGGGCGCATCATGCGGTAGATGGCGACGCGCGCGGCCATCTGGTCGGCGGTTTCGTCGGTGCGCAGCGTTTGCGAGATGTACGGGCCGCGGTCCAGGTCGTTCGTGTAGAGCGTCTGGATGTCGTGCACGTTGGCGGCGCGCAGGGCGCCCAGCACGCTTTCCGTGATCTCGTCGTTGGCGTTGGCGATGACTTCGCCGGTGTCCGGATCAACGATGTTCTTGGCCAGCACGCGGCCGTACAGGAAGTCTTCCGGCACGGAAATGCGCTGGATGCCGCCGGCAGCCAGGTCGCGCAGGTGCTTGGCGTTGATGCGCTTGTCCTTCTCGACGATGACCTTGCCGGCACGGTCCGAGATGTCGAAGCGGGCCATTTCGCCCTTCCAGCGCTCGGGCACGAATTCCATCATCGCGCCTTCGCTCTTCAGTTCGAAGTTGTCGAAGTCGAAGAAGTTGGCCAGGATCGATTCCGGCGTCATGCCGATGGCCTTGCACAGGATCGTGACGGGCATCTTGCGGCGGCGGTCGACGCGGAAGAACAGGATGTCCTTCGGGTCGAATTCGAAGTCCAGCCACGAACCGCGGTAGGGAATCACGCGGGCCGAGAACAGGAGCTTGCCGGAGCTGTGGGTCTTGCCGCGGTCGTGCTCGAAGAACACGCCGGGCGAACGGTGGAGCTGCGACACGATGACGCGCTCGGTACCGTTGATGACGAAGGAACCCGTGCCCGTCATGAGCGGAATTTCGCCCATGTAGACTTCCTGTTCCTTCACTTCCTTCACGGTGGGCTTGCTGACTTCGCGGTCAAGCAGCACCAGGCGGACCTTGGCTCGCAGGGGCGAGGCATAGGTCAGGCCACGTTGCTGACATTCCTTGACATCGAACACCGGTTCGCCGAGCACATAGCTCACGAACTCCAAGCGCGCCATACCGTTGTGACTAACGATCGGGAAAATCGACGAGAACGCCGCCTGCAAACCGTCGGCTACGCGATCGGACGGGGCGGTATCCGCCTGCAGGAAAGTTAGGTAGGATTGAAGCTGTGTCGCCAGCAGGAAAGGAACGTTTTGAACGTCTTCACGCTTGGCGAAGCTTTTGCGGATGCGCTTTTTTTCGGTGTACGAGTAAGGCATGAGCACTCCGACTCGAGGTTGCATGGGCCGTCAACCACGGCCCCAGGTGATACGACTCCAGGAAACCCCCCTGTAAAGGGCATGCCCCCAGTAGGGGTTTCCTGGAAACGCAAAAGCCCGGGGACTGCAAACTGCGCTGTCCCCGGGCAAGTTGACGCAGGTCTTACTTGACTTCGACCTTGGCGCCAGCTTCTTCCAGCTTCTTCTTGGCGGCTTCGGCGTCAGCCTTGGCCACAGCTTCCTTGACGGGCTTCGGAGCGCCGTCGACCAGGTCCTTGGCTTCCTTCAGACCCAGACCGGTCAGCTCGCGCACGGCCTTGATGACGCTAACCTTGTTGGCGCCAGCTTCGGTCAGAACGACGGTGAACTCGGTTTGCTCTTCAGCAGCGGCGGCAGCGCCACCAGCGGCGGGAGCAGCGACAGCGACAGCGGCGGCAGCAGCCGACACGCCGAACTTCTCTTCCATTTCCTTGATCAGCTCGGACAGCTCGAGCACGGTCATGCCAGCGATGGCGTCAAGGATTTCAGCTTTGTTAAGTGCCATTTTTCAGAACTCCAAATATTTTGGTAATGCCAGGGTTTGGGTGTCGCTCGGTCGTTCAGCGAATTCCGGACAGCAGGGCGATTAGGCCGCTGCCTTCTGGTCGCGCACGGCGGCGAGGCCACGGGCGAACTTGGTCGGAACTTCGTTGAGCGTACGCACGAATTGCGCGATGGGGGCTTGCATGGTGCCCAGCAGTTTCGACAGCAACTCTTCGCGCGAGGGCATGGTGGCCAGGGCCTTCACACCTTCTTGGGTCAACAGGCTGTTGGGCAGCGAGCCCGCCTTGATGACCAGCTTGTCGTTGCTTTTCGAGAAACCTGCGAGGACCTTGGCCGCCGCGACCGGATCAGCGCTGATACCGTAGATCAGCGGACCGGTCAGTTGCTCGGTGAGCGGCTCGAAAGCCGTGCCGGCAACAGCACGACGGGCCAGCGAGTTCTTCAGAACACGCAGATACACGCCCGATTCACGCGCAGTTTTGCGCAGTACGGTGACAGAGGCGACGTCCAGACCACGGTACTCAGCGATAACAATCGATTGGGCCTTGGCAACTTCAGCCGAGACTTCCTCGATCACCACCGCTTTCTCTTGACGATTGAGACTCACGGTTTGAACACTCCATCAAAAGACGCTTGGGGCGAATGCCTTGCGCGTCAACCGAATGCGGCGCCTGGTCGAGTTCTTATAAAGAAATCTTCCTGGGGACGCCGTCTACGCTGGATCCGAACTTTGCGAGCTTCGGGATTAAGCGGGGCAGCCGGGACTGCCTTCAATACAGACAAGCGAGACGCTGTACTGCCCTGCTCCAGCGGTCTTTGACAGCAGCATCCGGAAAAATCCGGATGCGGCCCAAAGTACGTTTACTACTGTCGGATTCAGGCCGACAGCGAGGCGATTTCCACGCGCGCACCGCCGCCCATCGTGGACGAAACGGCCAGCTTGCGCAGGTAAATGCCCTTGGCGGCTGCGGGACGGGCCTTTTGCAAGGCGTCGACCAGAGCGGCCAGGTTGGTTTGCAACTGTTCCACGCCGAACGACGCGCGGCCGATCGTTGCGTGGATGATGCCGGCCTTGTCGGTGCGGTACTGGACCTGACCGGCCTTGGCGTTCTTGACGGCGGTGGCGACGTCCGGGGTCACGGTGCCGACCTTCGGGTTCGGCATCAGGCCACGGGGGCCCAGGATCTGGCCCAGGGCGCCCACGACACGCATCGTGTCAGGCGAGGCGATGACCACGTCGAAGTCCATCTGACCGGCCTTGATCTGGTCAGCCAGATCGTCCAGGCCGACGATGTCGGCGCCAGCGGCCTTGGCGGCTTCAGCCTTGTCGCCCTGGGCGAACACGGCGACGCGGACCGACTTGCCGGTGCCGGCGGGCAGCACGACCGAACCGCGGACCAGTTGGTCCGACTTCTTGGGGTCGATGCCGAGTTGCACGGCCACGTCGATGGATTCATCGAACTTGGCGACGGCGGTTTCCTTGACCAGGGTCAGGGCTTCAGCGACCGGGTACAGCTTGCTGCGGTCGATCTTCTGCGCAATGGCAGCAGCGCGCTTGGACAGTTTTGCCATGATTAGATCCCCTCAACCGTGATGCCCATGCTGCGGGCGCTGCCAGCGATCGTCCGCACGGCGGCTTCCAGATCAGCGGCGGTCAGATCGGGGCCCTTGGCCTTGGCGATCTCTTCAGCTTGGGCGCGGGTCAGCGTGCCGACCTTGTCGGTATGCGGCTTGGCCGAACCCTTTTGCACGCCAGCGGCCTTCTTGATGAGGACCGTCGCGGGCGGGGTCTTCATGATGAAGGTGAAGCTCTTGTCCGCGAAGGCGGTGATCACCACCGGAATCGGCAGACCGGGCTCCATGCCCTGGGTCTTGGCGTTGAACGCCTTGCAGAATTCCATGATGTTCAGGCCGCGCTGACCCAGCGCCGGGCCAATCGGGGGGGAGGGGTTAGCCTTACCAGCCGGCACTTGCAGCTTGATAAAGCCGACGATCTTCTTCGCCATGCTTTGCTCCTTGCGGGTTATATCGCTTCGCGCCGTTCAGGCCCGAAGCTCCCCGGGGGTTGAAATCAGGTCTTTTCGACCTGGCTGAAATCGAGTTCGACGGGCGTGGCGCGACCAAAAATGGTGACAGACACGCGCACCTTGCTCTTTTCGTAGTTGACTTCTTCGACGTTGCCGTTGAAGTCCGCAAACGGACCTTCCTTGACCCGAACCATCTCGCCCACTTCGAACAGGATCTTGGGGCGGGGTTTCTCGACGCCCTCTTCCATCTGGGAGAGGATCTTCTCGACTTCCTTTTCGGAAATCGGGGTCGGACGGTTGCCCGAGCCACCCAAAAAGCCGGTGACGCGGTTGGTGTTCTTGACCAGGTGCCACGTTTCGTCGGTCAGGTCCATTTCGACCAGGACATAACCGGGGAAAATGCGGCGCTCGGTGATCGACTTCTGACCGCCCTTGACCTCGACGACTTCCTCGGAGGGCACAAGAATGCGGCCGAAAGACGTTTGCAGGCCCGCGCGCTCGATGCGCTCGTTCAGGGCCTTGTGTACGCTTTTTTCCATGCCGGAGTACACATGGACGACATACCAACGCTTACTCATTCGCCGTCCTTATTTCCAGCCCAGCAACAGGCCGTAGAGAATCCATTCGATGCCCTTGTCGAGCACCCACATGAAAATGCCCATGACCGCCACGAACGCGAAAACGATGCCCGTCATCTGGGTCGTTTCCTTGCGCGTGGGCCACGAGACACGCTTGACTTCGTTGTAGGACTCGCTGGCGAAGCTCAGGGTGCGGCGGCCGGGCTCGCTGAACCAGGCGATCACGGCTGCGATCACGAGGCCGCCGACGAACACGCCGATACGAGCAGGCATCGGCTGCGCGCTGAGCACGGAGAACCCGACGATGCCAGCAATAACGACAAGAACCGCCAGCCCGAGCTTCACCCGGTCGGCGGTACTGGTTACGGTTTCTACGCTGGTATTAGACATATTGCGACGCGAGCCGCCGTGAATGCGTAACTCGCGATGATCTCCCGCGGGTTTATCCTGGCGGTGGCAGGGGCAGTAGGAATCGAACCTACAACCTTCGGTTTTGGAGACCGACGCTCTGCCAATTGAGCTATGCCCCTAAAACACTACACTTGCACTACACAGCAGCTTCCGCGGCTACATGCAACAGCTTGCGGAACCAAACATCATACTACTTTTACAGCAAGAATGGATAGAGGGACCGAAAAGTCCGCTCTATCCATCCGGGCATGCTTACTTCAGGATCTTGGCGACGACGCCGGCGCCGACGGTACGACCGCCTTCACGGATGGCGAAACGCAGGCCTTCTTCCATGGCGATCGGGGCCAGCAGCTTGACGGTCATCGTCACGTTGTCGCCC
>Ga0222420_100411_pt1 | contig 22691 bp, 13 predicted proteins | sample 3A2ome_FD_182470 | JGI IMG/M metagenome (GOLD analysis project Ga0222420, IMG submission 182470) | Enriched microbial communities from leaf-cutter ant dump, University of Wisconsin, Madison, United States - 3A200A (version 2) | ecosystem: Environmental > Terrestrial > Nest > Insects nest > Nest...
ACTATAAAAAGAGTAAAAAACTTTAACAAATAGTTAGCAAGGTTAGGTTTTGAGGCAGTAAAAAATGAAATGTAATTATATTAAGTATTTATTGTTACTAATATTGGGGTCACGAGACATAGATCACCGATCAACGCCTTTGTACATATACTATCCACGTTCATATCTTATTGCTTCAAGAAAAATAAGCCTTCAATAAATTATGATTTTGATCTTTCTCTAAACTATGCCCTTATCCCGAACTGAGGTAAAGTGTATTACAGACTCCGCATCCCTCTTTTTTAGCTTAATAATCATACTTCAAGCATGCATAAATAACTGCTTGAAAATTGCTAAACCCACTATTTTCAAACTCCATATCAAATAAACAATATATTATACATTTTATGCATTTTTTTGTTTTTTTCTGAAAAACTATTTTTGAAACGTCAATAGGATTATGCGCATAACCCAAATATACAGAGGCATCTATATATCCTTCTTCTGGACTAGTAGGAAAAGAATATTTCCTTCCTGCTAAGCTACTAATATCGCTTGTATCAAATGTTACTCCATCTAAATAGACCTCTGTCTCTACTAATTCGTTATCCATTTTAAATGGTTTAAAAGGAATTATAATATCAAAAGTGTTCGTTTCTTTTTTTGCTAATTTGATCGAGCCTAATTCGAATTGTAAAAACTTTTTTGGGAACACTCTGTATTCTTTACTATTTGCCATTTGTACCTCTTTGTATAGCTCTTATTATTGCTGCACCCCCGGTATGTTTATGGCTTTATGTAAATCTTTTGGCACTAACACCATTGTTTCCCCGTCTTCGACATGATGCCATGTGTATTCTTGAGGCCTAGTCTCATAACCAGCGCTGCGATCTGCTAGTTGAAAATCTTTATCATGATCTCCTATCAACTCTTTTGACTTAATAATCTTAATTGAATAAGGTTCAAACCTTACAAAACCACGTTCGTCAATCATTACGCTATCAGGGTATTTTACTTGAAGATCTTCAGGTAGTTTATAGAGGGGATATTTCTGACCTGCTAAATCACCATTGATTGGATAACGTGCGTTTATCTTATCAACCGTGTCTGGATAGTCTTTATAAAGAACTAAATCTTTCCAATAAATTTCATGGAGATCAAACCCTTCCTGCCATATTTTTACCATAGAAGGAGAGAATCCCGGCAACGGCAATTTACTCCATTCTAGGTGACGATCGTCATTAGGAGTAAAGAGTATTGATTTTGGTTGATATGGTATAGGAGTGCTCCAGATCGTAGGTTTACCTGCGTTTGGGTCAATATCTAAATAAGCACTAGTTAAACCAGCAAACCCTTGATGATCAACCTTTCTCATTACTTTAAAGCCGATAGTCGGTAATTTGGTAGTCCATAAAGATGTCTGCTGATTACTTTTCTCAATAGCTCTTCCTGTAGCTATATGTACAGCGCTTTCCATATCGTTTGGATTATCAAGATCTAATATACCCATGCGGTTGGCAAGTACATAATCGGCTGCTGTTATCTTGACGGGAATATTATTACTTGACGCTAACCTTGAATATTCCTGAACATCACTAGCATAATCCTTGCCTACTCGATACGTTAGGCTAGTTGCTGCAGCAAGTCCGGCAACCGGTAGCATAGCCGGACCACCTGATAATATTGTTTCTCCTAATGCAAAGACTTCTCTTGCCGCGTAGCCTAATGCTCCATAACCTAATACTCCACCAAACACCTGCGATCCGTATACTGCGGTAGGATAAGCAGTGCTCGCGTAAACTGTAGGGATACCAAATAGCTCTGAATAGGCATTAGAGAACACGCTTAACCGGCTAGCCGGTCCACGTGTAGGGAGAGAATATATAGGCATCACCCTTTCTGTGCTAGCAACGGTTACCGGGCTTTGCGAATTCATCACTGCTTGAGTTTTCTTGCTCGATACATCAAAAAAGTAGGTCAGATATTCCAGAGTATTTTTATTTAGCTGAATTAGCTCCTGATTGGTTTTTTGACTAAGTAACAACGAGTAATCATAAGGGGCGGGAGCCGGAGCAGGGGAAGGAGATTTGTTCTTGCCGCTTATGGCTTTTTCCTTTGGAGTATGTTCTTCAGAAAGGCTTTGCTCCGGTTTACTTACGTACTTCATCTGATCAAGCTGCATTCTATAGGTGGCAAGTAACGCTTGCTGCTCCCTTTGATAGTGCTCTACCGAGTTATCGACAAGATTGCTGACTACACCACTAATGATAGGGCTTGTTACTTTTCTTTGGATCATATTTAATATCGCATCACTAACTATTAGGCCTATATTACGTGATAAGGAATCACAAACATTTTTTTGCTCAGAATCAGAAGAACCTTTGAAAAAACCTTTTAATCTTACATTGGCACTTATAGCAGCCTGGTTAATTATCTTTTCTATGTCTTGTTTTAGATTATCAATTATAGGCTCTAGCTTTGAGATAATATCTCTCATGGTTCCGATTTTGTGACCGACATACAAGGCTTTACCAATGCCGTGAAACTCAGAAGGAAGACTGGATGATGCTTTAAGTATTCCGGAAGCCAGTTCATTAATAACTTTGGCGTGCTTATGAGTTTTGGTTGCTTTAAATACTGCGTTTTGAATTTCTTTTAATATTTGCTGACGCTCGATATTACAATCCGGGCTTAATAATATTGAATTTTTCTCAAGTGCTGATTCTGTTATTTTAGATACGCTGCTTGCTACCCGCTCTTCTAGCCCGTCGAGTAAGTTCTCTCTAATTTCCCCGGTCGCCCAGTCGGCAATTTTCTCAACAGCGATGGTTTTTGCCATTTCAGTTCCGGCAGTTTTTGCAAGTTCTGTAATGAATTTGGTAGTAGTTATTTCTTTAGCTGCGGAGGATATGCTGCCGGTTTTTACTGTTTCTATCACGGTATTATGTTTTACTCCTTCTGCAAGACCTTTTTGGGAGGCATTTGCTTTCGAGATTTCGGTAAATTTAACATTAGCTCCGATTATGGCGTAGCTAATGGCCTTACCGGTAAGGTATTCATCAAGATCAATTGCCTTTCCTTTGGATAGAGCCATTCCCACTTTATAGGCATCCATTAACCCTTCTGTAAATACGCTTGCTGCTAGCTGGATGTTGCCGCTGATAGCTACAAGACACCCTATGGCCATCTGGGCAATACTGCACAAAGCTACTATGACGCTGTTGAACCAATTCCGTTTTGGTTTATAAGTTTCTACTTCAAATATTACATCCACCCCTAGGAAATCAATTTCGGCAATATCATCAGGGGTTAAATCTAAAGCTAACTGCCTTTTGTTAATAACGGATTTTACTCTTACTTCCCTCTCACCTGACTGGGTTATAACCTTTATTGCTGATTCTATATGTTTGGTAAAAGTTTTGAAAAAATCAATTTTGGTAGTAACCTGTTTTAATAGTTCATTACTTGCATTAACACCTGAACTGGTTACTGAAATATTCATCGCCGTTAAATACGAGATTATTTCACTTATCCGGTTACCGGCTTCCATTAATGATCCTACTGCCTTGTTCTTATAGTTCTCATCGCCGTCACTACCTCTATCAAGACAGGCTTTTGCCCTGTAATAATGTGCTGCAAAGGTATAAATATCATCAATGGCAATTGCTTTACTAAAGGGATCTTTAATCAAGCCAAACCAAGTCCTGTGCTCGTTCTGAGCGTAACCGGTTACTACGTAGCTGGGATTGGTAAAGACATCATCCTGATATTTTACTCTGGCATTATCCAGAAACTGAGTAATGTCGATAGAGCCTTGACCGATCTGAAGCCACAATCCAAAGTCCTCTATTAGCTGCTTGAGTTTTGAGTTCTTTATTTTGGAGTGGTCCGGAGTGTTTAACAACTCCAGATAAAATCTGCTGAATTGGTTATATATCTCATCCTGAGCAAGCAAAGCCGGTATTTTATTCTTTATGCTATGGCAAATGCTATCATACTCCTTAACATCACGATTACACCTTATATTGCTCATCAATTCCTGAGCACTAAGGCCAAAAGATTCATGATCGTAATAACCCCGAACCAGAGCTATAATCTGGTAGCTACCGCAATTACCCTGGCGAGCCGTCCTACCTTTAACCTGATCCTCATCTCTGGTATTTTTGGCAATAAAGGTAGATATAACGTGTAATCCGCCGTTTGCCTCAGTGTCCGGGCTGGTTCTTATATCAGTACCACGTCCGGCTAGATTGGTTGCAACTATTATGGTATTCGGCGGAATAGTTGACTCTATTTCATAGTTATAGAGACTCTCTTCACTCCTTAAATACTTAATAACCTTGGCTTTATTTCCACAGCGTTGTTTAATCGCTAAAGATAATTCTTCTGCATCTTTAATGGTCTGACAAACTACTAACACCGCTCTATTATGAAGTATAGCCTCTTGATAACTGCTACTGACAATTGCTTCAATATGCCTGCTTTTAGTATTTTCAACCCTATCCGCAAGTTCTATAACCTGTTTATCCTTATAGGTTGGAATAAAGGCAATATTTACCCCATAAACTGTTTTTAAAAACTCCTGTGAACCTTTAGAACCAAGAGTTCCGGTCATACCAAGAATACTGTCGTATTTTAGAAAGTAGGCAATATTAGTGATAAAGAAACTAGTTAAGGTTTCTGCTGAAACACGGCACTTATGCTTTATCTGCAGGAACTGATGCAGGCCGTTATGCCATACCATGCTTTCCTGCGTAACCCCGGTACTACTATCTACGGGATTAATTACTTTATGACCGGCATGATTTATGTTAATTACATAATCTTTATCCGGTTCTAGCCTGGTTACTGCATCAACTAAGCTGCTTGCCCAGTTTTTAGCCTGAAACTTGGCATAAGCTTGAAGATGCCTTGGCATAGGTAGAGAATCAATAAGATGATTGATTAATTTTGTAGCCTCTTCTACTGCTATTTCAGTTTCAAGATTCAAAGGCAATATAATCTTATGAAAGTTATCCCATGCCATGGTCATTACAGGCAATACGTATTCCATAAGAGGAGTAGGGGTTGCTTGCTTGGCCATACGATTGGCGCTATCAAGTAGCATGCTGTCTACTTCGTCAACTATGGCAATTGAGAACTCCCGATCTCCCTGTTTTGGTCCCTGATTACTGATATTACTTAGAAAATCGGATTGAAACGTTAAGGCATCACCGTAGACTATTTCACAATCATAACAGACGTTCTGCCTACCTGCCGCACCTCTTGTTTTAAGGTTACAACCTGATTTAAGGCCTAGCATAGCGAAAAAACCTTGAGCCGATTCCTGACCTATGAAAGCTAGAACCTTGGAACTGGTAATTAAATCTATTTTATAACCGTAAAGAGCAAATATCGCAGCTAGCATTGCAGATATGGCCGATTTGCCTTCACCGGTTGCAACTTGCAGTAATTTACCTGCACTACCTGTTTGGGCATCAAGTAGTAAAAGTAAAGAGATTATTTGCGTATCACGTAATAAATGCCCGTCTTTATCACCTTTAGCAGTATGTAGATTATTAGCCCTTTGCAATACTGCTATAACCTCTGTTAATTCCTCTTTGCCGGGCTGCTTTTTACTACCTCCGTTCTTGTGCTCGTCTTTAAACTTTATTGCCCATTCCTTTACCTGCTTGCCGGTCCAATTACAAATTGCATCTTTATCCGTATTATCACCATACGCCGTATGTATACTTGCAAGCGTATTTAAATACTCCTCTGCTTTTTCTGCTAATTCCGGATTTAACTCAATGACTTTTTCAAGTAAGACACTCCCTTTGTTCTCAAGCTTATGTTCAAATTGATTGTTAGCAATAAAGTAAATGGCGGGCTCTAGGGTAGCACTTGAGTATGTATCAATAATATCAGATACGCATTCTCCTTTTTTATTTCGCTGCTCCTCTGTTATACGGTACTCAAAGATGGTTCTTAGGCTACTTGCAAAGTAATCTATGTTATCGCCGGTTATTTTCTGTAATATATGTGCTAAACCTTCTGCAGACCAACCATGGGATTTTAGCTGATAACACAAATAAGTTATCTGGCCGATGACCTCTTCCGGGTTCAGATGCTCTAACGCTTTTAGCTTATGCAGAGATTTGGATAATATTTTACTTTCGGTAATATCCATTATCTTTGTTAAGGATAGTTGCTCAGAATATTCAGATAATTCTACCGCCGAAATGTTATACTTGCTTAAAAATTTAAGGAAATACAACCAGTGTTCTAAAGACTCAGCTTTATTTAATATTACCCCAAGAATTACCTTGTCTTTAAATTCTTGACTATATGGTAACATGCCAAGAGTCTGTATGATTCCTTCTACGACATAGTCTGTTATATATACATCGGTAAATCTTCGTTCGAATAGCTCTTTGGTCTTAAGCTGTTCCTGATTTAGTAAAAAACTATCAGCATCAATACTTAAAAAACTTTTAAGCTTTAGATATTCATCAGGTAATTCATTTTTGGATTTACAGATAACCTCACTGACTTCTTTCTCCAAATGAGGGATGTGCTCTTGGCTCGCAAGTATCGTGATACATTCCTTGCTCAAACTTTTGTGTTTTACCAAACCTGCAACTATTTTTATGGTCTCCATTTGTAACTGAGATCCCTGAAGAGATTTGATGATAGTTAATTTATCTAAGTATGGGTTTCGTAATTTTAGCGCAAGTAAAGCGCCTGCTTCAGTTCTTAGCTCTTTGGTAGGAAGGACATTAAGGGGCATTTTTGTATTTAACCCTTTAAATACCGCAGCTATTGAGCCGGCTGATGTTAATTGCTTATGAGCCTTAGCAAATAATTTAGCAAGTAAAAAAGTAAGTGCAAGATCCGCGCCTGTAAATAACTCTTCAATTAAAATAAACTGATCATCAGTTAGACCGGAATGAGCAGTAAATAGAATTTTACTGATATTAATAGCTTGGGCCGGATTAATCTTAGCCAATTCTATCAGCTTATTAATCGTCTCCCCATTTAATTTACCGCCCATTCCTACTAAAGAACCAAGAGCCGCTAACACTTCTCCCAAAGAACCGGTATCCTCTGTTAAGGAAATGAAGTTGTCATTAAAATGTTTTTCTAGAGCCGTAAATAATCCTCCTCCATTATAGCCATAAGTTATAAACCGGCATATATCATGATTAGACAGTTGCATAGAACCTAATAACTGCTCAATAATTGTCTTCTTTTTCCAAGTAACGGGAGTAAGCTTGATTAAAGTTAAACATTCGTTAAATAAATCGGGTAGAGTAATTAGCATTTTACTCACTAAATCATACAGCTTATCCATGTCCTGCAGGCGTGATGCCTTAAGCAGCTGTATTACTTTACCCAGTTCTGCTTTAATGAGATCCGGCTGTAACCGGGAAACCTTGCTACTTGCTTCATTAAGTAAGTCGCTTAAAAGTTTCAGACTTGTATTAAATGCAATCTGCTGACCTGCTTCTTGGTCATATGCCTTGATATGTTCAAGCAATTCCTCGTTTAACAGGGTAGGACTTTTCTTAGCTATAATTGATAAAGCCTTAAAACTAGAGGCCGATAGAGGGTTTTGACTCTCTTTAAATGACTGCTCGAGCTTATCGATAATTCCCGGCGGGAGAGTGCCGTTAATTTCTGCATATTTAACAATTAATTCGGCAACCAAGGTAGCTAGCTTATAATCTACTGCTTCCGGCAACTCTGTTTCAGAAGCAGTTAATAATTTAAGGGTAGAAAAAGAGGGTTTATGAGTATCCTTGATTATTTTGCTCGCCGAACCGGAAGCAGCTACTTTATCTGTTATATGAGAAGCAGGAGCAGAAGTAAATCTATCTAAACCCAAATAACCATTTATTAAATTCTTGATTCCATCGTCCGGGATATAACCGTGTAAATGAGTTCCAATCTTTGCCCTGATAATCCGTAAGACTTCTGCTGCTTCTTCAGAGTCAGGCTCTATGGACAGATTTTTTGATACTCTATCCATTCCTATGCAAATCATGCCTTGATCATTAATGGCTGCTTTCGGTACCTTAACTATTGCGCTTACATGATCTGCAGAAAATATGATACTTTTATCGCCTGTAGAGTATGGATGAGCTTGCAATTCGTCGCTTATTGCCTGAAATATTTCGCCCTTTCTTGCCTTAAGATTATCGCTTATGGAAATTCGGTAACCGTATATGTAATCTTCTCGAGTAGGATCTGTATCAGGATTAGTGGCAATTTCAATAGCAATTGTACCTATTGTATTAGTTAATTCTTCATTGGCAGACAGTGCTTTGATCGTAAATCCCTTTAGTAATTCTACTTCCTTTAACTTTTGCTCTATTAAACCTGCTTCACTACTATGTTGCTCTCTTAATTGCTGCAACCGACTTAAATGCAAATCAGCTGCATTCATTTCGCCGTATTTACCAACTACATATTTTGCAGCAAAATCTCCTGCTCTCAGTTCTTGCGCCGATTCTAAGCTGCAGAAACCTTTAAAGCCCTCAAATCCCTCTATAAACTCTTCGATATTATTCTGAAGCTGCTCTGCCATGATTACCATATTCTTCAAGGCAAATATTCCACATTCTACTCCGCCGGTTTGCTCGCAAGATGTGTTAGTAATAAATCTTGCCGATTCATTTATTTCCTTTATTAGTTCCTGCAGGCTTTCATTAACCCTGCCTTTTGAATCCTTATACAGTACGCATACCCCATCATTTATTTTTAAAACGGCAAAAGATACCCAGTGCCAATTACCAAGGTTATAAATACACAAAGTAGGTTTGTCCTTGCCTAAAGATGATATCAGGGCAGATAAAACATACCATCACCTATCGGCTCATGTATCATAAAACTACCAAGAAAAGGTCTCATGATCTCATTCTGGATTAACCTTATATCGGTGGCTTGATAATAATAGTTTCGATTATATTTCTGGTTAAAGGCGTTGCGGTTCAGATCAAAATCTGATACCTCCTTCGTTACTCCCTTAAAAACGCTCTTCTGTAGTGATTCCACATGCCGGTATTCATTATGATCATGATCCTGGCTGGTCGAAAATAATCTTTTTGTAGAATCGATATCGGCCAGTACGAATCTTTGCTTACCGTCTAGTAATCCAGAAAGATTAGATATATCTTCTTCCCTTAAAGATTTAGATGACTTCTCTAATAATTTAATTGCTTTTATGCGATGTGCTACCGATTGTTCAGGATCGATAGTCAACTTTATCAAGCTGCTTATTGCTCCTCCTGAAAGTTTGGATGAGCGTGCTACAATAGCTTCAAGGCCGCTTAATATTAGCCTCGTTACTACTTCATCAACCTTACTTAAGGCCTCTTGACATAGCTTGTCGGTAAGATCATTATTTTCTATACCGGAGCAGGCTAAATATTTAAAGGCAGTGGCAACCCTAGTTACTGTGTGTATGAATGGAAAGTTTGCATTCTTTTTCAATATTTCTATGGACGGTTCGATTAATGTTTCCGTTATTTTACCTTGTTCTGCCAGCGCATCTAATATCGAAGATAATAAGTAATTAATGATAAGGCTGTTGCTTATACTAAGGTCAGTACTTACCCTTTTAATTAAAGAGCTGACCAGGTTTTCTGATAAATCATATTTTGCCAAAACCATGTGGGAGCTACACTTATAGGCGCATTCCAGTAAAATTCTATATTCTTTCCTTAGCCCGCTATCGTTAGCTAAGGCCTCGTTACGTAATATGTCTATTAAGAACTGATCATAAAGATCGACTAGTTCCTTGCTTATGGAAACTTTATTCTCCAGAAGTTTTATCAATGAATTATAGGTTGTAGTTATTGCTTCAAGATAACCTCGCAACGAGTAGAGCTGATGCTCACCTTGTAATTCGTCTCCTAAGACTAATCTATCTGTTTTTTCTCCGGATTTGATGTGCAACTCTAACAATTTCTGTAACTGCGCCTTAAGGTCAGGATTATTGGGTTGATTTGCAATCTCAGCTCGCAGACAATTAATTTGCAGTGTATCTGCTAGGGCCTTTAAGATGGTTTGAATCTCATTAAAATAAGTCTCAAAACATCCTTGATCACTTATTAACTTTGTTACTGGTAATATTAAACTTTTATCTTGTGATACTTTAAAGAAATCCACTAATTGCGGGGATAATAATTTACATAAATCACTATTATCCTTTAGGCTTTCTACAACCAGTAGCAATTGGCTCTTATGTATGCCGTAGCTTGGGTTGGTATCGCTAAGTGCTTTAGTAGTATTGATTATATAAGCTAAAGACTGTGCACTGATCGCTTCCTTGCTTATGAGTAATTTAAGAAGCGGAGTGGAGTGAGAAGAAATTACAAGTTTGTTTAATTCTGTAACTTGTTCCTCATTAAACTCATACTCGGTAGTAGTTAATATTTTGCAAATAGAATTTCTCGATTCGGGATATTTATCCTGTATTAATAATAATGCTAGTTGCCCACTAATAGGAGTAATCAGTGAACAATCGGTTTTGTATGATTGATCTAATAAATCTAAACATTTTGTTAAAATATCCGAATGAACCGTAGATAGAGGGGTAGTAATAATTTTTTCCAGTAATCCGCCAATGATGGCTAGAAAATGATTTTGAATTTTTATGTTAGATATATCTTCTGGTGCATGGGATATGTCAATACTGCCACTGGCTGCTAATCCTGACAATATGCCGATATGCTCTGCGAAATTATCACTGAAAACTGAATCAAGAAGTAAAATTCCTTGAGCGGCCTCGCCTCCTTCATCATCCATTTTTTATTATTTTAGAAATATTTATATGTTTTCATGCTCCGTATTCCAAGTATTCAAAGTTGAACCCTGTAATTCCACTAGTACAAAATCATGGTCATCACTTACTTCCGCTATTAATGCTGAATTAAACTGCTCCGTTAATTCTCGTTCTTGATTTTCTATCTCGAGTCTTTCTGCTTCTAGCCTTTGGGCCTCGAGTCTTTCCGTTTCTAGCCTTTGGGCTTCGAGTCTTTCTGCTTCTAATTTTTTAGCTAGTTGTCTTCTATAAGTAGGTAAATTACTCTCAATAGTTTCAAACTCTCCCCTATCAATCAACCCTTTACCCCAAATATCAGTAGGCCAGTCTTTAAAATTTATAGGATAGGACCCAGGATATAATTTATGTAAAATGCCAATAAATTCATTCCTTAAAATCTCCTGAATTTCCGCCTCCTCAGCTTCTAGGTTTTTAGCTTGCTGAGTATATTCAAATTGTATCGGACTAAAATAGTATGCAGGCATTACTACTCCTCCCCAAGATCTTTTTATTGCCTGAATTGCATTGGTTCCGTTATTAATCAGCTCTCGTGAGCTAATTGAAAAGTTGGTCTGCCATAAACTATAGACTGTATTTTCGTATGGGTAGTTTTCATGCCAGGAATACACGTTTGTTACAAATTGATTATACCATGCCTGTTTTTCCTGCTTTAGTCTTAAAAGCTCATTTTGTTTATGCTCCGCTATTGCTTTTTCTCTTTTAATACGGTATTCTTCAAGCAAACTTTTCATATTTTACCTCTGCTTAGTTATTTTGGTTATATCTTCCATATTCTTTTCTTTTTTTACAGCGTCAATAACAAAGTCTACATCTTTTTGCCTCAATCAGCATTATCCCGATAAACCGTTAAAAGTGTAAAGTCTGTTTAGATTCTTTATTTCCGGTTTTCGCGAATGCCGGTAGGGTTTAAAACCTGAGCTAAAGTTTCCTGCAACTTGTGCTAACTTTATCCAAACTTTAAAGATATGTGGGTCTTATGGTCAGTTTTTATACAAATTTTTCAATCAATCTCCAGAATTTACCGATTAACCTCTCATCTTCAGGAACAGGCATATTTGCAATCATAGCAACAAGTAGCCACTCTGATAATGGAACAGTTTTATAACCATAAGCTGTTGTATAATATGATAAAGCTAGGTTTTGCACGTATTGTTTGCTACAGCTAGTTTTACTACATTTTTTATAATTATCAAAAAACTCTCCCCCTGCTACCGTAGAAAAGCTTAGCTTTAACTTCTGTTTGTCCTGATCGGTTACCTTCTCAATTTCGTTTAAAGGATAACTACCTGTCTGTGATAAAATCCATACTAATTCCTGAAGAGGTATATATCCAATACTGTTATATAATTCAAATATCTTCCCTTTTGATAAGTTAAGCTGTTTAGTTATATACTCTTTGCCTAAAACACCACATGGGCTAACTAATTCGTTGTTATTTATCCAGACGTCATTACATTTTAAATTATAAGGCAGAATAACAGGTGTTTCACTTGCTAAGTGCCGAGAAATTGCAAATGCATTATTAGTGGAAGAGGAAAGTATTAGATTCCATTCACCTCGTAAGTTAAAATTTTGCGGCATGTAAAGATAACTATTAATAAATGTTGTACTAACTTCTGTTAAAGTTAGTGTAGGACATGCTTTTTTTATAATTGGCCGCAACCTGGCGTAGGACAGATGGTATTGATGTTTACCGATTTTTAACGGGTGCTCCTTGGTATCAATATCGATATAACCGCTCCACCTTTTTATCATTGGATATTTATTTTCTTCAATGGTTAAATCATAGTCCCATTTTGGTTTACCAAAATGCCAAGTTTCTTTTACTTGCATTTTGTCATGGTCAACAACTAGAATATTTCCTTTAAATGCAGATAGGATAAATAATTCATTATCAATTAAAGTAGCAGCATACGGGTAATTAAAAAATTTAAAAGTAGGACCATTTCCGCCAGTATATTTTGTAATATTAAAGTTTTTGATATTAAAAAAAGAAATATGACCGCTATGAGCATCAGATATCACAAAATTATCATTATCTATTGGATAGAGGGACGTCGGCCAAAGAAATTGACCTTTGGCTGTGTCTGAACCTTTTATCCCATATGAACGTAGAATTTTGCCATTATTTATATCCATTTCAAAAATCTTTCGTTCCCAAAGGCCGCTTGCATAAACCCTGTTTCCGACAATAGTAACCCCGTGAGCATTGGCAATCTTGGTTGCCCATAATTCAGATCCACTATCTAGATCGATTGCCGTTACATTACTACCGTCATAGTTTGCTGCTACTAGAATTTTTCCATTTGAATAAACATTCTCAGGCGATATACTTGATTTAGTTTGGTAAACTCTTTCGATATTATATTTACAGGATTCAATATCTATATTGCCGTATAATATGTTATTCCGAGTATAATTTGCAACAAATAGCGTTCCATTCCCATTACTATAAAGGCCGGTAGGATTCTGGTTTTCACCGCCCATATCAACAATACAGTATTGCTTGCTTTGACGATTTAAAAGGACAATATATCCATATGAGGCGATTGCATAATAACCGTCCTTGACTTTTGCCATACTGACATTTGATAAGGGTATATCATTAGCTGCCGGATCATAAGTTGATTGCTTCAGGTTAGTGAGAAAAAAATTCTGACTGTGTTCATTATCTAAAGGCACATACCTAGCTCTAGGTGTATGATTTTTTGAAAAAAGATATATTATAACGATTCCAGCTCCTAATAAAGCCATTGCTATAATTGTCCAAGTTTTACTTACTCTATTTGTTATCATAAACCTACATATTTTTAATCTAGGAGTTAATACTAATCTTTATTTATCGCAATATCATTAACTTTGGGTATATTATAGCTAGGCCATTAAAAACTATTAAAAAACTGTTGTAAACGAGCTTTGCTCGGAAGCCCACGACCTTACTTAAACTAGACGTAATTATCTTACTTTTACAGGCTCGCATTGGCCGAATAAATTCCAAAGATTAATAATATTGGCGATGATAACTCTTTCTGTTTCTTTAAAAGTGTCATTCTCGGTTAATAAGCTCGAACCAACACAATGTTTGATACGTAAAAACTGCGCTTCTATTAAAGATCTTAATTCATTAACTTGACGGCGTCCAGAACCGCAAAAATCTAGAAACGGAGTGGAATAATTATGACGGAATTGTGCTCAGTACTTAAAAATGTTTCCGGTGAACTTGTAACCTATAGCTAGATACTAAAATAGTTTATCAAGGCTTTGTTGTATGAATAAACTTTGTTGCATAAATAGTAATTTTACGGCAACCTAATAATTTCAAGCAATACGGACGGTTTTAGGCATTCCTATAGCCATCATTTTGTTTAAGATAAGTAAAGAGAGTTTAGCTTTGTATTGTTGACCTAAGAAATTTTGTGCTTTAAATTTGTTACCGATTATTCTTTTACACCGAGAAAATGTCTCTTCAACCTTAAGCCTATTACCGTAGGACTTTATCGACTTTCCAGGCGGCCCGATGAATTTAGCCTTTTTGGTATTTTGGGGTTGTTCTATATATTCTAACATCCTGTTTCGATGATAAGCCCCATCTCCTACTATGTTATCAATATCATTAGGTATTTGTTACTAAAATTTAGTTACCATAAGATTCGAGACCGATTGGTATTTAGTCTGGGGTTTGAAATAAATAATTATACTCAATGTTTCTTCTCGTTAGTTATTTGGCTAATATTATGCGGTGGAAACTATTACTAAAAACCATTAGCTACGGCATCACACATATATGTGTTGCAACAGCTATAGCCCTGATTAATTACCAAAAATTTATTTATGTCATTAGGGATCGGTATAATTGAACCGTTAGCACAAACCTGTGTATTGGCCATACATGATTACTTCTGGGAAGAGAAATAGTAGCAGTAATAGCTATCTTTAGGAAAAATGCTTTCTAATCTCAAGTCTTCACTGCTATGGGATAAATTAATACGAATAGTAGTGAGGTTGCTGAAAAGATAAGGCTTAGTATAAAAATATAGATAAAAGATGTTTCAGCTAAATAACCGCATACTGATGAAGATATAAAGGTACTAAGACCACTAAGAAAAGAAAATATACCTATAGCGGAGCGGTACCATGATAATTAATAGGAACTTTTTTAAAAATTATATTAGTAAAAATAATTTGAACTCCAATCCGCTGAATACCCCATGCAGTTAACCCTAGCGGAGCAAATAACCAAGGTAGGTATGAGATATTAAGGAAAAACAAATTGAAACAGACTAAAGTAGAGGCTTACCGCAGAGACAGGACTTACGGTATGTTAGAAACTTGAACAAAGTAGAAAATCGCTGGAATTGGCAGCAGCCTGTTAAATTAGGGATAACCAACTCCTTGGATATTTGGAAAAGAATATTAGAGAATTTACAAAGCAAAAGACAGGTAAATATGATATTGAACTGATTAAGCCGATTGTTTTTGCCGAACAACAGTTTTTAAAGGAAACATACGAAATATATAAAACTTTTAGAGGTAAAGAAAATGAAGATTTTGAAGTGCCTCACAGTCTGAGATCAGGTCAGGTACTCTCTGAGCAACCCGAACTTTTAAAGAAGGTATTTGAGTTAGCGGATTCTTTATATCAAAGTGGTGGGCAATCAGAAATTAATATCGCACGTAATATGTCGTCCGTGAACGAGATGGATGTACTACATACTATTTTGGATAGAGAAATGGAATCTTACAACGTCTATGATTGTCCGAGAGAGCTTGTAAAAGAACGTTTGCATTCCAATTCTGTAGAAAATGCATTAACGGCAATAGAGAAAGAACAAGATTACTTAGCTAGCTTGGATGGTAATCTAAATCATTATAGTTGATAAAATTGATAAGAAAATTGGTAAACTATCATCTGATGAAATGCTAAAATTAGATAAAGTTCTTAATTTATGGTTGATTTAAGTTTAAGATAAATTAATAAGCCCAAAATTGTTGAATAAAACTTTATTTTTAAGTGCCATTCAAGCCGTTAGTTATTCAATCTAAAGTGTAGCAGCTTACTTTCACGGTATTTGATATTTTAAATACTATTTGCTATAGTGTTCGTGAAGTATATTGTATAAAAAAGAAATAATTAATTAGATGAAAGCTATCTTAAGAACTATTTGCGCATTATGCCTAGTTTTACCTTTTGTTTTGACAGAACATTGTGTTTTTGCAGCTAAGAAAAAACTGAGTGTTAAAAAGTCAGAAAATCTAAAAAAGGAAAAATTAGTAGAAGATGTAAATACTACTTATTACCCAGGGGCTACAACTATTTCTCTTAAAGCGAAGCAGGCAATAGTCATGGATTATTCTACAGGTAAGGTTTTGTTAGAAAAACGCATGCATGAGAAAATGGTTCCTTCTTCTATGACGAAAATAATGACTTCTTATGTTATAGAGGAAAAGCTTAAAAAAGGTGAGTTATCTTTAGATTCTACTTTTTTAGTAAGTGAGAAAGCTTGGAGAATGGAAGGAACAAGATCATTTCTACCACTTGGTGAGCAAGTAAGAGTTGAGGACATTTTACGTGGAATTATAATCCAATCTGGTAATGATGCTTGTATTGCAGCAGCTGAAGGATTATACGGTAGTGAAGAAGAATTTGTAGATGTTATGAATTCTACAGCACAAGAAATAGGTATGAAAAACACCCATTTTGTTAATTGTAGTGGTTTGTCTGCAGAAAATCATTATAGTACAGCTTACGATTTAGCTATTCTTGGTACATGGTTAATAAAAACACATCCTGAATTTTATCCTATATATAGTGAGAAAAATTTTACTTTTGGTAAAGATCAAAAAGGTAATCCTATTACTCAAGGAAATAGAAATCCTTTGTTATATAAAGATATAGGATGTGATGGTATTAAGACAGGTTATACAGAAGATGGGGGATATGGTATAGTTGCCTCTTTTGTTAATAAAGATAGGCGTTACATAATGGTCATTAATGGCCTTAATTCCATGCAAGAAAGAGCTAATGAATCTACTAAGTTAGTTTACTGGATAAGACAGAATTTTATAAATAAGAAATTTTACTCTAAGGGGGATGTAGTAGATAAAGTTCCTGTATGGCTTGGGGTTAAGGATAAGGTAGAATTAGAAGTTGCAGACGATGTTTTTGGGCTTGTACTACGTTCAGAGCAAAAACATCATGTGGACATAAAAAATGATATTCCTTCTTCTCTTTCTGCTCCTTTGAAAGCAGGAGATATAGCAGGAAAAATAATAATTACTATTGACAATGACAGGAAAGAAATCCCTCTTCTTATAAAAGAATCAATTAAGGAAATAGGTTTTTTTAGGAAGATAATTTTATATATTACTTCTTTATTTTAAAAGCTAAAATGATTAAGAGGTCATTTATTGTTGTATTAAGAATTACTAATTGCCTAATATTAAGGCTATTGGTGGTTCTATTATATTATTGTGTAATTAATCTTTTTAACTTTAAAACTTTATGCTAGGAGTCTACTGTTTATAACTCCTTAAAGATAAGTTGGTAGGTAGTTGTTGTTTTATAATGACTGTTATAAGCTCCTAGCACCAAATTTAATAATTAACTTTTACTGCAAGAGCAGACACAAAATCCAAAAAGTAATTAAATTACAATATTAGTACAAAGCTAATAGTTATAAGGATTACAAGAAATGAGCAATTGTTTTTTGTACGTTCCGTTATGCTAGTTTTTGTTTTACTTATTGAATATCTAAATCTGTTACTACCATATCTTCAAATAAAAAAGAATTTTTCTACTTTTTTTTACAATATTCTCTGTTGTAGATAATATTTCTTGATGCTTCGATGATAGCAACTCTATACGCTCAAGTTTCGTTAACCACGATACTCCGCTTAAGCTGCGTGCGGTCATTGTTTCCCCCTTACGTTCTTACTCTTCTGCCAGCCCTCGGATACTTGCTCAAGCTTTGTAACAGTAAACTCAAACAAGAGTTATAAGGACTTCCCAAGTTGCGACATTAATCTCTACAAACTCGCTGACGCCTGAGACCCCGGAGGTTGATGACTTTTGGATTTCGCTAGTTTGACCTCCAGTCTTATATTGTCTGCTACCGTGTGTAAGGTATCGACTTCCACTACCACAATTATTTCGGGGCTATCACGTTCACCATTTGGTTTCGGCTCGAATGTTTCGCTACCTACGCTTCACTACTGTCGTTACCTTCAGTAGCGCAAGGCTCGCTATATGATGGAGCTAGCTACTCCTTCCACAGCAGGACTTTCACCCGCAAGACTAATGTACCTTACCTTGGCGCACACACTTAAAAATCCAGAGCTCAATTGATTCAAAAGACTCTTTTAATCAACTCCAAAATATCCCATGGTTTCATAGTAAACAATATTTTCACCTATAAGAACTTTTTTACTATAACCATCTACATAATCACTATCAATAGTGAGCAAGCAAAGAACAGTTTGTCCTCCAATAAATATATAATGTCCTTCTTCAATTAAACCTCCATTACCAAGGTTAGGCAAATTTTTATAGTGAGAACTATTAGTAGTACTCTCTTCTTCTAAAATATTGTTACCTTGTTGTCCAAGGCCTAATTTTTGCTTTAATTGCCATAGGTTAATTTCTTGTGTTATAGCAATTTCACTCTCAATATCTTCATCATCAGAAAGGTCTCTCTGTTGTTCAACTTTATATCTTGTCTCAAGTATATATTTTGCTTCATCTGTAAATTCTACTTCAGTACCTTGACTCTTTTTAAACTCTTGATCCGTTAAAGTATCTGCTTTATCTTCTATACTTTTCATAACACCACTAAACTGCATTATAGGATATTGCCATGCATGATAACAAACACCATGAGTACCTCTGTGATCATCTTGGTAAATTTCAAAGACCTCATGACAAGCAGCACAACATAGCCTTGATACTCCAATATACTTTTCATTGAGAGCTGGAAACTGCTGTTTTACATTGAGTTCTGCATGTAAATCTTTTATTATATTGTTTTCTAATGGTATAAGGTTATCAGAATTAATAGTAATATTGTTATGTTCTAAAAAATGACAAAGTTTTGTTACATTTTGTAGTGGCCTAAATAGAATTTGTTTAAAATATTCTGAAATTGGTTCAGTTGAATTGCTTACATTCTCTAATAGTTTAAAATAATTATTAAAGATAGCCTCCTTTCCTGTGCTATTAGCTTTATTTGGAGTATTAATACTTGCAATATATCTTTTTACTTCTTGTTCAATTGCCAAAGGAATATTTTTATAAAAATTTAAATAGGTTGAAAGGAGTCCTTGAAAATCAATCTGGTTATATGTTAGATGAGATACTAATAAATCTTTCCAGTTTTTTGCTTCAACAAGAGCCCAAATTTCTTTTAATATAACTTTATCATTTGTGGTACTTGTTTTGTTATAAGAAAGATAGAATTTATTATTGTGATAACATACTGCCGCTACTTTATTATTATTGCCATTTACAAGTAATACACTAGCTAGTGTATCAAGATATCTTTTATTATATGATAACTTTTTCCAATTATCTAAACGGTCAAATCCAATAAAATTATGCTCATCAGTTTCAAGCCTCTTCATAAAACTAATCTACATAAAAAGATTCAACATGTCCTAGATATTCTACATTATCCAAATCTATAGATGTGTAGTATTCTTTAGCAACATCACAAAATGCTTCAACTTCAGCTTTACTTACTCCTAAAATTACCGCTGACTTTTTTGTACATAGCTCATCTATATAAAAAGGCAGAGAATGTTCTTCTTCCTCAAAGACAGATTCATCACTTATAATTTTTTTCAAAAAGATTTTTGCGATATTCTCATTTCTATTACTAATTGCAATAGAAAAAGCTGAATTACCAAGTTTATCTGCTTTAAATGGATTGGCACCTAGTTCAATTAATTGTTGTATAAGAGGTTTAGCTTCGTGCGCAGTAGCATACATTAACAATGTATTACCTGTATCATCTAATTTATCTATTTCATTTTTATAAATTTCAAGCACTTCTTGAAATTTTTCCTGATGAATAAGGTTAACTGTTAAGGCTCTTTGCGCCATACTTTTTATATTATTTTTATCATAATAACTAGAGCTTTCATATAATTCCAAGACTTTTTTAAAGCAACGTTCTGCTTCAGAATAATTAATTAATTTTCTTTGTTCATAGCAAAACCCTTTGTAAAGATTTGCACACATAGCTATATCTTGACTATCAGGAACTTCTTCAAAACATTTTATAGCACCATTGTATTTTTTCAGAGCATACAGTGCATTACCTTTATAATGATAAGCACTATAAACCAAATTAGAAATTTCAGGGGTAATTTTTAAATTGCTGCTTATACTTATTACATTTCCAAAATATGTTGTAGAATTCGGATATTTTTTAAGAACATAACAAGCTTGACCGCTATAATAATTGGCTTTTAACTGAATTATAGTATCAGGAGAAAGTGCTGCCTCATTAAAAAATGTTAATGCTTCTTGATATTTATTTTTTCCATACAACTCCATACCTTGGTCATATTTATTGCTCTTTTTGCTCATAAAAGATCTCATTTACATTAGATAACATTATCTTAACAAGAGTATCATAAGATCTAATATTTTACTAATAAATTTATATACTTAATTATTTTTTACGGTATTGATTCAGGTGGACTACCATAATGTAGTGTCATTTTCCAAAATAATGCTATGAACCATCCTATAGACAGAATGAGAAGCACCTTTAATAGAACCTCTGCGAAGCAGTTGAAAGGTGAAGGATACACAATAAAAATGCCTCTGCAAAATAGTCGAGTAGAGCAAATTATAGTAAAAACCTTATAGATTCGTTCTAAAATTATCAAAGTCGAGTTCATTATATGTAATATTTATAGGATTAGTAAAAGTTCTTCTTCCGTATAGTTTTGCGAATAGTTAAAATTTATAGCAAGCTATACTAAAGTTATTATATTTCGATAGTATATTAATGTATGTATAGAGAGGAAGTTATGCCATATAACCATGAAACACAAGAACAGTTAAAAGCTTTAATTTGTAAGGGAGAGAAAAATGAATTTCAAAAGATATTAAAAAAAACTTATGCTGATGATTATGAAGCAGCAGCTGAATATTTAAATGGAAATCATGATGAAGGGCGAGGGCTCTTATATTGGGCAGCTAGCAAGCGTGGTAATAGGGAATTAATTGAGGATTTAATAAGCATGGGGGCTAATGTTGAACATCCCAATGGATCACACGGGACAGCAATATTTGCATCTGTGAACGTAGGATGTGGTGGAAACACCCATATGCTGGTAAAGCATCACGCTAATGTAAATAGTGTTGATCTTGACAATAATACGCCATTGCACATAGCAGCACGTAACAGTGGTGCAAAAGTAGAAGGATTAATAGAATTGTTTTGTAATTCTGGAGCTAATATCTTAGCTCAAAATAATCAAGGAGCAACTCCCTTACATATAGCTGCACAGAATAGCTTAAAAGCTTATGCCCTTTCACATCTTGAGATTTGGAAGGATCAGAAAATTGTGCGGGAAATCATGATCTTTCTCCAATCTCATGGAGTCGGTACAACAAGAGCAACCAGAATATTTAAAACTTATGGGGAAGAAGCAATTGCCGTAGTATCCAAGGATCCATATCAATTAGCTAAAGACATAAGGGGTAGCAGATACAATTGCCTCTAACTTAGATATTGCAAAAGATTCTCTTATCCGTGCTAGAGCCGGTTTGTCTTATGCATTATTAGAAGCAACCTCAAATAGGCATTGCGCCCTACCCTTAGAGACCTTAATAGAAAATACTCAGAAACTACTTGGTATAGACTCAAGTTTAGTAAAGCTAGCTATTGAAAAAGAGATCGAATCAAAAACTATTATTTGTGACCTTATAGAAGATAAGCCATGTATATTTTTAGCTAGTTATCACTTCTATGAAAAACAGATAGCAAAGGTGCTTTTATCCATTAATAAAGAAGATATTCCATGGGGTGATGATAACTCGCGAGAGTTAATTCCCGAAATAGAACAAAAGCTGAGTATCCGGTTAGCAGATAACCAGAAAGAAGCTATCATCAAAGCTCTGTCAAAAAGGCTAATGGTTATTACCGGTGGCCCCGGTACTGGTAACAACTTTGGTCAAAGCTCTGCTTAAACTATTAGAACTTAAAAAACTTAATGTCAAACTTTGTGCTCCAACCGGTAGAGCTGATAAATGCCTAAGTCAAACAACCGGCATGGAAGCAACCACTATACATAGATTACTAGAAATTAACTCTTTAGGTAGAGGTTTTAAGTATAATGAGGACAATAGGCTTATATGTGATTATTTAATAGTTGATGAAAGCTCAATGATTGATGTCACTTTATTTTATGCTTTGATAAGAGCTCTGTATATATTGAAAAGGCTATTGAATATTTACGAAAAACAGATCAAAATTTTAAAGAAGATTTAATAAAACACTTGTCACCATTAGGGTGGGAACATATAAATTTAACAGGTGACTATATTTGGGGTCACGATAGAATTCGGAAAATATCCTACTCTAAGTTAATTTTGCCTTGCAGAGCTTAATAGCGGCGATACCTTAATAGTTTGGCGTCTTGATAGATTAGGACATTCTATGCATCACCTAGTTTTACTTATTGAAAGTCTAAGACAGAAAGGCATAGGCTTCAAATCAATTTGTGATGGGTCTATTGATACTACTACTGCATCTGGAGAACTGATTTTTAATATATTTTCATCATTAGCGCAACTTGAACGCCGTCTTATCCAGGAACGTACTAGAGCAGGTCTTGAAGCTGCACGCTCTAGGGGGCGAAGCGGTGGACGTAA
>Ga0222420_100413_pt1 | contig 22506 bp, 18 predicted proteins | sample 3A2ome_FD_182470 | JGI IMG/M metagenome (GOLD analysis project Ga0222420, IMG submission 182470) | Enriched microbial communities from leaf-cutter ant dump, University of Wisconsin, Madison, United States - 3A200A (version 2) | ecosystem: Environmental > Terrestrial > Nest > Insects nest > Nest...
GGCCACCTTCGCCACCGAGACCGTCGAGGCCGACCTGGCCCAGGCCCGTGCCAGCCTGGCCGAGGCCCGGGCGGCAGCGGCAGAGGCCCAGGCCAATGCCGAGCGCGCCCGCACGCTCTCGGCCACCGGGGCGCTCAGCGCGCAGCAGATCCAGCAGTACGCCACGGCGGCGCAGACTGGCCAGGCGCGCGTGGAGGCCGCCCAGGCCCTGCTGCGTGTGCAGCAGCTGCGGCTGGCGCAGACGCAAGTGAAGGCGCCGGACAGCGGCGTCATCTCCGCGCGCATCGCCACCGTGGGCGGCGTGGTGGGCGCGGGCACCGAGCTGTTTCGCCTGGTGCGGCGCGGCCGGCTGGAATGGCGCGCCGAAGTGGCGTCGAACGAGCTGCCGCGCATCCAGCCCGGCATGAAGGCCGAGGTGACGGCCGCCAGCGGCGCCAAGGTGACGGGCACGGTGCGCAGCATCGCGCCCACGGTGGACCCGCAGACGCGCAACGCGCTGGTGTACGTGGACCTGCCCGCGAACCCGGACGTGCGCGCAGGCATGTTCGCGCGCGGCGACTTTTTGCTGGGCGCGCACGACGCGCTCACCGTGCCGCAGTCGGCCATCGTGGTGCGCGACGGCTTCAGCGCCGTGTTCGAACTGGTCGAAGGTGGCCGCGTTCTGCTCCGCCGCGTGCAGACCGGCCAGCGCACGGGCGACCGCGTGGAGGTGCTGGAGGGCCTGAAGCCCGGCGCGACGCTGGTCGAGCGCGGCGGCGCCTTCCTCAACGACGGCGACCTGGTGCGCGTGGCGCCGGCCCATCAATCCGAGTCAAAAACGGCTCCAGCGCTTGGTGGGAAAGCGCCAGTAGCTAGCAAATAAGGAGCTAAAGCATGAATCTATCCGCTTGGTCGATCAGGAACCCGATTCCTGCGGCGATGCTGTTCGTGCTGCTCACGCTGGCGGGGCTGATGTCCTTCCACGCGATGAAGGTGCAGAACTTTCCCGACATGGACCTGCCCGTGGTCGTGGTCACCGCGCAGCTGCCCGGCGCCGCGCCGGGCCAGCTCGAAAGCGACGTGGCGCGCAAGATCGAGAACGCCATCGCCACACTGCAGGGCGTCAAGCACATCACCAGCACGCTGACCGACGGCGTGGCCACCATCGCCACCGAGTTCCGGCTGGAAAAGCCGGTGCAGGAGGCGGTGGACGATGTGCGCTCTGCCGTGAGCCGCGTGCGCGCCGACCTGCCGGCCGACGTGCGCGACCCCATCGTGAGCAAGCTGGAGCTGAGCGCCCAGCCCATCCAGGCCTACGCCGTGGGCTCCAGCCAGATGGACGACGAGGCGCTGTCGTGGTTCGTGGACGACACGCTGACGCGCCGCCTACTGGCCGTGCCCGGCGTGGGTGGCGTCACGCGCGTGGGCGGCGTGACGCGCGAGGTGCGCGTGGCGCTGGACGCCGAGCGCATGCAGGCGCTGCAGGCCACGGCGGCCGACGTGTCGCGGCGCCTGCGCGAGGTGCAGATGGACAGCGCCGGCGGACGGGTGGACCTGGGTGGCGCAGAGCAGCCGGTGCGCACCATCGCCACCGTGCAGACGGCGCAGGAGATCGGCGCGCTGGACGTGGCGCTCTCCAACGGCCGCCACGTGCGGCTGGACCAGATTGCCACCATCACCGACACCGTGGCCGAGCCGCGCGCGGCGGCCCTGCTGGACGGCAAGGCGGTGATCGGCTTCGAGGTCTCGCGCAGCCGCGGCGCGAGCGAGGTCGAGGTGGGCGCGGGCGTGCAGCAGGTGCTGGACCAGCTCCAGGCCGACTTCCCGCACCTCACGCTGCAGCGCACGGTGGACTTCGTGGACATCGCGCAGGACGAGTACGACAGCTCCATGCACCTCCTGTACGAGGGCGCCATCCTGGCGGTGGTGGTGGTGTGGTTGTTCCTGCGCGACTGGCGCGCGACCATCGTCTCGGCCGTGGCGCTGCCGCTGTCGGTCATCCCGGCCTTCATCGGCATGCACTTCCTGGGCTTTTCCATCAACATCATCACGCTGCTGGCGCTGTCGCTGGTGGTGGGCATCCTGGTGGACGACGCCATCGTGGAGGTGGAGAACATCGTGCGCCACCTGCGCATGGGCAAGTCGCCCTACCAGGCCGCGATGGAAGCGGCGGACGAGATCGGCCTGGCCGTGATCGCCACCACGTTCACGCTGATCGCGGTGTTCTTGCCCACGGCCTTCATGGCGGGCATTCCGGGGCGGTTCTTCAAGCAGTTCGGCTGGACGGCGGCGCTGGCGGTGTTCGCATCCCTCGTCGTGGCGCGGCTGCTCACGCCCATGATGGCGGCGTACATCATGAAGCCCATCGTGGCGCTGGAGAAAGAGCCGCGCTGGCTGGCCGCCTACATGCGCGCATCGGCCTGGTGCCTCAAGCACCGCTTCCTCACACTGCTGGGCGCGCTGCTGTTCTTCGTGGGCTCGCTGGCGCTCATCCCGCTGCTGCCCTCGGGCTTCATCCCGCCCGACGACAACGCGCAGACCCAGGTCACGCTGGAGCTGCCGCCCGGCAGCACCCTGGCCGACACGCGCGCGGCCGTCGGCATGGCGAGCGAGCGCATCCTGAGCGACGTGGGGCACATCGACAGCATCTACACCGCCATCGGCGGCGGCGCGGCGGGGGCCGACCCGTTCGCGGGCGGCGGCGCGGCCGACCCGCGCAAGGCCACGCTCACGCTGCGCATGGCGCCACGGGGCGAGCGCCCGCTCAAGCAGCAGATCGAGACCCGCCTGCGCGCGGCCCTGGCCGACCTGCCCGGCGTGCGCGTGAAGGTGGGCTTGGGCGGCTCCAACGACAAGTACGTGCTGGCGCTGGCCAGCGAGGACCCGCAGGCCCTGTCGGCCGCGGCGCGCGAGGTGGAGCGCGGCCTGCGCACCATCCCCGGCATCGGCAACGTGGGCTCCAACGCCAGCCTGGTGCGGCCCGAAATAGCAGTGCGCCCCGACTTCGCGCGCGCCGCCGACCTGGGCGTGACCAGCAGCAGCATCGCCGAGACGTTGCGCGTGGCCACGCTGGGCGACTACGAGCAGTACCTGCCCAAGCTCAACCTGGCGCAGCGCCAGGTGCCCATCGTCGTGCGCCTGGCCGACGAGGCGCGCACGGACCTGTCGGTGCTGGAGCGCCTGGCCGTGCCCGGCACGCGCGGGCCGGTGCGCCTGGGCGAGGTCGCCACGCTGGAGGTGGCGGGCGGCCCGGCCGTCATCAGCCGCTACGACCGCGCGCGCAACGTGCAGTTCGAGATCGAGCTGGGCGAACGCGGCCTGGGCGAGGTGGCCGAGGCCATCAACGCCCTGCCCGCCGTCCAGGGCCTGCCGCCCAGCGTGCGCAAGATCGACGTGGGCGACGCCGAGATGATGGGCGAGCTGTTCGCGAGCTTCGGCTTGGCCATGCTCACCGGCGTGCTGTGCATCTACATCGTGCTGGTGCTGCTGTTCAAGGACTTCCTGCAGCCCGTCACCATCCTCGCGGCGCTGCCGCTGTCGCTGGGCGGGGCCTTCGTGGCGCTGCTGGTCGCGGGCAAGAGCTTCTCGATGCCCTCGCTCATCGGGCTCATCATGCTCATGGGCATCGCCACCAAGAACTCCATCCTGCTCGTCGAATACGCCATCGTGGCGCGGCGCGAGCACGGCATGACGCGGCTCGATGCGCTGCTCGACGCCTGCCACAAGCGCGCGCGGCCCATCATCATGACCACGCTGGCCATGGGCGCGGGCATGTTGCCCATCGCGGCGGCCTGGGGCGGGGCGGACATGAGCTTCCGCTCGCCCATGGCGGTGGCGGTGATCGGCGGGCTCATCACGTCCACGGTGCTGAGCCTGCTGGTGGTGCCGGCGGTGTTCACCTACATCGACGATCTGGCGCAGAAACTGGGCCGCCTGTGGGGCCGGAAGTCCGAAGAAGGCAGGAAAGGCGGGCAATCCCCGGGTTGATGGGGCTTTGGCGGGCGCGTGATTGTTAGACAATGTAAACAACTGCGCCCATGAACCTCGTCAGCCTGAACATCGAAACCATTCCGCTCGGCCAGCCGCTGCCCTTCGTGCTGCGGGGGGCGGACGGCGTGCTGCTGGCGCAAAAGGGCTACGTCATCCGCAACCGGGACGACCTCGCCAGCCTGGTGGCGCGCGGGCGGGAGCTGTGCGTGGACACCGACGAGTCCGGCGGCAGCCACCGTGCCTACCTGGCCCAGCTGCAGCGCATGCTGATAGCAGACACCAACCTGGGCGAGATCGCCGCGATGAAGATGACGGCGGCCGAGGATTCCGCCGCCCGGGCGCGCGCCGGCCGGGCCCTGCCCGACTGGCCCGAGCTTCAGCTCCGCACCACCCAGCTGCTGCGCGCGCCTTCGGCGGGCGACTTCGGCGGGCGCTTCCAGGCGCTGCACGGGGAGCTGGCCCGGCACTGCGAGCAGTCGCCCGACGCCACGCTGCTGGCCCTGATCTATTTGTCCGCGCAGGAAACCCGCATGTACAGCGCCACGCATTCCATGCTGGTGAGCTGCGTCGTCATGGTGGTGGCGCGCGAGATGCTGCTGTGGTCCCCGCTGCGCGTGCAGCGGCTCGGACGCGCCGCGCTCAGCATGAACATTGCCATGACCGAGCTGCAGGACCAGCTGGCGCTGCAGACGCACGCGCTCACGGCCCAGCAGATCGCCGCCATCGAGGACCACGCGGCGCGCTCCGAGGCACTGCTGCGCCAGCTGGGCGTGGCCGACGCGGACTGGCTGGAGGCGGTGCGCTGCCACCACCACCGCACGCCCGGCCCGCTGGGCAAGAAGACCGAGGCCCAGCAGATGGCCCGCCTGATCCAGCGCGCCGACATCTTCGGCGCCCGCATCGCGCCGCGCGCCGCGCGCTGGCCCATGCCCGTCACGGCCGCCATGCAGGCCAGCTATTACGACGAGGAGCACCAGGTGGACGAGGCCGGCTCAGCGCTGGTCAAGGGCCTGGGCGTGTACCCGCCGGGCGCCTTCGTGCGGCTGGCCAGCCAGGAGGTGGGCGTGGTCATCCGCCGCGGCACCACGGCCACCACGCCGCGCGTGGCGGTGGTGACCAACCGCGACGGCATGCCCACGGGCGAGCCGATTCCGCGCGACACCGGCATGCCGCCCTGGAAGATCACGGGCGTGGTGGCGTTCAAGGACGTGCGGGTCAAACTTTCGCTGGAACGATTGCTCCAACTCGTATGAAACACGTTGTCTTGCGCATTCTTTTGGTGCTTGCCGCCGTGGCGCTGGCACCCCAGGCTCGGGCGGCGGACCCCGAAAACTGCCCGGCCACGCTGCAGCACACCTTTCCCCGCCTGCAGGACGAGAAGCTCCAGTCGCTGTGCCAGTACGCCGGCCGGGTGGTGCTGGTGGTCAACACCGCCAGCTTCTGCGGCTTCACGGGCCAGTACAAGGGGCTGGAGGATCTGTACGCCCGCTACAAGGACAAGGGCCTGGTGGTGCTGGGCTTTCCGTCCAACGACTTCGCGCAGGAGACGGGCAGCAACCAGCAGATCGCGCAGTTCTGCGAGAACACCTTCGGCGTGAAATTTCCGATGTTCGCCAAGAGCAGCGTGAAGGGCGCCGAGGCCTCGCCGCTGTTTCGCCAGCTCGCCCAGCTCTCGGGCACGGCGCCGCGCTGGAACTTCCACAAGTATTTGCTGGGCCGCGACGGTCAGCTGGTGGACCAGTATTCGAGCCTCACCGCGCCCGACAACAAGGGGCTGGTGCGCGCCATCGAGCAGCAGCTCGCAGCGCCCGCGCCGCGCTGACTGCAAAGCTTCTTTACGTTTCTTTAAGAAAAACCGGCCGGCAGGCCTGGAACTTCGGCGCAAAGGCCTTACTCTATTCCTTGCGCAACGCGATTGCGCCACGTACAGTTTTAGTGTTGCGAAGCCTTTCGGGCCCCCGGGTTCCGACTGTCCTCCTGGAGCGCTTCTCCTCCCTCCCTCTCTTATTCGTTTCGGGACGCTTCGCAACCTTTTTATTCCACCAAAAAGCACGCCCTCTGCAAGGAGGGCGTGCTTTTTTGGTTTAGAGCGTGTTCAAAGCCTTTTCATGGTGCCCGCAAGGCAGCAAAAGGCCGCAATCTAGGCGCGCGCCGCAGGCCATGCTGGCGGCCTGGACAAGGTGCGCAACAACGAGTGCGGCCTTTTGCTGCCTTGCCCGAAGGGTTGCCCCGCAAAGGCGGCATCTGCTGCGTTGCAAATGCTCGCCGGGCCACCAGCCCGGCTGCGCTTTGCGCCTTGCACCTGCCGCCTTTGCGGGGCAACGGGCACCATGAAAAGGCTTTGAACACGCTCTTAGGGGCCGGTCAGTGGGGCTTCGTGTCCGCGAAGCTCGGGCGCTGCATCAATTTGTCCAGCAGCTTGCCCAGGTTGGGGTACTCGGCGCGCCAGCCGATTTCAGGAAAGCGGAACTCCAGCCAGGCCAGGGCGCAGCCCACGGCGATGTCCGACAGGCTCAGGTGGATGCCGCTGCAAAACGGCTTGTCGCCCAGCCCCTGGCTCATGGACTGCAGGCTGGCCTGCACCTTGCGCAGCTGGCGGTCGATCCAGGCCTGGCTGCGTTCGCTGTCCTGGCGGTGCGGCCAGGTGGCTTCCAGGCGTGCCAGGATGGCGGCGTCCAGCAGGCCATCGGCCAGGGCTTCCCAGGTCTTGACCTCGGCGCGCTCGCGCCCCGTGGGCGGAATCAGCTTGCCCACGGGCGAGAGCGTGTCCAGGTACTCCACGATCACGCGCGAGTCGAACACGGCTTCGCCGCCCTCCATCACCAGGCAGGGCACCTTGCCCAGCGGGTTGGAGGCGGCGATCTGGGTGTCGTCCGCCCAGACGTTTTCCTGCACGAACTGGTAGTCGAGCTTTTTTTCGGCCATCACGATCCGCACCTTGCGGACGTAAGGGCTGGTAATGGCTCCGATCAATTTCATGGTGTGTCTTCCAGTGCGCGGGAGGGGCTGAACAATGCGTGATTGATTCTATCGGCAGCACCCCTTGCCGGAGCTGAGAACGTGTGAACGAATCCGCCATGCCCGCTCATCACGCCAAAACACGCCCCCTCTGCGTTGCAAATGCTCGCCATAGCCCGAGCTATGTCTGCGCTTTGCGCCTTGATGGGCCGCGTTTTGACGCGCTGCTCGGGCACGCCGGATTCATTCACACGTTCTGGCGGGTGGCTGCGGCCCAACACCTACAATCGCCGCCCATGAGCCTGTCCACCATCACCGCCCTTTCGCCGCTCGACGGCCGCTACGCCAGCAAACTCGCCGCCCTGCGCCCGATCATGAGCGAGCACGGCTACATGCACCGCCGGGTGCAGGTGGAGGTGGCGTGGTTCATCGCCCTGTCCGACGCCGGATTCGCCGAGTTCAAGCCCCTGACGACCGGTGCGCGCGCCTACCTGCTGGGCCTGGTCAAGAACTTCTCCGAGGCCGACGCCGCGGCCATCAAGGAGATCGAGAAGACCACCAACCACGACGTGAAGGCCGTCGAATACTGGATCAAGGGCAAGTTCGAGGCGCGGCCCGAGCTGGAGAAGGCCTCGGAGTTCGTGCATTTCGCCTGCACCAGCGAGGACATCAACAACACCAGCCACGCGCTGCAGCTGCGCTCGGGCCGCGACCAGGTCATCCTGCCCGGCCTGGACCGCATCGTGCTCAAGCTGCGCGAGATGGCCCACGCCTATGCCGAGGTGCCGATGCTCAGCCGCACCCACGGCCAGACGGCCAGCCCCACCACCGTGGGCAAGGAAATGGCCAACGTACTGGTGCGCCTGCAGGCCGCCTGCGACCGCGTGGCCGCCGTCAAGATCATGGGCAAGATGAATGGCGCCGTGGGCAACTACAACGCCCACCTGTCCGCCTGGCCCGGCTTCGACTGGGAGGCGTTCAGCAAGAAGGTGGTGGAGACGCCCGAGCCCCTGGGCCTGGGCCTGACCTTCCAGCCATACTCCATCCAGATCGAGCCGCACGACTACATGGCCGAGCTGTTCGACGCGGTGGCGCGCGCCAACACCATCCTCATCGACCTGTCGCGCGACACCTGGGGCTATGTCAGCCTGGGCTACTTCAAGCAGCGCCTGAAGGCGGGCGAGATCGGCTCGTCCACCATGCCGCACAAGGTCAATCCCATCGACTTCGAGAACGCCGAGGGCAACCTGGGCCTGGCCAATGCGCTGCTGCGCCACCTGTCCGAAAAGCTGCCCGTGAGCCGCTGGCAGCGCGACCTGACCGACAGCACCGTGCTGCGCAACATGGGCGTGGCGCTGGGCTATGCCGCGCTGGCCTATACCTCGCTGCTCACGGGCCTGAACAAGCTGGAGCTGAACGAGGAGGCGCTGGCCGCCGATCTGGATGCGAGCTGGGAAGTGCTGGCCGAGCCCATCCAGACGGTGATGCGCCGCTTCGGCGTGCAGGGTGCCTACGAGAAGCTCAAGGAAGTCACGCGCGGCCGGACGGTGACGGCCGAGGCGCTGCACGGCCTCATCCGCTCGCTGGACATCCCGCAGGCCGAGAAGGACCGCCTGCTGGCCATGACGCCCGGCAGCTACGTGGGCAAGGCGGCGGAGCTGGCGCGGCGCGTCTGAAAACCTATAGTCTTTTCGGCCTCCAGCGCTTGTTCAGCAAGCGCTAGCAGCTATTCAATCAAGAGCAATGGCCCTCAAGTCCACCATCTTCAAGGCGAACCTCGCCATCGCCGACATCGACCACGGCTACTACGCCGACCATGCGCTCACGCTGGCGCGCCACCCCAGCGAAACCGACGAGCGCATGATGGTCCGCCTGGCGGCCCTGGCCATCCAGGCGCACCAGCTCAATGACCTGTGCAACGGCGACGGCACGCTGGCCTTCGGCGCCGGGCTGTCGGACCCGGACGACCCGGACGCCTCGCTGACCGACTTCACCGGCCGCAAGCGCGTGTGGATCGAGGTCGGCCAGCCCGAGGACAAGCCTTTGACCAAGGCCTGCAGCAAGGCCGATGCGGTCATCGTCTATTGCTTCCACCATGCCGCCGAGGTGTGGTGGAAGGGCATCGAATCCAAGCTCTCGCGCCTGGACAAGCTGCAGGTCTGGCGCATCCCCGCCGAGGCTTCGCAGGCCCTGGCGCAATTGGCCGAGCGCAGCATGCAATTGCAGGCCACGGTGCAGGAAGGCGCCATCACCCTCAGCAGCACCCTGGGCAGCGTGCACGTGGAGCCCGTGCGCTGGAAGTGAGTGGGTTTGTGGGTCAAAATGGCCTCCAGCGCTTGATGGACAAGCGCTGGCAGCTATCAAATCAGGACCGATGGCCTAGTCACGGGGCATGAGGGCGCCGCACTGCCAGCATTGCTCGAAGCCACCCTCCACCATCTCTCCGCAACGGCAGGCCCAGCGGCGCTGGGGCAGGTCCTGCAGGTCCTGCAGCAGCGCGCGGGCGCGGGCGGCGTGTTCGTCGTACTCCAGCCAGATCTCGGGCAGGCACTGGTCGGGTGGCAGATGGCCCGCGGCGGCGCCCAGGTACTGGCGCTGCACCGAGGCCGTCATGCCCGCCTCGCACAGCAAGTCCGCCCACAGCGTGGCGATGGCGATGTTGGGGGCTTGGGTCAGGCGCAGCATGGGCCCACCATAGCGCGTCGGGCGCGCGGCGTACAGCCTTTCCTCCTGGCCTATCCGGCGGCCGCGCCTTCGGCGGCCCGCTCCGCGTAGCGGTTGAACCGCCAGGCCGAGTGCTCCAGGGTGATGCGGCGCCACACCGTGCGCTTCTCCGCCGGGGTCAGCGCGGGCCAGAACTGCACTTCGTCGAAGGTGCGGCCGCAGCCCTTGCACAGGTCGTCGCCCTGGCTGGTGGAGCAGATGGCGATGCAGGGCGTGTCCGGCGTGGTGCCGTACCAGTCCAGCCAGGCGGCCCGCGCCGGCGGCGGCAGGCCGTCTTCCTCGTCCACCTCTTCCTCGTGCCGGTACACCATCAGCGCATACACCTCCGCCAGCGCGCGCGTCTCGGGCGCCAGCGTGACGCCGTCGGGCGAGGGCGCGCGGCGGCGCCAGTGGTTGATGGCGGCTTCGATGTCGGTGATGTGGATGGCGGCCATGGGCGAGGGAAGAAGGGGCTGGATCATAGCCTTGGAGCGTGTTTACGACCTGTTCATGGTGCCCGCAAGGTAGCAAAAGGCCGCAATCTAGGCGCGCGCCGCAGGCCATGCTGGCGGCCTAGACAAGGTGCGCAACAACGAGTGCGGTCTTTTGCTGCCTTGCCCGAAGGGTTGCCCCGCTGTGGGCCTGCCTGCGGCGTTGCAAATCCTCACCGGGCCACCAGCCCGGCTGCGGTTTGCGCCTTGCACTCAAGCCCACAGCGGGGCAACGGGCTCCATGAACAGGTCGTAAACACGCTCTTGCGCAATACCCACAATCGCGCCGCACTTGCGCTCCGGCGCCGGCGATGTTCCAATCGACGCTTCGAAGGGGAGTAGCTCCCGATTCGCCTCCCGGCGCTGCCGGGGCGGGTCATCGGAACCGTCGTCAATACGAAGCAAGGGATTGCTTCCGGCGTTCCGGGTCTGGCGCCACCGCAAGGTCGCCGGGTTGAGCAAGACCTTTGATGGGCCCTGCCGGGGCTGATCAAGGGTTTCCTTCGCATGTCCCATGCCCTGAACGCGGGCAGGCCCTTGATTCTTCCTCCCTGCAAGCCCTCTATCCCTCGGATGGACTCGGCGCTACAGTGGCACCGGGCCCCTCCTTTGACGTATTGATTGACAGAGGAACGTATGGACTTTCTTGCTTCGCCCGAGTTCTGGATCGCACTCGGCCAGATCATCATCATCGACATCCTGCTGGGTGGCGACAACGCCGTGGTGATCGCCCTGGCCTGCCGCAAGCTGCCCCCCGCCCAGCGGACCAAGGGCATCATCTGGGGCACGGCCGGCGCCATCGTCCTGCGCGTGATCCTGATCGCCTTCGCGATGACGCTGCTGGCGCTGCCGTTCCTCAAGTTCGTGGGGGCGCTGCTGCTGGTGTGGATCGGCGTCAAGCTGCTGGCCCCCGATGAAGACGGCCATGGCGACGTGCAGGGCAGTGACAAGCTGCTGGCCGCCATCAAGACCATCATCGTCGCCGACCTGGTGATGAGCGTGGACAACGTGATCGCCATTGCCGGCGCCGCGCAGAACGCTGGCGACCATTCCTTCCTGCTGGTCGTGCTGGGCCTCTTGATCTCCATCCCGATCATCGTCTGGGGCAGCCAGCTGGTCATCAAGCTCATGGAGCGCTTCCCGCTCATCATCACGGCCGGCGGCATGCTGCTGGGCTGGATCGCCGGCGGCATGTTGGTGACGGACCCCGCCTTCGTCAACCCCGACAAGTGGCAGTGGATGTTCAAGCTGCCGCTCGACGGCGAGACCGGTGAAGTGTCGTCCGTGATCAAGTACGGCGCGAGCGTGGCCGGCGCCCTGCTGGTGCTCATCGCGGGCAAGATCATCCTGGCGCGCCGCGCCGCCGCGGCACCCGCCGGGCAGCAGGGCTGATCGAACAACAACGAACATCTGAACCGGCCAGCGCAAAGGGGGCGCTCCTGCGCCCCCTTTATCCTTGGCCCCTCAACCGGAGGTGGTGGTATGGAAAGAGTCATCGTGTATGTGGACGACGCGGCGTATGCGCAGCAGGTGCTGGCGCCCCTGTTCTCCAGGGCCGCGGCCGCCCACACGCAATGGGTGCTGGTGGCGTGCGCACCCCGCATGACGCACCGCATCAGCAAGTGGGTCAGCCACAGCGCGCGCGAGAACTGGCGCGCCAAGTGGGCGGATAAGCTGTTTGCCCAGATGCTTCCCGTGCTGCGCGCCCCGGCCGGCAGCGTGACCACGGTGGTGGCCAAGGGCCCCCTGGCCGAACTCACGGAGCAACTGCAGGCCGGCCAGCCTTCGGCGGCCCAGGTGGTGGATGCGCGCCGGCCCAAATCGGAAGTGGCCGACGAAGCCGCCGCTCGCGCGGGCCGGCGCTGGACGGCGCAACTGCCCGGAACGCTGGGCAGCCTGCTGACGGGCTTTGGCGCCCTGTGGGTTCTGGCGTTCGAATGACGCCGGCTGGTGGCTTCGGCGCACCGAGCAAGGGCCCCTGGGGCCCTTTTTCTTTCCAGCGGGCCGGTGCTATTCTCCGCCCATGAAACTCCTCCTCAAATGGATTCTCAGCGCCGCGGCGCTGCTGTTCGTGGCGTACATCTACAGCGGCGTGCAGGTGCAGAGCTTCACCTCGGCGCTGATCGCGGCCTTCGTCATCGGCCTGTTCAATGTGGTGCTGCGGCCCGTGCTGGTGGTGCTGACGCTGCCGGTCACCATCGTCACCGTGGGGCTTTTTCTCTTCATCATCAACGCGTTGATGTTCTGGGCCGCCGCCAGCGTGCTCGACGGGTTCCACGTGCGGGGCTTTGCCGCAGCGCTGCTCGGCTCGCTCATCTACTCGGCACTGGGCGTGCTGATCGAATCAGCGCTCGGCGGTTTGTTCACGAAGAAGTGATTGCACGGCGCGCAGCCGTGTGTCGATGATGGATGCCTCGATGTGATCCACCTGGGGGCCGCCGCGCCGGGCCAGATCCTGGCCGGCCTTGAAGCGGTCCACTGCTGCCGCATAGTCGTAGCGCGCAGCCTGGGCCTCCGCTTCGGCCCGTACGGCCCGCAGGGGCTGGCCCTGGGCCTGCCAAGTGGAAGCCAGCAGTTGCCACAGGGCGGCATCCTTGGGGTGCAGGGCCACCCAGCCCTGCAAGGCGCTGGCACCCTCCCCACCGCGCCCCGCGCGCAGCAGGGCCTGCGAGCGCAGCACCAGCTCGGGCCTGCGGTTCGGGGCATCGGCGGGCAGGATTCCTAGCGCAGCGTCGGCATCGCCGGCCGCCAGTTCGATCTCTGCCAAAAGCAGTTGCGCCAGCCGGCGGGCGGCCGGATCATCGCGCACCAGCGCTTCCAGCTTCCTGGCTGTTGCACGCGCGCCGTTGGCATCGCGCAGCTGGCTGCTGCCCAGCGCGGCCGCATACAGAATGGCTGCGCGGCGGTGGGCTGGCTGGGACGCGAACCCTGTGCCCTGGGGCTCCGCCACCCACTGGCGCAGCGTATCCACCCCGGGGTTGGCCAGCACGCGGGCCCGCGCGGCCACCATGGCATGTTCCAGCGTAGGTACGGAAGCCGTTGCGGCAGTCGCTGTGCCAGGGGGCACGCGCGAATGCATGTCTGCCATGCGCTCGGTGGTCAGAGGATGGCTGCGCAGGTAGGGCCAAGAACCGTTGTCGTTGAGGCGGTTGGCCTGCTGGAGCTTGTCGAACATGCTCACGAAGCCCTGCGGCGCGAAGCCCGCGGGTGCCATCAGCCCGTAGCCGATGCGATCCGCCTCGCGCTCCATGTCTCGCGAGAAGTTGAGCTGGTTCTGCATGGCCAGCGCCTGCCCACCCACCACCAGCGCCTGCGTGGCACTGGGGTTCTTGCTGGCCGCCAGCGCGCCCAGGATCATCGTGCCCAGCAGCAGCGGCGTCTGCTTGTTCTGCTGGGCGATCAGGCGCGAGATGTGGCGCTGCGTGACGTGGCTGAGCTCATGCGCCAGTACGGATGCCAACTCGTCCCGCGTGGCCACCACGCCGATCAGGCCCAGGTGCACGCCGAAATAACCTCCCGGCAGCGCGAAGGCGTTCACGGTGCGGTCGCGGCCCAGCAGGATCTCCCAGGCGAAGCGCTCGTCCAGTTCGGGCGACAATTCGCCACGCTCCTTAGCTGCCTTCACGAGCGCCTCGAACAGGCCTTGCACATATTCGTGGACGACGGCATCGTCGATGTAGTCCGGATCGCGGTAGAGTTCGCGGATGATGCGGTCGCCTAGGCGGCGCTCCTCGCTGGTGGTGAGGTCGGAGCCGTCGCCCAGCGTGGGCAGAGCGGGCTGGGCCAGCGTGGATGCTGCTATTAATAGAGAAGCTACCAGCGCTTTCAGGATAAGCGCTAGAGGCCAAAAATGCTTGAGATGGGGCATTGGGTCAAACGGCATGACATCCCCGTATGATGCCTCTGTCTGCCGAATGTTTCGTGAGACGAGACTGCTTGGACGTGCCGCCCACCCTGCGCGGCATCTACGCTGACCTACCCGAACTGTTTGCATGACCGCTGAACTCACCCACTTCGATGCCCAAGGCCAAGCCCACATGGTGGACGTGGGCGCCAAGCCCGCTACCCACCGCATCGCCATCGCCACAGGCCGCATCACCATGCAGCCCGCCACGCTAGCGATCATTGAAAGCGGCACCGCCAAGAAAGGCGACGTGCTGGGCGTCGCCCGCATCGCGGGCATCATGGCGGCCAAGAAGACCTGCGAGCTGATACCCCTGTGCCATCCGCTGGCACTGACACGCGTTGCGATAAAGTTTGAACCAATGCCCGCGGACAGCGCCGTGCAATGCACCGCCACCGTGGAAACCGTAGGGCCGACCGGAGTGGAGATGGAAGCCCTGACCGCCGTGCAGATAGCCTTGCTCACCATTTACGACATGTGCAAGGCGGCGGATAAGCGCATGGTGATTGACGGCGTTCGGGTGTTGGAGAAGCATGGGGGCAAGTCGGGCAGCGTGATTGCTTAGCGCATGCATGTACGCATTCCTCAGATCAACGCGCCTTTGCGCCTCAGCAACCTCGGATTGAAATGTCTACCTCCTTTCCAGTCACCCCCATGTTGGCATCCTTGGAGCACAAGATCGCACAGCGCATGGTCCGCGTGGGCATCTACGGCTTGGGCTACGTGGGCCTGCCGCTGGCATTGCGCTTTGCAGAAGTAGGCGTCCAAGTCATCGGTTTCGACATCGACGCATCCAAGGTTCGGCAGCTCAACGCAGGCAGAAGCTACATTGAGCGGCTGAGCTCTGCGCACATAAAGCAGGCGCGTGCGCAAGGTTTTGAAGCCACCGCCGACTTTGCCCGCACCGCTGAGGTAGATGCGCTCATCATCTGCGTGCCCACGCCGCTCAATGCGCACCGCGAGCCAGACCTGAGCTTCATCATCAACACCATCGAAGCCGCACTGCCCCACATGCGCCCAGGCCAACTCGTCAGCCTGGAAAGCACCACCTGGCCCGGCACTACGGACGAAGTGCTTGCCCCGCGCCTGCGTGCGCACGACCTGGAGCCCGGCGAAAACTGCGCCCTCGTCTTTTCGCCCGAGCGTGAGGATCCTGGCAACCCTGACTACGGAACCAGGAACATTCCCAAGGTCATTGGCGGCACCACCCCGCGGTGCTTGGCACTGGGCATGGCGTTGTACCAGCACGCCATACAGACCCTGGTGCCCGTCAGCTCCACCCGTGCCGCTGAAATGACCAAGCTGCTGGAGAACATCCACCGCAGCGTCAACATCGGCCTGGTCAATGAGATGAAAATCGTGGCCGACAAAATGGGCATCAACATCCACGAGGTGATCGACGCTGCCGCCACCAAGCCGTTCGGCTTTGTGCCCTACAAACCCGGCCCCGGCCTGGGCGGCCATTGCATCCCCATCGACCCCTTCTACCTGACTTGGAAGGCGCGCGAATACGGCGTCAACACCCGTTTCATCGAACTGGCGGGTGAAATCAACCACCACATGCCCCACTGGGTGGTTGGCAAGGTGGCCGACGCGCTGAACGAGCGCGCCAAGGCCGTCAAGGGCAGCCGCATTCTGGTGCTGGGCCTAGCCTACAAAAAGAACATCGACGACACGCGCGAATCGCCCGCCGTGGAAATCATGGATCTGCTGCAAGCTAAGGGCGCGCACATCAGCTACAGCGACCCGCACGTGCCCGTGTTCCCGCGCAAGCGCGACTACCACTTTGACCTGCAATCGGTGCCGCTGAACGGCGAGAGTATTGCCAGCTACGACTGCATCGTGCTTGCTACCGACCACGACAAATTCGACTACGCGCTGCTGCAACAGCATGCGCCGTTGATTGTGGATACACGGGGACGCCTGGCCTCCGGTGCGAACATCGTTGCAGCTTGATCAGCGGTGATGACCTCGACCGAACAGGATCTGCGAGCGCTTGAAGAAGAATGAAGATCGACCAGATCCTGAAGCAGCCCGAAGGCAAGACGCTGGAGTTCAAGCGCGGCCTCTCATCGTCGCGTAACGTGCTCAAGACGCTCGTGGCCTTCGCCAACGCTGCGGGTGGCCGACAAGGGTTGGTCGAGCCAGTCATCGAAGAGATCGCCACCGGCGTGCGGCTGCGCGTTCGCTTGGCACGGCCCCACGCAGCGGGTCAGCCAGCATCAGCTCCCGCCAGGGAACCCAGCGGCGAGCAAGACGATATGTCGCGGCTAGAGCCACGGCTGGCTGCCAGGGGTGAACTCTTGCTGCCGAACAGGCTGTCGGTAAAGCGGGCTTGGCCAGCCAGCTCGGCTACGCCACGGTATAAGGTGAACTGCACAAGCAAATCCGCAGCCTGCTGGACCAAAGCTTGATCGAGATGACCATCCCCGGCAAGCCCCAAAGCCGCCTGAAAAAGTACCGTCTGACTGAACGAAGCAGGCGACTCGTCCTCGCCTAGTCATGACATCTCCCTCTTCAAGTCTTCGCACCGATATTGAGGGCCTGCGCGCCATTGCCGTGCTCCTGGTCATAGCGGGGCACTACGCCGTCCCCGGCTTTGCTGGAGGCTTCATCGGCGTAGATGTCTTTTTCGTCATCTCGGGTTACCTGATCACCGGCATCCTTGTGCGAGAGCGCGAGCGCACTGGGCGCATTGCCCTGCTGCCTTTCTATGCCAACCGTTTGCGCAGGCTTTTACCTGCCCTTGCCACCATGCTGGCCATCAGTTGCTTTGTGGCCTATCAGTTGCTGCCGCAGACACAGCTGCTTGCGCAAAGCCAGGCGGCGGCGGCTGCTGCCATCCTTTGGATCAGCAACATCCACTTTGCCTTCGCAGATGTAGATTACTTTGCCGCAGAAACCACCAGCAACGCCTTTTTGCATACGTGGTCGCTGGGCGTAGAAGAACAGTTCTACCTGCTCTGGCCCTTGCTGATCATGCTGGCGACTTGCAGGCGCAAAGAGCAAGCGCTGACCAAAACGCTGGCAGTACTTTTTTCGGGTTTGGCATTGGTGTCTCTAGGGGGATGCCTGTGGCTGGCGCAAAGCCAGCCAAGTCTTTCCTTCTACATGATGCCGACCCGTGCATGGCAATTTGCGGCTGGGGCGCTGACCTGGCTGCTGACGCGCCAGCATGCGCTCGGTCCGCGCGAAGCCAATCGCGTTGGTGCTGCAGGTGGTGCGTTGCTGCTGGCCGGTCTGGTGGTCGTCACACCGCGGGTCACCTACCCCAGCGTGCTCGCGCTGCTGCCCACATTGGGGGCCTGCGCCTTGCTCTGGGCAGGCACAACACCAGACTCACGTCCCCACGCGCTGTTGTCCATAAAGCCCATGCAGGCCATCGGGCGACTGTCCTATGCTGGGTACTTGTGGCATTGGCCTGTTCTGGTGCTGGGAGAACTCCTGCTCCCTATTCGCGGCAATGCAGGCAACACCCTGCTGGCGCTGGCCGCGTCTTGGCTGGCGGCCTTTTTGACGCATCGCCTGATCGAGAACCCCATTCGCTACGGCAAAGCCCGGCAATTGCTACCCTGCTGGCAAATTGGTCTGGCGATATGCACCATGGTTCTCGCCAACTCGCAGATGCTGCGCTGGCAGGAGCAAACGCAAGACAGACAGACATCCGACGCAATAAGCAGCATATACACCCGAGCCAGCAGCGATGTGCCCATGATCTATCGCGATGCCTGCGATGACTGGTACAGCAGCGATGCTCTCAAGCCATGTGCTTATGGCAAACCCGATGCGCGAAAGACAGCAGTTTTATTTGGCGACAGCATCGGCGCGCAGTGGTTTCCAACCCTCACGGCAATGCTTGACGCTGAGCAATGGCGAATCGTGGTTTTGACCAAGTCGTCCTGCCCCATGGTGGATGAGCCTTATTTCTACGAGCGTATCGGGCGTGAATACACCGAATGCGCCAACTGGCGAAACAAGGCCATCGCGTGGCTACAAACACAAAAGGTTGACCGCCTGTTTATTGGGAGCACGGCCTCCGCCGCATTTACTGATCGGCAATGGCAAGACGGCACGCAACGGATTCTGGACAGGCTTACCCCCAATATCGCCGCCATCTACCTGATCGAAGCCAACCCCACTTTGGGCTTCAACGGCCCTGATTGTTTGCGACAGCACCAAGCCACGGCGCCACAAAAATGCGCACAAGGGCGCGCAGACAATAGCCATTACCGTCGCGTGGCCGAACTTCTGAAACGTATGGTCAAAAGTCACCCCACAACCCACTGGCTAGAAACCAGTAACTTGGTATGTCCAGGCGGGAAGTGTCAGGCTTTGCACGACGGCACCATTGTCTTCAGGGACTCACAACATCTGACGGCCACGTTTGCCGCACAGGCTGCCCCCTATTTCCTGCGGCAAGTGCAGCAATACGAGCGAGCCACCCCATGACGCCCTCCCACCCCCGCATTCTCCACATCACCCGTAATTTGCCGCCGCTGGTCGGCGGCATGGAACGGCTGAACTGGCACATTGCCGACGAAATGTCGCGCCATGCCGAGGTGCGCATCATCGGCCCCACGGGCGCCGCCGCGCAGCGCCCGCCGCAGGTGCCGGTAATCGAAGCGCCGATGCGTCCGCTGTGGAGCTTTCTGGTCGCATCGGGCTGGCAGGCCGTGCGCATGGCCCGTGCGTGGCAGCCGCACATCGTGCTGGCGGGCAGCGGGCTGACGGCCCCTGCTGCGCTGCTGGCAGCCCGCGCCGCCAAGGCTCGCGCTTGCGTCTACCTGCATGGACTGGACGCCGCCGTACAGCACCCCGCCTACCGTGCCGTATGGCACCCGGCCATTCGCCGCATGGATGTCGTCATCGCCAACAGCCAGCCCACCTCCGCACTGGCCCGCGCCTTGGGCGTAGCGGGCGACAAAATCACTATCGTCCACCCCGGCGTGCAACTGCCCGCCACACCGCAAGCACCGCAAGCACTGCACGCCTTCCGCCAGCGCCACGGGCTGGGCGATGCCAGCATCCTGTTGTCCGTGGGGCGGCTGACCGAGCGCAAGGGCCTGCGCCAGTTCGTGCAGCACGCCTTGCCCGCCATCGTGCAGGCCGCCCCAGATACCCTGCTGGCCGTGGTGGGCGACGCGCCCACCGATTCACTGCTGGCCGGGGTGCAAACCCGCGCCAGCATCCAGGCCGCTGCCGATGCGGCAGGGATTGGCCAGCACTTGCGCTTTCTGGGTGTGGTCACCGACCCGGCTGAACTGGCATGCGCTTATGAAGCTGCTAGTTTGCACGTCTTTCCCGTGCGGCAGCTTGCAGGCGATCCGGAAGGCTTCGGCATGGTCGCCATCGAAGCCGCAGCCCATGGTCTGCCTACCGTGTCGTTTGCCACCGGAGGGGTAGTCGATGCGGTGGCACAGGGGCAATCCGGGCGCTTGGTGGAACCAGGCGATTACGCCGCGCTGGCACAGGCCGTGACGCAGACGCGGGGCGATGGTGTTGGCGCATGGCGTGATGGCGCAATGGCATTTGCGCAAAGGTTTGCGTGGCCTGCGTTTGGCGACCAATTACGCGCAGCATTGTGGTATTCACCATCTGGCAGCCTACACCAATGACGACGCAACCCGCCATCTGGTTCCCAACCGTGCGTACAGGAACGGGCACCGACGTTTTTACCGAACGCCTCGTAGCCAATTTGCAAAAACAGGGCATTCGCGCCGCCATCACTTGGCTGCCACTGCATGCTGAATACCTGCCGTGGACCGTTCTCATACCCAAGCCGCCGCCATGGGCCACCATCACGCACGTCAACACTTGGCTGCACCCTCGTTTTTTGCCGCCGAGCCTACCCGTCGTCACCACCATCCACCACTCAGTACACCACCCGGATGCCCGCGCCTACAAAGGCGCGCTGCGGTCGGCTTACCACCGCTGGTGGATTGCACCCAACGAGCGCCGCGTTCTGCTCCGCGCTGAATGCGTCACTGCCGTCAGCCAGTTCGTTGCCACCACCGCACAACAAACGCTGGTGGACGTTCCCATGCAAGTCATCCACAACGGCGTGGATACTGACCTATTTGTACCCGGTGTCCGCCAGCGGCGTATGAGCGAACCTTTTCGGCTGCTGTATGTCGGCAGCTGGATGGCGCGCAAAGGTGTTGATCTGCTCGCCCCCATCATGCGCGAGCTGGGCGATGGTTTTGAACTGCACTACACGGGAGGGCCAACTGCAGAGCATGACCAAGCGGGCATGCCGCCGAACATGCACGACATTGGCCGCCTGCAAGGCGATGCAGCGGTAGTCGCGGCCATGCAAGCTGCCGATGCGTTGCTGTTCCCATCGCGCAGCGAAGGTTTCGGCTTGGTCGCCGCAGAAGCCATGGCCTGCGGCCTGCCTGTGATTGCGACACGCGGATCATCGTTGACGGACGTGGTGGCAGATGGCGTGACCGGACTGCTGTGCGCGCAAGATGACGCGCAGGCGTTTGCGACCGCTGCACGCAAGCTGGCAACAACGCCCGCGCTTTGCACAGCCATGACCGCAGCAGCACAACAGCGGGCCGTGCAATATTTTTCGACCGATGCCATGGTGCAGGCGTACACGCAGGCTTATCGCAACCTATCGTCTCAATGACCCTGAAGGCCCTGTGCGTCCCCATCAACACGTGCAAACCCCGTCTCAAGACGGACCAGCAGACGATGCATAAGGCATAAATGATTCTCTGGCAGAGTCCGCATCGGCCATGATTGCCAGTTGCTTTTCTATAGGGGACTTCAGTGCCATGCCCGGAAATCTCACTACTACCCGCGCAGTCTCCGCGCCCACGACATGAGTCTAGGGCGGAGTTTGATGAATTCGACGAAATTCGTTCGAACCATGTTGATTCGGCGACGGGCCTTCTTCTTAAAAGCAGATTCTCTCGATTTTTCACGTCTCAGATCAATTAATCCACGAATCAGGTGACCGAGCACAGGGGGGAATGAAGGGGGCGATAATTCACCCGTCAATTCTGAAAAAGAACCCTGCAAGTCTGGAGTTGATTTTTTAATGCCTGCACTTAGATTCATGTCAGGATTTACGTCGTACCACTCACTCAGGGGCTCGTTCCGATGCAACTGAAGAATAAGTTGGGCAACCCGCTCGCCAGCATGCCCATCCAGCATCGGTAAATGCTCAGCCTGAGCGTGAGAAAAATCCACGAAATTCATAGTACTGGCAACTACTTGATGCAAAAAATTTTTAATCTCCAATGGAGTGTTTGCACAGGCATAATGCGCAACCAATTGCGATGCCTCTTCATTAAGCGGCTCGCCATCCGGATTTATGAGGGCCAGAATTGGCTTTCCTGTAACCAAAAATTCAAGAAGAAAAGACCCAACATCAGTAAGCATAGCATCGGATGCCTTAAAGGCTGCAACATGATCAGGAGTTTCGTCAAGAATGATGCCGATCATTGTCAGCTCCTGGCGCAGTTTTGGCAAATCATCGGGCTGCAATAAACCACTGCGCACAATGGTCGGGAACAATCCAGGGTGAGGGCGCCATAGCAAACAAAGACGCTCGCGCATTGTCACCGCCAATGTAAAAATTTCCGGACCTAAAATGTCAAAAGTAGAAAAATTACTGGATCCAGAATAATTATGAGTAAAACTGAAATGTGAATTCCACAATACCGTGCGTCGCCCCGCGATTTCTTTCTTCAGAGAATCGGGCAACGGCTTTTCCAGGGAATCCAGAAGATGGTCAAACCTAGGCTGTCCAAGAACGTGAACGTGAGAATTTCCAGAGGGACAGTGTTTCCCATACATTGCCCTCTCGTACTCCGATCTGGCGACTACGGCTGTTGCTCTGATTTGCGTCGGCTGTGCGAACTGAAGTCGCATATTTTTGTGACCACCGGCCATCACGGGACCATATGGAATATAAATAGTCACAGGAACGACTGCATTGACGCAATCAAACCATAACGCCTGTGGGCGCTCTCTATCATAAGGATGATTGAAAATTACTGCATCAAAGTCGCCGTCCGATAGGGAGAAATCTCCATGCCACTCATCGAATGAGATAGAACCATCTTCAAGGATCTTCCTCATCAATGGTTTTTTCTCGGATGACAATTTCTCGTTTTCAAAATTATAAGGAAGCACCCACACAATCGGATGAAAGTCATCACTGTCTTTCATGAATTGCCACAGTGATACGATGTTCACCCATGCCTCGGGCCGTTGAAGCAAGAACAAAATCCGCAGAGGGCGACAATTCAACATGTTTTTTAGGGTGCGATCCGAGGGGCCGCGATGCGCAAGGCGGCTCTTGCAAGCACCACATTGGAATCAACGACAATTCGGAAAAAAACATTTGCTGCCTGGGCCAGAACGGAAAGTTCCGTACACGCCAAGACCAATGAATCTACTCCGCTCCTCTGTAATCTTTCAAAAATGGCACTTATTTCTATAATTTCAGCGCTCCCGGGGCGTCCG
>Ga0222420_100422_pt1 | contig 21934 bp, 21 predicted proteins | sample 3A2ome_FD_182470 | JGI IMG/M metagenome (GOLD analysis project Ga0222420, IMG submission 182470) | Enriched microbial communities from leaf-cutter ant dump, University of Wisconsin, Madison, United States - 3A200A (version 2) | ecosystem: Environmental > Terrestrial > Nest > Insects nest > Nest...
TGGTGGAGAAGCCCATCAGGAACATGCACCACACCAGCACCTGCTTGCGCCCGTGCGTGTCGCCCAGGTGGCCCAGCACAAAGGCGCCGATGGGCCGCGCCACGTAGCCCACGCCGTAGGTGGCCAGCGAGGCGATGATGGCGATGGCCGGGTCGCCCTTGGGGAAGAAGATCTGCGGGAACACCAGCGCGGCGGCGGTGGCGTAGATGAAGAAGTCGTAGTACTCGAGGGCCGAGCCGATCCAGCCGCTGGCGGCGGCCTTCTTCGACTGGTGCTTGCCCTGCGGCTCGTGGGCCGTGGCTGTGCTCATGGTGTGTCTCCTCTGGTGGATGAAGGGTGGCGGGCCTTCGAAGGCATCGGCCCCCGCCACGGGGTTCAGCGCGGGCCCGCGTCCGGGTAGCGCAGGGGGTTGCGGATTTCGCCGGCCAGCGCCGGCGGGTAGATCAGCTCGCGCAGGAAGTCGGCGTCCTGGCGCACCAGGGCGGCCGCCTGCGGCAGCGCGAAGTAGTCGAAGTAGTGCGCCATCTGCTGAACCAGCATCTCGAAGCCGGGCTGGGCGTGCAGCCCGCGCGCACGCGCCGCGCGCACCAGCGGCGTGGGCTGGTTGCGCAGCAGGATGTCGAACAGCGCCGCATGCGCTTCCATGCGCGCCACGTCGCAGGGCAGCGGGTCGCCTTCCAAGAGGCCGACCGAGGTGCCGTTGATGACCAGGTCGTAGCCCGCCGGGTCGGCGCCGGGCACCGACACCACGCGGGCGTCGAAGGCGTCGTCGATGCGCGCCGCCACGCCGGCCGACTTGCCGGGCGCCGGGTCGAAGAAGGCGATGTGGGCGGCGCCGTCGTCGCCGCCGCCCTCGGCCAGCGAGACGCCGATGGCCGCCGCGCTCACGCCGGCGCCGAGGATCAGCACGCGCCTGCCGCGGAAGGGGATGCCGAAGCGGTCCAGCGCGCCGACGATGCCCTCGCCGTCGAACAGGTCGCCCTCCAGGTCGCCGGTGTGGGTGCGGCGCACCACGTTGACCGAGCCGGCGATGCGCGCGAACAGGCCGCAGCCGTCCAGCAGGTCGACCGCCAGCGGCTTGTGCGGCGGCGCGATCACCATGCCCTTGACGTTGCGCGCCAGGAAGCTGGCCTTGAGCCACACCGCGAAGTCGCGGGCCCGCACCTGCACCGGCAGCATGCGGGCGGCGATGCCGCAGCGCTCGAACACGGCGTTGAACATGCGCGGCAGGCGCACGTTGGTCACCGGGTCGCCGGGGATCAGGTACAGGTCCGTGTTGCCGTGGATGTCTGCCATGGAGGTGCTGCCTTTCGCGGATGGTTTCGTTGGGAAGTGCTCTGCCGCGTCCGTGCAGGCACTGTAGTGAGCGGGGCCCGCGGGCGCGCCGGGCGGCATCGCCGTACCGTCCGATAATCGAACAAATCTGATCGATGATCGATCGCACCCAGGGTTTCCCCTCAGCCCACGCCCGACCAGGGGGCCGGGGCGGCGCTCACACTGCCTGCCATGCCCGCACGCGCCGACACGCCTGCCGATGATGATGCCGCCCCGCCGGGCCTGGACCGGCGCGACTGGATCGCCGGCCTCGAGCGCGGCGTGGGCATCATCGAGGCCTTCGACGACGCCCACCCGCGCATGACCGCCAGCGAGGCCGGCCAGCGCACCGGCATGACCCGCACCGCCGCGCGGCGCTACCTGCTGACGCTGCAGCACATGGGCTACGTGGCGACCGACGGCAAGCTGTTCTGGCTGACGCCGCGCGTGCTGCGGCTGGGCCAGTCGTACCTCGAATCGGCGCGCCTGCCGCGCATCGTGCAGCCCTTCCTGCAGCGCGTGGCGGCCGGCACGCACGAGACGGCCTACCTGGCCGTGCTGGACGGCGACGAGGTGGTCTACATCGCCCGCAACGGCCCCAACCGCAGCATGAACACCGGCTACGTGCTGGGCGCGCGGGTGGCGGCGCAGGTCACGGCCTCGGGCATGCTGATGCTGGCCCTGCGGCCCGAGGAGGAGACCCGGCGCTGGCTGGCGACGCGCGCGCTGCAGATCTTCACCTCCCACACCATCGCCAGCAAGGAGCAGCTGGCGCGCGAGCTGGCGCGCATCCGCGCCCGGGGCTGGGCGCTGTCGGAGCAGCAGCTGGACCTGAACTCGCGCGGCATCGCCGTGCCGCTGCGCGACCGGCACGGCGAGCTGGTGGGCGCGCTCAACATCACCATGCCGATGGGCCGCGAGAGCAGCGACGGCGCGGTCGCGCGCGTGCTGCCGGTGCTGCGCGAGACGGCCGAGGCGATGCGCAACCTGATCTGAGGGCGCGGCGCTCAGCCGGCCGGCGCCAGCCGCACCACCGGCACCGCGCCGGCTTCGTCGATGCCGGCCGTCACCGGCAGCACGCGCGGGATCACCGCGCACTGGGTGCGCAGGTGCGGCGTCGCCTCGCTGCAGCTGAAGCGCGCCGGCCGGCCGCTGCGCCATACGGCCAGCGCCAGCAGCAGGGCGAGCTGGTCGGCCAGGTGCGGCCCGACGGCCGCCGCCGGACGGGCCTGGAAGGCGCGCATCTCGCCCAGTAGGCGGCGCGCCACCTGCTCGGAGGGCAGCGACTTCTCGCCCAGGGCCATGAACACCTCGGTGGCGTGCTCGTGGACCAGCGTCGCCATCAGCGCGTTGCCCGGGCCCTCGTCCTGGCGCGCGTCGCCGTGGCGCAGCTGCTCCGGCGCCCAGCGGGTCGCCTCGCCGAACACCGCCAGCTCGCGCGCGGCGATGCGCCGCGGCAGGCCCGGCGCCAGGCAGTCGGCCCAGGCCTCGCGCAGCTCGCCGCGTGCCATCAGGTCGAAGGGCTGCAGCGCGCCGGCCGGCGGCGTGACCGTGGCGAGCACCTCGCCGCCGCCGGCCGGGTGGAAGCCGTGGCGGCGCAGCGTCAGGTCCAGCCCCGCGCCCGTGCGCCGCACCAGCGGCGCGAAGGCGCGCTCGACGAAGTGGAAGGGCGGCGCCCACGGGTTGTGCGTGCCGCCGCTCAGGTGCAGCGTGCTCGGCCCGTCCGCCAGCAGCAGCGCCGGCAGCACCGTCTGCAGCACCAGCAGGCAGCTGCCCGCGCCGGCGATGGCGAAGCGGTAGGCGCCGGCGCGCACCGGGCCGGGCTCGAAGCGCAGCGCCTGCGCGCCCAGCTCGGCGCCCTGCACCCGCGCGCCGCACACGGCCGCGGCCGCCTGCACGCAGGCCAGGTGCTGGCGCATCAGGCCGGGCTTGGGCCGGCCGGCGCGGATGCGCTCGATGGCGAGCGGCCGCTGCGCCAGCATCGCCAGCGCCAGGCCCGTGCGCAGGATCTGGCCGCCGCCCTCGCCTTCGGAACCATCGAGCCCGATCATGCGGCGCCCTCCTTCTCCTGCGCCGGTGCGCCGTGGCGCAGCACGGTGTCGTGCAGGAAGGCATCGAGCGCGCCCGCGCCGTCGCGGAACGGCGCCGACGGGGGCGCGTCGGCCGGCGACGCCAGCTCGGCCTCGATGAAGGCGTGGATGCCCGGCCAGCGCGGGCTGGTCGCCGCCTCGCCGGCGCGCATCTTCACCTCCAGCAGCGCGTCGATCTCGGCGATCAGCACGGCGTCGGCGCGCGCGTCCAGCACCTGCTGCGCCAACTCGGCGAAGCGCATCGGCGGCACGCCGTCGCGGGCGGCGATCCAGCGGGCCGCCAGCAGCGGGCGCAGCACGTACAGGTACTTCTTGAAGCGCACCGCCTCGCTCTGCAGGTGCTCGCGGAAGTTCTTCTTCGCCATCGAGCGATAGTGGTGCCAGGCGCGCGGGCGCGTGTAGACCGCCTCGGCCAGCGCGCGGAAGCGCGCCATGGCCTCGGCCTCCTCGCGGTAGACGATGGGCGAGCGCAGCCACTCCAGCAGCGTGGGGTTGGACTCGCGCATCAGGCCCAGCGCCTTGCGCAGCTCCCAGCCGTTGATGTCCAGAGGCGGAGCCCCCACGCTCGGCACTGACATGTCCTCGCCGCCCCCCGAGGGGGCGCTCGCTTGCTTGGGGCGGCCCGGCGCTGCGCCCGGCCCGGAGATCGGCAGCTCGATCACGTCGCGGCCGCGCGCCACCGTGAGGTACCACGGCAGGCGGTGCACGTAGATGAAGCGCACGTCGTAGTCGCTGTCGGGCGAGGCGAAGCCCCAGCCGCGGCTACCGGACTCGCAGGCGAACAGCACCGTCACCTCGTGACGCGCCTCGATGGCGCGCAGCGCCTCCAGGATCTGCGCCCGCACGGCGGGCTCGACCGGGTGGGCCGAGCGCAGGAATTCGTTGTCTTCACGCTTCGTCATGTCGTCGTCTTCTTGTCGTCGTCTTCGGCGCACGGCCGCCCGGCCGCCGTGCGCCGGGCCCAGCGCGCCATGGCGGCGACGCTGCGGTCGCGGTGTGCCAGCAGCCGGCCGAGCAGGGCCGGCGACGGCAGCCGGCGTGCGTGGGCCAGCGCGATGCACAGGTTGGCCAGCCGCCGGTCCTCGCCGGCATCGAGCGCGGTGCGCAGGGCCTCTTCCAGCAGCGTCGCCGGCATGCCCTGCACGAAGCCGACCCAGTGCGCGGCCAGCAGGTGCGCATCCGCCAGTGCGTCCAGAACCCAGGCATCGTCCTGCGGATGCCGCGCCAGCGGCACGAGCGCCTCGCCGGCCGCGCGGCGCACGGCGCTCCAGCGGCCGAGCGACTCGTCGCGCACCCACTCGCGCAGCCGCGGCAGGTCGGCGGGACGGCGCCAGCGGCCCAGCACCTCGATGGCGACCTTGCGCACGCCCTCCCACTTGCTGCGCAGCGCGGCCTCGACGCGCGCCTCGGTCGGCGCGTCCGGCGACGCTGCGCTCACTGCGCGCAGCCACGCCACCTCGTCGCCGAGCAGGTTGGCACCGGGCGCCGCGCGGGCGGCCGCGAGCGCCGCACGGCGCGCACGCCGGCACGGCAGGCAGCGCACGGCCCTGCTGTCGATGCCGGCCTGCACCACCTCGTACCACCACTTCTGCTGCTTCGCCGTCCAGACGGCCTGCGCGCCGCAGTCGCGGCAGGTGAAGGGCCGGTCCAGGTAGAAGGACGGCAGGCCGTGGCTGTTGTTCAGCCGCGCCAGCAGGGCGAGGTCGGCCGGCACGCAGCCGGGCTGCGCGGCGAGCCAGCGCGCGTCCCGCGGCGTCTTCATCTGCGCCTGCAGCCGATCGGCCCGCGCCAGCCGGCGGGCCACGATCTCGGCGCGGCGCTGCTTGTTGCTCTTCATGGTCGTTGTCTCAATCGGTGGTGCTGGCCGCCAGCGCCGCCAGCGTGCGCCGGCGCGGGTTCCATACCGTCAGGCACCAGATGCCCCACCATTCCCTGCCGGCGTCGAAGTAGTCGCTCCAGGCGCTGCGCTCGGGCTCGCGTTCGGGGTCGCCCACCCAGTCCAGCACCTCGATGCCCTGCCCCGGCAGCAGCCCGACGGCGGAACAGAAATCGGCGAACAGCCCCGGCTCGCACCGCGCGGTGTAGGGCGGATCGTCGAAGGCCTGGAACAGATGCTCGAAGGGGCTGACCGAGGCCGGCGCACGGTCGAAGCCGATGCGCTGCCCCGGCGCGAAGGCCGTGGCATCGGTGACGCCGGCCGCGTCCCAGCGCGTGGCGTGGGCCCGGGGCAGGTCGCAGGTCCACGCCGCCCCGCCATGCATCGGCTCGAACAGGGCGCCGAGCACCGCGCGGTGGTCCGCCTCGACCACGGTGTGGCCCGGCGCCACGCGGCGCACGGCGAAGTCGAAGACGCAGCCGGCCGCGTCCATGCGCTGGCGCAGCCGGGCCTGGGCCCGGCGCTGCCAGTCCTGCAGGTCCGTCAACGCGCGCCGCCCGCCGTCGCTCATCCGCAAACTCCTTTCGCCGCCTCGCCCGTTCACCCCTTCACGCACACCACCTGCTTGAGCGTGTACACCACCTCCACCAGGTCCTGCTGCGCCGCCATCACGGCGTCGATGTCCTTGTAGGCCATCGGGATCTCGTCGATCACGTCGGCGTCCTTGCGGCACTCCACGCCCTCGGTGGCGGCCACCTGGTCGGCCACGGTGTAGAGCTTCTTCGCCTTGGTGCGGCTCATCCTGCGGCCCGCGCCGTGGCTGCAGCTCGTGAACGACTCGGGGTTGCCCTTGCCGCGCACGATGTAGCTGCGCGCGCCCATGCTGCCGGGGATGATGCCCAGCTCGCCCGCCCGGGCGCTCACCGCGCCCTTGCGGGTCACCAGTACGTCCTCGCCGAAGTGCGTTTCGCGCTGCACGTAGTTGTGGTGGCAGTTCACGGCCTCGACGTGTGCCTCGAAAGGCCTGGCGACCACCTTGCGGGCGGCCGCGACCACGCGCTGCATCATCACCTCGCGGTTGGCGCGGGCGAACTTCTGGGCCCAGCCGACGGCGCGCACGTAGTCGCCGAAGTACCGGCTGCCTTCCTCGAAGTAGGCCAGGTCCTGGTCGGGCAGGTTGCGCTGATGCTGCTCGGCGTCCTTCTTCGCCAGCTCGATGAAGTGGGTGCCGATGGCATTGCCCACGCCGCGCGAGCCGGAGTGCAGCATGAACCACACCGCGCCCGCCTCGTCCAGGCACACCTCGATGAAGTGGTTGCCCGTGCCCAGCGTGCCCAGGTGCTTGTGGTTGTTGGTGTTCTTCAGCCGGGGGTAGTCCTCGCAGATCGCGTCGAACTCGCCCTTGAGCTGCGCCCAGGCGGCATCGGTCTCGTCGGGCGGGGTTTCCCACGCGCCCTTGTCGCGGCCCTGGCGGCGCGGGTTCGAGCCGTGCGGCACGGCCTTCTCGATCGCGGCGCGCAGCGGGCCCAGGTTGTCGGGCAGGTCGTTGGCGTGCAGCGTGGTCTTGCAGGCCATCATGCCGCAGCCGATGTCCACGCCCACCGCAGCCGGGATGATGGCCTTGAAGGTCGGGATCACCGAGCCCACGGTGGCGCCGATGCCGTAGTGCACGTCGGGCATGGCCGCGATGTGCCTGAAGACGATGGGCAGGCGCGCCGCGTTTTCCAGCTGGCGCCGTGCCTCCTCTTCCACGGGCACGCCGCGGGTCCACATCTTCACGGGCACGCCGTGCTCGACGTCGTGCAGGTCGTAGTTGTTCTGGTTCATGGCTCTCTCTCGATCCTTCCGGTCGGTCGGGGAAGACGCCATCTGCGCCTTCCCCCGACTCACGCCACGCGGCGCTTGGACACTCCATTGCGAGGAGCATGCCATGTCGGGTGCCGCCTGGCGAATTCATCCAACCTGTTGATATTCAAGGAGATTTTTCTTCATTCGTGTATCCGCTCACTCATGCCGCTCCTGAAAAACTAGAATCCAAGCTAAATTCCTATCCCAATGAAACCCATCGTCGTCATCGGCTTCCTCGGCACGCAGCTCGATTCCGGCCAGGGCACGGGCCGCTGGGAGAAGTGGCGGCCCACGGTCGCGCTCACGCAGCGCGAGGAACTGGTGGTCGCGCGCCTGGAACTGCTGTACACCGAGCGCCACCTGGCGCTGGCCGAGCGGGTGAAGGCCGACATCGCCACCGTCTCGCCCGAGACGCAGGTGAACCTGGTGCCGCTGCCCATCGCCGACCCGTGGGACTTCGGCGAGGTCTACGCGCGCCTGTTCGACTGGGCGCGCGCCTACCCCTTCGACACGGAGCGCGAGCAGTACTGGGCGCACATCACCACCGGCACGCACGTGGCGCAAATCTGCCTGTTCCTGCTGACGGAGTCGCGCACCCTGCCCGGCGTGCTGGCGCAGACCTCGCCGCCGAAGCGCCAGCGCCCCGGCCAGCCGGGCGAGGTGGCGCTGATCGACCTGGACCTGTCGCGCTACGACGCCATCGCCCAGCGCTTCGCGGCCGAGCAGCGCGACGCGGTGGCCTTCCTCAAGCGCGGCATCGCCACGCGCAACGCGCGCTTCAACGCGCTGATCGACGAGGTCGAGCGGGTGGCGGTACGCTCGCGCGCGCCGATCCTGCTGGCCGGTCCCACCGGCGCAGGCAAGTCCTTCCTCGCTCGGCGCATGTTCGAGCTGAAGAAGGCGCGCCGCCAGGTCGCCGGCGCCTTCGTCGAGGTGAACTGCGCGACGCTGCGCGGCGACGGCGCGGCCTCGACCCTGTTCGGCCACCGCAAGGGCGCCTTCACCGGCGCCGCCACGGAGCGCGCCGGCCTGCTGCGCACCGCGCACGAGGGCGTGCTGTTCCTCGACGAGATCGGCGAACTGGGCCTGGACGAGCAGGCCATGCTGCTCAAGGCCATCGAGGAGAAACGCTTCTACCCGATGGGCGCCGACCGCGAGGTGGAGAGCGACTTCCAGCTCATCGCCGGCACCAACCGCGACCTGCGCGGCGAGGTGGCGGCCGGCCGTTTCCGCGAGGACCTGTTCGCGCGCATCAACCTCTGGACCTACGCCCTGCCCGGCCTGGCCGAGCGGCCGGAGGACATCGAGCCCAACGTCGACCACCTGCTGGCCCTGCACGCGCGGGAAAGCCGCCACGCCGTGCGCTTCAGCGCCGAGGCACGCGCCGCCTACCTGCGCTTCGCGCAGAACCCGGACGACGCCCCCTGGACCGGCAACTTCCGCGACCTGGCCGCCAGCGTGACGCGGCTGGCCACGCTGGCCGAGGGCGGCCGCATCACCGAGCCGCTGGTGCAGGCCGAGATCGCGCGGCTGCGCTGGCTGTGGAAGCATGCAAGCGGCACACCGGCCGGCGGCGCCGCCGCGGACGGCGGCATCGACCTGGCCGCCCTGCTCGGCGCCGAGGCCGAGGCGGCGCTGGACCTGTTCGACCGGCTGCAGCTGCAGGGCGTGCTGCGCGTGTGCCGCGGCGCCCGCAGCCTGTCGGACGCAGGGCGCCGCCTGTTCCAGGCCTCGCGCCTGCAGCGCAGCGTGGTCAACGACGCGGACCGGCTGCGCAAGTACCTCGGGCGCTTCGGGCTGGGGTGGGAGCAGGCGCGGGGCTGAGGCGCACCGGCGTCACTCGTCCGCCGCCTCCCGCCACTGCCCCATCAGCTGCTGCTGCGTGCCCGGCGGCACCGCCTCGTAGTGCGACAGCTGCAGGCTGTAGCGCCCCTGCCCGCCGGTCAGCGCATTCAGGCGCGACTGGTAGCCGCTCAGCTCCGCCAGGGGCGCCAGGCCCCGCACCACCGCGGCGCCCGCGCCGCCGCCCGCAGTGCCGTTGACCAGGCCGCGGCGGCCCGAGAGGTCGGCGGTGATGTCGCCGATGGCCGGCTCGGGCGCGGCGATCTCCAGCTGCACCACCGGCTCCAGCACGATCGGCCGGGCCTCGCGGATGGCCGCCAGGAAGGCCTTGCGGCCGGCGGCGACGAAGGCCACCTCCTTGCTGTCCACGCTGTGGTACTTGCCGTCGTAGACGATCACGCGCACGTCCACCACCGGGTAGCCGGCGATGGCCCCCTGCGCCAGCACCTCGCGCACGCCCTTCTCCACCGCGGGCATGAACTGGCCGGGGATCACGCCGCCCTTGACCTGGTCGACGAACTCGAAGCCGGCGCCGCGCGGCAGCGGCTCCACGCGCAGGAACACCTCGCCGAACTGGCCGGCGCCGCCGGTCTGCTTCTTGTGGCGGTGGTGGCCCTCGGCCGGCCCGGTGATGGTCTCGCGGTAGGCGATGCGCGGCGGCCGCGTGCGCACCTCGAACTTGTGGATCTCGGCCAGCCGCTCCAGCACCACGCGCAGGTGCAACTCGCCCAGGCCGTAGAGCACCGTCTCGTGCGTGGCGGCCACCTGCTCCAGGCGCAGGCAGGGGTCTTCCTGCACCAGGCGCGAGAGCATCTCCCACATGCGCTGCTCGTCGCCGTGGCGCACCGGCTCGACGGCCAGGCCGTGCACGGGCACCGGCAGCGCCAGCGGCGCCAGGTGCACGTGCGCGTCCTCGGCGGCATCGTGCAGCACGGCGTCGTAGTGCAGCTCGTCCACCTTGGCCACGGCCACGATGTCGCCGGGCAGCGCGCGCGCCACCTCCTCGTGGTTCCGGCCCTGCAGCAGGAACACGTGGCCGACCTTGAAGGGCTTGCGCCCGTCGCCGACGTAGAGCTGGCTGCCGGGTGTGACGGTGCCCTGGTGCACGCGGAAGACACCGAGCTTGCCGACGTACGGGTCCAGCGTGAGCTTGAAGACGTGGGCCAGCACGTGGCGCGCCGGGTCGGGCAGCGCCTCGATGGGCTGCGCCGCCTCGCCCTCGCCGAGCAGGAAGTCCGGCGGGTTGGCCTCGCTCGGGTCGGGCAGCAGGCGCACGATCGCGTCCAGCAACTGCGCGACGCCGGCGCCGGTGCGCGCCGAGACGAAGCAGACCGGGATCAGGTGGCCCTCGCGCAGCGCCTGCTCCAGCGGGGCGTGCAGCTCGGACGGATCGACGTCGCCGTCGTTCAGGTAGCGCTCGACGAAGCCGGCATCGACCTCCACCACCTGCTCCACCAGCGCGCGGTGCGCGGCGTCCACGGGGCCGAGGTCGCTGTCGCCCTCGCGGGCGAAGAAGCAGTCGCGCACCTGGCTGCCGCCTTCGGCCGGCAGGTTCAGCGGCAAGCACTCGCGGCCGAAGGCCTCCTGCAGCTGCGCCAGCAGGCCGGCGCAGTCGGCGCCGGGCGCGTCGATCTTGTTGACCACCAGCAGCCGCACGCGCTGACGCGCCGCGGCCTGCTCCATGAAGCGCTGCGCCACGGGATCGACGCCGCCGGTGGCGCTGAGCACCACGGCGGCCGTCTCCACCGCCTCCAGCGCCGGCAGGCTGTGGCCGAGGAAGTCGGGGCTGCCGGGGGTGTCGATCAGGTGCACGCGGGTGCCGGCATGCGTGAGGTGCAGCACCGACGCGAGCAGCGAGTGCTGCATGCGGCGCTCCAGCGGGTCGTGGTCGCTGACGGTGCTGCCGCGCTCCACGCTGCCGGCGGCGCCGATGGCGCCGGCCTGCTGCAGCAGGGCCTCGGCCAGCGTGGTCTTGCCGGTGGCGGCGGCCCCGAACAGGGCCAGCGTGCGCACTGCCTGGAGTTCGGCCACCCCGGCGGGGTGGCCGTTCGATCGGCTTGGCATGGGCGTGTCTCCTGGAACGCTTGGGCGAAGGCCAGCCTACGGGATCGGGCGGCGCGGCGCAACCCGAGCGGCGTACATTGCGCCGCCATGCAGCACTTCGACGCCGAGGCCACCCGCGCCGCCCTGCCCTTCGACCGCCTGATCCCCGCGCTGCGCGCCGCCTTCGCGGCCGGGGCCCAGGTGCCGCCGCGCCACGTCCACGCGCTCCCCGGCCACGGCGAGGCCCGGGGCACGGTGCTCATCATGCCGGCCTGGAGCGAGGCCTTCCTCGGCATCAAGACGATCAACATCTTCCCCGGCAACGGTGCGCTGGGCCTGCCGGGCCTGCACGCCACCTACGTGCTGTACGACGCCGCCACCGGCGTGCCGCTGGCGCTGATGGACGGCAACGAGATCACCGCCCGCCGCACCGCGGGCGCGGCGGCGCTGGGCGCGGATTTCCTCGCCCGACCCGACGCACGCCGCCTGCTGGTGCTGGGCACCGGCCGCGTGGCGCGCCTGCTGCCGGAGGCGATGCGCTGCGTGCGGCCGGGCATCGAGGAGATCGCGGTCTGGAACCACCGCCCCGAGGGCGCCGAGGCGCTGGCCGCACAGTGGCGCGCCGCCGGCCTGGAGGCGCGGGCCGTGGCCGGGCTCGAGGCCGCGGTGCGCTCCGCCGACATCGTGAGCTGCGCCACCCTGGCCACCGCGCCGCTGGTGCGGGGCGCCTGGCTGGGCGAAGGCTCGCACCTGGACCTGATCGGCAGCTTCACGCCGCAGATGAAAGAGGCCGACGCGGCCTGCTTCGGCCCGCCGGCCCGCGTCTACGTCGACACGGACGAGGCGCCGGCGAAGGCCGGCGAGCTGCTGGACGCGCTGGCCGCCGGCACCCTGGCGCCCGGGGCGATCCGGGGCACGCTGGCCCAGCTGTGCCGCGGCGAGCGCGCCGGGCGGGGCGATGCGCGCCAGCGCACGGTGTTCAAGGCGGTGGGCTCCGCGCTGGAAGACCTGGCCGCCGCCACGCTGGCCTGGCAGGGCCGCGGCGCGCCCTGAGCGCTCAGAGCAGCGGCGTCGGCCGCATCGGCCGCTCGAAGTAGTCGCCCAGCTGCTCCAGCGCGTGCGGCTCGAGGATCTCCAGCACGCCGCCCTCCAGCCGGTGCAGGCCCAGGCGCTGCAGCTTGCGCAGCGTCTTGTTGGTGTGCACCAGCGACAGGCCCAGCGCATCGGCCAGGTGCTGCTGCGAGAACGGGAACGCCACGCGTCCATCGGCAGCCAGGCCGACCCGGTCGGCGCGCCGGTACAGGTACATCAGCAGCATCGCCACGCGCTCGGCGGCGGTGCGGCGGCCGGCGGTGACGAGGTTGTCGTCGACGAACTTCTCCTCGTTGGCCACCATCCAGGTGATGGCGTAGCCCAGGCGCGGCTGGTCCTGGAAGAAGGCCCACAGCCGCTCGCGCGGGTAGGCGGCCAGCACCACGTCGGTGGCGGCCTCGACGCCGTAGGTCGTGCCTTCGACGAACTCGTCCTGCAGGCCCATGAAGTCGCCGGGCAGCAGGAAGTTGAGGATCTGCCGGCGGCCGTCGCTCAGCGTCTTGTAGCGGAAAGCCCAGCCCTGGCAGAGGGTGAACAGCCAGGGGCTGCGGCGGTGCTCCTCGATGAGGGTGCGGCCGGCGCCGAGGCTGCGCACGTCGCGGCGGAAGGCCTCGATGGCGGCGCGCTCGGCCTCGTTCACGGGCAGGAAGGCCGGGTTCTCGCGAAGGGCTTCGAGGATGGCGCCGGCTTCGGCGTCGGAAGGCTGCAGGGCTTTGTCCACGCGCGCGACTATAGGCGTGCGGCGCCATGTCTTTTGACATTTCGGCCGCCACGCCGGCGCCCTACAGTCGCGTCCCCCCCTCAGCGCGATTCCGGCGGACGATTTGCCCCTCTACGAGTTCCTCTACTGCAGCACGCTGGCCGACGGCCAGTCACCCACGGTGATCGCGCAGATCCTGGCGCGCGCACGGCCGCACAACGCGGCGCACGGCATCACCGGGCTGCTGGTGTTCGACGGCCAGCACTTCTGCCAGCACCTGGAAGGCCCGCACGCGACGCTGGAGGCGCTGATGGCCCGCATCGCCGACGATCCGCGCCACACCGGCGTGTGCATCGCCCACGAGGGGCCGCTGGCGGAGCGCCGCTACCAGCGCTTCGACATGGGCTACGCCCAGGCCGAGGGCCCGGATCAGATCGGCTCCCTGTTCGCGCTGCGCGACGAAGCCGCACTGACGCACTTCCTGGGCCTGCGCCCGGGCTTCGACGTCCACGGCGGCTGACTCAGCCGCCCTGCACGTCCCAGCTGTAGGTGGCGCCGTAGCCGTCCCACGGCTCCATCACGATGCGCTGGCCGGCCGCGACCGGCAGCGACTCGCCGGGGCCGAGCACCAGGTCCTCGCTGGCATGGGCGGCGGTGGCGTCGCGCGTGATCCACAGGCGGCCCTGGCGCACGCGCAGCACGCTGGGCTGGGCGGCGCGCAGGCTGGTGGCCTGGCCGGCCGCCAGCTGCCATGCGCCGCGGCGCACCGCCGGCGGCACGGCGTCGGCGCGGCGGACGGCCTGGCCGGCCGCGGCGGAAGCCAGGGTGGGGGTGCAGGCGGTGGCGCTGGTCATGGCGGACTCCTCGGGGTGTGGGTGAATTCGCGAACATCGCGATTCGGGAATGAATGATCCCGGCGCGCCCGGTTGCAGTCCAATGAAAACGCGCTAGGCTACTGATTCCGGTTTCGCATCAATCGCGTCATCGGTCCGTCATGCAGCATTCCCAGACCCACCTGCGCACCCGCCCCATCGGCGCCGGCCACCTGCGCGCCTTCGAGGCCGTGGCGCGCCACCTGAACTTCCGCGCCGCGGCCGAGGAGATGGCGCTCACCCAGTCGGCCGTCAGCCGGCAGATCCAGTCGCTGGAGGACGAGGTCGGCGTGCCGCTCTTCCTGCGCCACACGCGCGCCGTCGAGCTGACCAGCGCCGGCGCGCAGCTGCTGCTGGCGGTGCAGCAGGCGCTGCCGCGCATCGACGGCGCGGTGCGGCAGATCCGCGCCAGCGCCGGGCGCAAGAGCGTGGCGCTCACCACCTTCGCCTCCTTCGCGTCGATGTGGCTGATCCCGCGCATGGAGGCCTTCCAGCGCGACAACCCGGAGATCGACATCCGCATCGACGCCAGCGACTCGGCGGTGGACCTGGACGTGGCCGACGTCGACCTGGCCCTGCGCTACGGCCCGGCCGACACCATGCCGGCCGGCGCGGTGCGGCTGTTCGGCGAGACGCTGATGCCGGTGGCCAGCCCCTGGCTGCTCAAGAGCGGCCCGGCCATCCGCAAGCCCGCGGACATCGCCGGCTTCACCCTCATCGAGGCCGGCGACGCGCACCGCACGCACCTGGAATGGCTGACCTGGCGGCGCTGGTTCGACGCGGCCGGCCTGACGCGGGTGCAGCCGCGCCGCTGGCTGTACTTCAACTACGCCTACCAGATGGTGCAGGCCGCCCTGGCGGGCCAGGGCGTGGTGCTGGCGCGCAGCCCGCTGATCGCCGAGAGCCTGAGCAACGGCGACCTGGTCGAGGTGCTGCCCGCCAGCCAGCGCGTCGATTCGCCCCTGGCCTACTGGCTGCTGGTGGCGCCGCGCAGCGCCGCGCGGCCGGAGATCGCCGCCTTCTGCGACTGGCTGCGCGCCCAGGCCGCCGCCACGCGCGAGGCCATCGGCGACGGGCCGGACCCGGACACCGTCGACGACATGGACTGATGCTCCCGCAGCGGCCGCGACGGCGGCCTATGCGCTCCGGCGGATGGGCGGCCCGCGGCCGCGTCCGCACAATGCCGCCCCATGCCCCGCCTGCCCCGCCCCCGCCTCCTGCCGCTGCTGGCCGCGCTGCTGTGTCCGCTGGCACCGGCCGGCGCCGCCGACGCCTGGCCCGAGCCCGCGATGGCCGTCGGCCAGGGCGCGCCGCGCTGGCGCAGCTTCGTGCCCAAGGACATGGAAGCCGTGGGCGAACCGGTGGTGGTGGAGGCCGAGCATTCGCCCCACCCGGTGCAGGCCATCCTGCTGCGCCGCGACGAGCAGTACGCGCTGCTGATCGGCAGCGCCACCGGCGACGGCCGCTTCGAGGCCTGGCACTGGGCCACCTTCATGAACTGCCGCGTCTGCCTGGACGACCCCACGGCGCACCTGCGGGTGCGCCTGGCGGGCCGGGGCCGGGTGCTCAGCGTCACGGCGGAGGCGGCCTCGCAGCGCGAGAACGCGCGCTGGCTCGTCACCTGGCGGCTGCGCGACCGCGGGAAGGACGGCATGGTCGAGCTGATCGGGCTGGACGCCCTCACCGGCATCGAGGGCCGGCAGGGCACGCGCGAGAGCACCAACTACCTGACGGGCGAGACGGCGAGCGAGACCGGCGTGCTGCGCGGCGGCCGGCTCACCGCCGCCGGCGGCGCCACCCGCACCAGGCCGAAAAAGGCGCCGGCCCGGCCGCTGGCCGACGCCGTCGAGCCCGCGTTCTGAAGCCTTCGCCCGGCCAGGTCAGCCGACCGGCCAGACCACGCCGTTGTCGTTGAGGATGGCGTCCAGCGGCACGTCGTGCGCCTCGGGCTCGAAGTCCTCGATGAAGCCGCTGGTGAAGCCCAGCCCCACGGTGAAGGGGCGCGGCTCCAGCGCCGCCAGCGTACGGTCGTAGAAGCCGCCGCCGTAGCCCAGCCGGTAGCCGCCGGCGCTGTAGCCCAGGCAGGGCACGAACAGCAGCGTCGGGACGATCAGCTCGGTGTCCTTGGGCTTGGGGATGTCGTAGGCGTCGTTCTCCATCGGGCAGCCGGGGTACCACGCGTGGAAGGTCAGCGTCTTGTGCACGCGGTCGACCACCGGCAGGCCGATGCGCCGGCGCTGCGGCTCGGCGAGCAGCTCGCCGTCCTCCTTCCAGCGGTGCAGGGCGGGCAGCGGGTCGAACTCGCCCTTGATGGGCCAGTAGGCGCCGATCACCGTGTCGGGCCGGCCGACCAGCCAGATGCGCATGACCTGCTGCAGCGCCGCGGCGCGCTGCAGGCGGTCCGGCAGGTTCAGCCGCTGCTCGACCAGCGCCGCGCGGATCTGTGCCTTGAGGAATGCGCCCGTTTCGGCCCGGTTCGTGTCCGGCTGCGCGCGATTTCCACCGTGTGCCTTGTCCATAATCCCCCGATGCAGTTTCGAAGCATTTTGGCACCCCGGCGCAGGCTTCTTCCGGCCCTGGTGCTGGCCCTTCTTGCGCTGGCGAATCCGGCCTGCGCCCAGGACAACGGCAGCGACGACGTGATCCTGCAGATGAAGCAGGCCTTCCAGCGCGGCGACAAGGCGCGCCTGGCGGCCCTGCTGCCCGCGGCCCGCGGCCACGCGCTGGAGCCCTGGGCCGCCTACTGGGAGCTGAAGGCCCGCCTGCAGGAAGCCGGCAGCGACGAGGTGCAGGCCTTCCTGGCCCGCTACGCCGGCACCTACCAGGAAGACCGGCTGCGCAACGACTGGCTGCTGCTGCTGGGCCAGCGCCGCCAGTGGGACGACTTCGCCGCCCTGCACGCGGCCTACCGCATGCAGGACGACCGCGAGGTGCAGTGCTACGCCATCCTGGTCGACGTGCTGCGCAGCGGCCAGGCCACGCCGGCCCAGGCCGAGACGGTGCGCCGCAACTGGCTGGCCCAGCGCGACACCGACGACGGCTGCCTGACCGCGGCCGACCGCATGATCGCCGCGCGCCTGATGTCGCCCGAAGACGCCTGGAAGCGGGCGCGGCTGGCGATGGAGGCCAACCGCAGCGGCGCGGCCCGCGCCGCCATCACCCTGGTGGCGCCGGATGCGCTGCCCACCTTCGCGCAGGTCAGCGCCAGCGCGGCGCGCTTCCTCACCGGCGCCGCCTCCGCCGCCAGCAAGGCGCGCAAGGAGATGGTGGTGCTGGCCCTGATCCGCATGGCCGCGTCCGACCCCGACACCGCCGCCGCGCAGCTCGACAGCAAGTGGGGGCCGATGCTCTCGCCCGAGGAGCGCAACTGGCTGTGGGGCAGCATCGGCCGCCAGGCCGCGCAGAAGCTCTCGCCCCAGGCGCCGGGCTACTTCGCCAACGTGACGAAGAACACCGACCTGAGCGACGACATGCTGGGCTGGCGCGTGCGCGCCGCGCTGCGCATGAACCGCTGGAAGGAGGTCGAGTCCGCCGTGGACGCCATGAGCGAGGAGGCCCGCCAGGACCCGACCTGGGTCTACTGGAAGGCGCGCGCCCTGGCCGCGCAGGGCGGCCCGCGGCGCCAGGAAGAGGCGCGCACGCTGCTGCAGTCCATCGCCGGCACGCGCGGCTTCTACGAGCTGCTGGCGCTGGAAGACCTGGGCCAGCGCGCCGAGGTGCCCACGGCGCCGGCCCCGCTCACCCCCGAGGAGAAGGCGGCCGCGCGCAGCAACGCGTCGCTGCAGCGCGCGCTCTACGCCATCGGCATCGGCCTGCGCCCGGAGGGCGTGCGCGAGTGGAACTACGCCACCAACCTGCACGAGCGTGGCGGCATGGACGACCGCGCGCTGCTGGCCGCGGCCGACCTGGCCTGCCAGCGCGAGGTGTACGACCGCTGCATCAACACCAGCGAGCGCACCAAGGGCTTCATCAGCGCCGAGCAGCGCTTCCCGATGCCCTTCCACGACACGGTGCTGCGCAAGAGCGCCGACATCGGGCTGGACCCGGCCTACGTCTACGGCCTGATCCGCCAGGAGTCGCGCTTCATCATGGACGCGCGCTCCGGCGTCGGCGCCTCGGGGCTGATGCAGCTGATGCCGGCCACCGCGCGCTGGACGGCCAACAAGATCGGCCTGCCCTACTCGCCCTCGATGATCACCGACCGCGAGACCAACATCAGCCTGGGCACCAGCTACCTCAAGCTGGCGCTGGACGACTTCGACGGCTCCATGGCGCTGGCCGCCGCCGCCTACAACGCCGGCCCCGGCCGGCCGCGCAGCTGGCGCAACGGGCCGGTGCTCGACGCCGCCGTCTGGGCCGAGAACGTGCCCTTCAGCGAGACGCGCGACTACGTCAAGAAGGTGCTGGCCAACACCACCAACTACGCGGCCCTGATCACCGGCCGGCCGCAGTCGCTGAAGGACCGGCTGGGCACCGTCGGGCCGCGCTCGGCCGCCGAGCCGGAGCCCAACAAGGACCTGCCCTAGCCTTTCCTTCCTCTTCCGCGCGGCCCCCGACCGGGGCCGCGCGCCTTTTCCGACATGAACAAGTACCTCCAATCGCTGCGCGCCCACCTGCCGCCCTGGGCCGTGGACTGGCTCGACGTGCTGGTGCCCGCCGTGCAGGTCGTCCTCATCGTCCTGGTCGCCTGGCTGGCCATGCGGCTGGTGCGCCGGCTGATCCGCCGGGTGGCTGCGGCCTATGCGCTGCCCAGCGAGGTGGTGCTGCTGTCGCGCCGCACGGTCGGCTTCGTGGTCTATGGCGGCTCGCTGCTGTGGTGCCTGGAGCGGCTGGGCGTCTCCGGCGGCGTGCTGTGGACGGCCTTCACCGGCTTCGCGGCGGTCGGCGCGGTGGCCTTCTTCGCTGCCTGGAGCGTGCTGTCCAACATCTTCTGCGCGCTGCTGATCTTCACCACCCGCGCCTTCCGCCTGGGCGACCTGGTGGAACTGCTGGAGAACGGCGACAAGCCGGGCCTGAAGGGCCGCGTGATCGACATCAACCTGGTCTACACCACCCTGGACGAGAGCGGCGACGCCGCGGCCGGCACCACCCTGCAGCTGCCCAACAGCCTGTTCTTCCAGCGCGTGCTGCGGCGCTGGCACGGCGGCCCGGCCGCCGGGGCGCCGCTGCCGCCCGCGCTGCCCCCGCCCGGGCAGACCGCCGCCGCACCGGCATCGCCGCCCGCCGCCCGCTGAACCGCCGGCGGCCTGCGCCTACAGGCGGCGGGGGCGCGGCGGTCTACAGTGCCGCACCGCAGTCCTTCCTCCGTCACGATCCATGGCCTCATCCGACTGGGGCGCCCGCCTGGCCGACACGGTGGCCGCCGAGTTCTCCGACGTGCCCGACCTGGAGCAGCTGGTGCGCATCGTCGTGCGGCTGCTGCTGGCGGCGGTGCTGGGCTTCGCGCTCGGCTTCGAGCGCGAGCAGCAGGGCAAGGCGGCCGGCGTGCGCACCCACATGCTGGTGGCCATCGGCTCGGCGCTGTTCGTGCTGGTGCCGCAGCAAAGCGGCATCGTGCCGGCCGACATGAGCCGCGTGATCCAGGGCCTGGTGGCCGGCGTGGGCTTCCTGTGCGCCGGCACCATCCTCAAGCAGGGCAAGGACGAAACCCAGGTGCAGGGCCTGACCACCGCCGCCGGCCTGTGGACCACGGCCGCCATCGGCATGGCCTGCGGGCTCGGGCGCGAGGTGACGGCGGTGCTCAGCGCGCTGCTGGCGCTGGCCGTGCTGCAGCTGGTGCCGCGGCTGGTGAGCCTGGCCGAGCGCGTGGCCGGCCCGCCGGCGAAGGGCGCCGCCAAGGTCGTCGTCACGGCGCCCGACGAGCCGCCGGGCTGACGCCGCCCGGCGCGGCGCGCATCAATGGCCGCCGCATCCGGCATCAACGCCGCGGCCGGCCGCGGCTAGCATGGCCGGCTCAGCAAGGAGACCTCCGCATGCCCGCATTGAAGCTCTACATCGGCAACAAGAACTACTCGTCCTGGTCCATGCGCCCCTGGGTGCTGATGAAGCAGGCCGGCATCCCCTTCGAGGAAGTGATGGTGCACTTCGACTCCTTCGATGCCGACTCGGCGTTCAAGGCCACCGTGGGTGCGCTCAACCCGGCCGGCACCGTGCCCGTGCTGGTCGACGGCGACCTGGCCGTGTGGGACACGCTGGCCATCGCCGAGTACCTGGCCGAGCGCTTTCCCGAGCGCGCGCTGTGGCCGCGCGACGCGTCTGCCCGGGCCCGCGCGCGCAGCATCTGCGCGGAAATGCACGCCGGCTTCACCGCGCTGCGCAGCCACTGCCCGCTGAACATCGAGGCCGACCTGCGCGAGGTCGGCCGGCGCGTGCTGGACGAACAGGCCGGCGTGCGCAGCGACCTGCAGCGCATCGGCAGCATGTGGCGCGAGCTGCTGGCCGCGCACGGCGGGCCGATGCTCTTCGGCGACTTCGGCATCGCCGACGCCTACTACGCCCCGGTGGCGTCGCGCATCCGCACCTACGGCCTGCCGCTGCCGGCCGAGGCCCAGGCCTACGCCGACCGCCTGCTGGACCTGCCGGGCGCACGGGCCTGGATCGACGGCGCGCTGGCCGAGCAGGACTTCGTGCCCTTCGACGAGCCCTACCGCAGCCACCGCTGAGGCACGGCGCGCCGGTGCGCGGCGCTCCCTACACTCGCCCCATGGAGATCTACCTCGTCGGCGGCGCGGTGCGGGACGGCCTGCTCGGCCTGCCCGTGTCGGACCACGACTGGGTGGTGGTCGGCGCCACGCCCGAACAGATGGTGGCGCAGGGCTTCGTGCCGGTGGGGCGCGACTTCCCCGTCTTCCTGCACCCGCGCACGCACGAGGAATACGCGCTGGCCCGCACCGAGCGCAAGAGCGCACCGGGGTATCGCGGCTTCACCGTCCATGCCGCGCCGGACGTGACGCTGGAACAGGACCTGGCCCGCCGCGACCTCACGATCAATGCGATGGCCGTGCCGGCGGACGCGGCGGCCGGCACCGGGGGCCGCTTCGACCCTGCCGCCGCGGCGCTCGTCGATCCCTTCCACGGCCGGCGCGACCTGCAGGACAAGGTCCTGCGCCATGTCACCGACGCCTTCCGGGAGGACCCGGTACGCATCCTGCGCGTCGCGCGCTTCGCGGCGCGCTTACACGATTTCGCCGTGGCGCCGGAGACGATGGACCTGATGCGCGAGATGGTGTCCGCCGGCGAGGCCGATGCCCTGGTGCCCGAGCGCGTGTGGCAGGAACTCGCCCGCGGGCTGATGGAAGCCAGGCCCTCGCGCATGTTCGAGCTGCTGCGCGCCTGCGGCGCGCTGGCCGTGCTGCTGCCGGAGGTCGACGCACTCTGGGGCGTACCCCAGCCGGCGCAGCACCATCCGGAGGTCGATACCGGCGTCCACCTGATGCTGGTGCTCGACATGGCGGCCCGCCTGGAGGCGCCGCTGGCCGTGCGCTTCGCCTGCCTCGCGCACGACCTCGGCAAGGCCACGACGCCGGCCGACGTGCTGCCGCGCCACCTCGGCCACGAGCAGCGCAGTGCCGAATTGCTGGCCGGCGTGTGCGACCGCTGGCGCGTGCCCACCGAGGTCCGCGAGCTGGCCGACGTGGTGGCGCGCGAGCACGGCAACATCCACCGCAGCACCGGCTTCGGCGCGGCCGCGCTGGTGCGGCTGCTGGAGCGCTGCGACGCCTTCCGCAAGCCGCGGCGTTTCGCCGATGCGCTGCTGGCCTGCGAATGCGATGCGCGCGGGCGCCTCGGCATGGAAGACCGGCCCTACCCGCAGCGCGAGCGGCTGCTGGCGGCGCTGGACGCCGCGCGCGGCGTCCGGACGGACGCGGTGTCGCGCGCGGCGATGGAACGCGGGGCGCGCGGGCCGCAGATCGGCGAGGCCATCCATGCGGCCCGGGTGGCAGCGGTGGCAGGGCTGCTCCCGGGTTGAGCGGCCGCTGCTGACAGTCGTGGCCAGGCCACGATCACGGCACCCCACCATCTGAGTTCTTCCTCATCCACGCGCCCGCCCGTCCGGGCTATCGCACTAGCTGTCGAGTCTCAGGAGGTTATTCATGGCCGCGATGCGGCTCATGGGAGGCTGGTGGTTGAGAGCGGAGTGTGGCCGCAGCCAGTTGTAGTGGTCAATGAATGGCTGCAAGGCGGCGTGTCGTTGCGCGGAGCTTTCATAGGCGCGGGCGTAGGCCCACTCGCGCAGGCTGGTCTGCACGAAGCGCTC
>Ga0222420_100430_pt1 | contig 21410 bp, 19 predicted proteins | sample 3A2ome_FD_182470 | JGI IMG/M metagenome (GOLD analysis project Ga0222420, IMG submission 182470) | Enriched microbial communities from leaf-cutter ant dump, University of Wisconsin, Madison, United States - 3A200A (version 2) | ecosystem: Environmental > Terrestrial > Nest > Insects nest > Nest...
ACATTACGGCAAAATGGACTATGCCCATCCAAAATTGGAATGAAGCCATGGCTCATTTTTTGATAAAATTTGAAAATAGAATTTAAGGTGCTTATGGCTGAATTTACACAATTGATGCAAAAGACTCGGTAGAGGAGGGGTAGCAGCTTGTTCCACCTTATGCTCTGCCGGATGTTGTACTTCATGCCTCAATTCATTTTGAACATGAGGCATCGGTTCTATTTCCTCAAGAGCATTTTCGCCGCCAGTATGGAGGGCTGGCTCAATGCCTGTTCTAATGCTCATCGGTATTGGCGGCATCGGTCCTATTTCCTCTAGAGCATTTTCGCCGTCAGTAGGGAGGGCTGGCTCAATGCTTGTTCTAATGCTCATCGGTCTTAGCGGCATTGGGTCTAGGTAATATATACTGCCGGTTCCAGAGGCTAAACACAAACTAGGGTAGATCCAAAGTAATGTGATTAACAGAAAACCCTTACTAAGTAGGGTAGTAGTTTTAAAGTCAATCATTAAATAGTTTTGAGCTTTTTAATCAATAGTTGATAAAATAGTGATATTTTTCTCTAGCTCAAGAAAATGTTACCTTTAGTATCAACGCCATCGGATAATTTGTTAACCTATGATTTATTAAGAGCACTATAAAAATTGGAATAATACGATTCAGAACATTAGGTAAAAAAGAAGAGTAATAAATTCAGGTTTATCCACCGTTAAGATTGATTGGTGAAGCTTGCGCATACTATTTCTTTATTTTAGGTGATAAATTTTTATTCCAATGTTTTTTTAAACTTTATTTTCTGCCGTAAAGGATAATGAAACCGTCTTCATCTAAGCATGCCTTATCTCCTGACCGTAACCATCCTGAATCATCAACAATTCTTTGGCCGTTTTTGCCTAAATATTTCGTAGCAATTGAAGGATTTTTTATTAGTAACTCTCCATCTTCAGAAATTTTTACCTCAGTTCCTTCTAAGGCTTTTCCTACTGTGCCTAGATGAAAGCAGCTAGGGCCACTAATAGCAACGTTCGGTCCGGCTTCAGATAAACCATAACCGTCTAAAAGGGGTTTCTTCATACATTTAAACCATTCTTGAGCAAAAGCTTGATCAAGAATATCTCCCCCACAATTCCAGGCTCTTATTTTGCTGGTAAATTTCTCTAAAGCTTGCGGATTACTATGCATATATTCTAATAATGTAACATAGAAATATGGTAAAGCATCAATAGTCGTAGCCTTTGAAGCAATACAGGCATCAATGACATTTTGGGGTTCAAACGAGCTTGAAAAACATATTGGAATTTGATTATGAAAAGATATATTTATCAAGCTTAGAGCATAAGCACTAAAAAAAGGCATAATAACAGCTAGACAATCATGGTTTGTATATTCCAATCTTTTAGATGTAGCTATTGATTGGTAATTAATTCCTTGGCTAGTCCAGGCAACGTATTTAGCAGGTCCTGTTGAACCGCTAGTCTGTACTATTACCTTACATGGGGATAATTCCTCTGATTCCTGTCGGGCTCTTAAAAAGCCTGTTTTAGTAATTTCAATATTATTATCTTTATCAGTTATAATAAAATCCGGTAGAATTTGGGAATTAAAGCTTGTCGGGTAAATGTTTTTCAATATTAGTATTTTATACTTGCTATAAAAAAGCGTATAGTAAGCTATAAAAAAATTTATTTCTTTCCTACAGTCTATTGCAAATAGTTCATCTCCTTTAGCCCCATGTTCTTGTATCATAGCTAGTAACTTACGAGTTTCAGCTTCAATATTATATGGTACTCCATCAATAAACACCTTTATATTTTTCTGCGTTACGTTCATTATTTTTTCCTTGTTTCTAATATTGTTGAATCTTTTGCAAAACTATAGGTGAAGATTAGAAACGGTATAATCATTATTATTGCTAAATATATATAACCTGAATTTTTGGGATATATATCTATAGCCCATCCTATAAAGTAAATTGTAATAGTTTGCAAAATAGTTGAGACTACGGCTATTACTGAAAGTACTCTTCCAATGTACTCATTAATTACTGATTGCATAATAAAAGAGTTAAGGGAGATTTTTATTGATGTCTGTACAATTCCAAAAAACATAATTGTTATATAAGCTAGCCAAATGGTTTGGTTAAAAGCCAATATCAGGAGAGCTGTAATAGAACCGGCAAATAATTTCACAATGAATCGCGGATTCTGACTTTTTATATTAAATTTTGCGATTATTAGTCCGGCGAATACACCGCCTATACTGCAATACATATTCAAAAATCCAAACGTCATGGAGTCTGAGTAAAGGTAATTAATAACATAATTCGGCAGCACTACACTCATACTAACCGTTACTGATTGAGGCATGCACATTATTATGCCAAAAACTAATATGATATGGTTTTTGGATAGATACCGGATTCCTTGAGAAAATTTTTGCATAAATCCTTCCGAAGAAGTCAATTCTATTAGAGAATAATTAGAGGGAATTTTTAAATATAGTAAATTACTTACCAGCAATGTTATTATATTGGTAGTTAGAATTCCAGCTACTCCCCATTTTTTATAAATAGCTCCTGCTATAACCGCAGCAAGACACATGCTAAGTTGCATGCTGATTTCTAAGATGGAATAGTACTTTGAAATATTATCTTTGGGGGCTATCTCTTTAAACAATGCTCGGGAGGTAGGCATATATATATTAAAAATAAATCCATTAAGCGTAGCTAAAATATATATGTGGTTTATTTGAAATTGCTTGGTGAATATAATAATTATTAAAACGATTAAAGCCAAAAATGCCTGAATTGAATTCATATTAATCAATATGAACTTCCTGTTAAAGGAATCAGCTATAATTCCGGAAATTAAACTACCTGCTATACCAGACAAGATTCCAAGAATCATTAGTATTCCAACATCTAGGCTAGAACCAGTTGCTTCAAGAACAAACCAGTTTAAGCCTATGAGAGTTAAACTTAAACCTACTTGTGTTATTAAATCACTTAAATAATAATATTTCAGGATTGGAAGCATTTTATTCATTCTAACTGTAGGATTTGAAATCTTTTAGCAGTTCCATATCCTGCATAAATTCCTCAAAATCTGGATTAAATAAGACCATATCTGCTGCTATTCTCTCGTTAATAGATGAAGGATATTTGTCTATAACATCTCCCACTTGAATTTTCCAAATAATCTCAAATTTACTTTTTAAATTAGGTATGTTTAAGGTATTTACTTTACCAATATGGCAAGCTAAATTTGCCCACGCATGATAGAGATTCTGGTTAATGTTATAGTTATTAGTTAGACCTAACCCATGCCTTAAAGTTAATTCATATAGGTTGATTCCAAAATTCCTTTCATGTATAAGAACTGCTGCTTTTCCAGGTGGCCGGGCACCAATTTCGATGAATATTATTTCATCATTTTTAATAAAAAATTCCATATGCAAGGCTCCATCGGGAGGCTGTAAAGCAGAAATAACTTTATTGTTGAATTCTAATATCTTATTGTAAAGTACATTTTCTTTCTTCATTGGAAACGCACCAAGAGTTTTACCCTGCAAGAATTCCAGACATGGTGATATATATTGAGCAATGGTAGAAAATTTTACGCATCCGTTTACTACGAAAGAATCGCACATGAAAAAACTGCCTTCTATGAATTCCTCTACTTGGTAATTTTGTTTGGAGTCATAATTTGTTCGATACCAATGTATTAAATCTTTGGCATTGTTGATTTTTGCGGTATTTTCACTGGCTCCTCCATCACACGGTTTAATAAGATACGGAGTTTTTAATTGAGAGGAAATAAATTGGTGATATTCTCGAATGGAGTTTTCAGCATAGCTGAAAACCACACTCATAAATTTCGGTACTTTAATATTATTGATTTGCAGGATCTGTTTCATTTGCACTTTGTCTATAAAGTGAAAATATTGATAAGGTTTTGGTCCATTTAATTTAAATTTTGCTCTCAGCCTGGCACAGACTATTAATAATGTCTCATCCGTGCAAATAATTGTTGCATTAAAGTTTACCTTAATGAATTTATCTATCACTTCTTTTGCTAGTTCAAAAGTGATTTGCTTCAAAGCAAAAACATGGTCCATATTGCTAATAAAGTGCTCTGAAGGATTATTTTTTGATCGTTCTTGATATATTAAGACAAATCTCGTATCTGATATTTCTTTTTTTACTTTTTCGATATTGAAGTAATCCAAACGAGCATTGGATATTATAAAACAGTAGCGCATCTTGCTTACCTTTTAAGATATTGTTGATATTCAGTGTCTAGGCTGTACATAACTTTATTAAAGCGGTTATTCAATTGTTGTACTTCTAAGGCAGCAGAAGAATCCTCATTATGGATAATCCTCTTGAAAAATCTGGCAATACATCTCATCTCTTCTTCTTTCATACCGCGTCTAGTAAGTTCCTGGACACCTATACGTATGCAATTATCCCCAAATATTTTTTTTGTATTGCAACTAATATCCGCCATATAAAGCCGTGCCGCAGAAAATTGATTATCTTGGGGAAACCGTCCTTTGATACCTACCATATGAGAAACAGGTAACTGTTCTTTTCTCGTAACAATATTGAATCCTTGGGTAATTAATTCTCTAGAAAAAACTTCAGCATTTTTAACGATTTGTTCGGCATATAATTTACCATGGGCAGCCATTTCGATTATAGTTACGTAAAGAGCTAAGGCATGGTGGGTATGCTGAGAAGAAACAACGCTCTTAAAGAGTTCAGATCCAATCCTTCGGCCTAGCTCCTCATCCTTATAGAGTATCATAGCTTTTTGCGGTCCAGGAAATGTTTTATGGGTATTGCCAATTAAAACATCGCATCCTTCTTGTAAAGGATTTTGAAACTGTCCACCAGCAATTAATCCGAGCACATGAGAGCCATCGTATATTATTTTAGTTCTCGTTCCGACTATTTGTCTTATTTTTTTTAGCGGAAGTGGATAGAAAGTAGTTCCAAGATCTAAAAAAATAGTTGCGTCATTATTTTTACTGAATTCTTCTTCAAAACTCTCAATATCAATGCAAAGTTTCTCATTATCCCAGGGAATAAACAAAACTTCTCTACCAATATTTTGTAATACAATTTTTGTAGCATGGTGTCCCAAAGATTCCGGAGTAAATATAAAAACTTTATCGCCCGGTTTGGTTATGGTAGTTAAAATACATATTACTGCATTTATTCCAGATAAGGGACAAAAATCGCTAAAATTTGCATGGAACATCTTATTAGCTTCCTCTCTTGCTAGTAACTCAAATTCATATACAGAGGGTAACCCACGGTACATTGCCTGACCAACGGCATAATATTTTGCCTCAGCTAGATTATCTTCTTTTTCATAAGTATCGCTATAATATCTATATGATAGATTACTGGAAAGAAAACTACTGGCTGTGTTTGACATTACATTTTCATTAGCTGTCATATGTAATGTAGCAGTATTACGTTTTTCTTCATTTTGTAGTTTTAGTAGTAAATTTTTGCTGGAGTCTATACAGTTCATTTGCTTCCCTTTAGCTTATTTTTAACATAAAGGTTAGCAACTTTTAGTGGTGTCTGAGAAAGTTGATCGGCCTTAGTGAGAATGTCTATTGTTTTATTATATATTATAGAAACCTTTTCTAAAACTTTATCCTCTGTATATATTCCATCTTCACAGTAAATATCAATTACTCCACCTGCATTACATAAATAATCAGGAACATACAGAATGGATTTTTTATGTAGATAATCTGCAATTTCTGGATCGGATAACTGGTTATTTGCCCCGCCTATTATGTATTTAACATTCAATTTATGCTTATTTTCATTATTGATAGCCATACCAAGTGCGCAAGGACTAAATACATCAGCATATATTTCTGTATCATTGTTCATTACAATAGGGGTAGCATTAAGTTCGATTACTGCTTTATCAACTAAATTTTTTACTGGATCATATACATATAGCTTACACCCTTCTTTAGCCAGATATTTACATAATGAGTAACCTACTTTACCTAGCCCCTGAACTGCTACTGTTAATCCAGATAAACTTGTAGTTTGCTCTTTATAGGAAACAGCTGCTTTAATAGCTTGATAAACACCGTAGGATGTAGCAGGTATTTGCTTACCTTTAAATAGGATACCTCTGGCATATGGTGAGTATTGTCTCAAGTAATTCATATCTGTTACGGACGTTCCTACATCATCCGCAGTATAATATTCGCCCGCTAAATGATTTAACACCCTTGCAAAAGCTTCTAAAATAAGGTTTTGTGTAACGTGAGGATTTTTGTATATTACGGCTTTACCCCCACCAAATGGAAGATCAACAATAGTATTTTTATAAGTCATAGCCTTAGCAAGTGTCATGGCATCATTTACGCCATCTATTACCGTATTATAATCATATATTCTACATCCACCTAAGGCGGGACCTCTTAAGGTATTATGTATGGCGATAATTCCTTTTACTTGAGGAGTTTGGCTAGTAAAGAAAACGAGCTTTTCTACTCCTGTAATTTTAGTGTTTACAGAGATTTGCATACAAGTTGATTTAAAAAGTTCTTTACATAAATATTACTAGTATTGTATGTCAGTACCCTTATGGTGAGTTTATGTTAGGATAATTGGCAGTCTCTGGTAGTTTTTTTGCAATATCTATAGGTTTGCCTAGATATATAATCTAACATTAACATGATAGAAGGCTTAAATAGCCAATTACTTAAAGTTCCCAAAATTAAGAGTTTTTTACTAGCACTAAAACGTCTATTCAAAATTAGAGCTAAGCAACTGTCAACTTAAAATATAAAAAAAGAGTAAAAAATTTTCTAAAAAGTAGTTAATTGTTAGCTTTATTAATACAAAAGCAGTAAACATCCCGAAGTGGTTCATTCGAACTGGAAGTAATATGCCTCAGGAATTATAGATTTGAGCAATGAATTGTCCGTAAGAGGCAAGCTCTATTAAAACTGAAAGCTACGCGGTAAAACTTTAGCATTATAGAGTTAAGCGATGAGGTAAATTTAGTTAAATAAAATCACCTGCGCCATGTTTTAGACAAATTTGTTTTTCTCTGATCAAAAAATATTTAAAATAACATATTGCAAATCTAATCAAAATAATGTTATATGTAAAATTTGGTGTGCATTTTGTTTGCGTCGCTAATTAAACCTAAAAGCTATGGAGTTTATTATGTTAAAAAACTTGTTATTGGAACGAAGATTATTGTTAATAAAGCGCAGAAACGCTGCTAATAATACGCTTAACCTTACTACCCCCTCCATTTTTTCTTTTATTATGCTCTGGTCATATCACCAGGTGTGCTAATATCTTTCGTCATTTTTAAGACTTTTACTACTATTTAATTTTTACTTATACTTGTTTTAACCTTGCGGTAAGTCATAGCAAGTTTTTGATTATTGTTTTTGTATTTTTTTAAAGCAGCAACTTTATATTTTAGCTTTTTAAGTTTTATAAAATTTAGCTTTATAAAATAATGCTATGTCTTATATCAGGCTTCTATCGTTAGAGGAAGTTTGTGCGACTAAAACGAGCAATTTTAAGTAAAATCCATTTTATGTTATTGTGAGGTATTCATCATGAGTAATTCTGCAAACCTATCTAGTGTAATTAGTATAGGTAAAGACAACCGGGAGGTCATAAGATATCCCCAATTTTTAAAACTCATATTTTTTGTGGAGATGTGGGAGCGCTTTAGTTATTACGGTATGAGAGCGTTACTTGTATTATTTCTTACAACACATCTTGGTTTTAGCGATGCTAAAGCTTATGCCATATATTCTTTATTCGCCGCTATTGGTTATACTGGTCCTGTGATTGGGGGGATTATGGCTGATAAATTGATGGGATTCCGTAATATGGTTCTCATCGGTGGTATTGTGATAATAATTGGCCATATTTGTATGACCTTCGTAGGATTAAATACATTTTTGGTATATTTAGGTTTAGCATTAATAGCTATAGGAACAGGCTTATTTAAAGGTAATATAACAAATTTATTAGGTTCATGTTATAAGGATAATGATCCCAATAGGGAGAGAGGTTTTACCTTGTTTTATGTGGGGATAAATTTAGGTTCATTTTTTGCGTCTATTTTGTGTGCTATTGTTGCCAATAATTATGGCTGGGATTATGGTTTTGGCCTAGCCGGTATAGGTATGTTTATAGGTCTTATTGTATTTACCAAATTTCAGCATATTTTAGGCTCAAGTGGTACATCACCAAGGCCAAACCTTATGAATAAGAAGTTATTTTTTGGTATGAATTTATTTACCATAACAATAGCAATTAGTTTATGCTTGGCTTTTCTTGTCTCTAAAATGTTAGAATCAGCTGAGTTTTTTGCTAATATACTTAGTATCGTAGGATTGATAGTGTTTGGAATATTCGCTTACATTGTAATTAAATCTCCTTCAATTCAAAGGCAGAATTTAATCGCTTTGGCTACCATGATATTTTTCTTAATGTGTTTTTTTGGTTTAGAGATGCAGCTTGGATCTCTTATTAATTTATTTACCGCAAGAAATATAGATAATGAAGTACTAGGTATTATGATCCCGCCTTCAGTATCTCAAGCAATAAATCCTATATCGATAGTTTTAATTGGTTCCTTCCTCGGTACTTATATGAAATTTGATAGAAAATACTCAACGTTGATGTTAGGACTTGGTTTAGCAACGTTAGTTATATGCTTTACTATCCTTTATATAGGCTGCGTAACGGCTGATAATAATGGTAAAGTAGGGTACATATACTTGGTTATTGCTATATCATTTATGAGCTTGGGTGAGCTTTGTATAGCACCTTTAGTACAATCACAAGCTACCATGTTAGCTCCGCCAAACCTACGTGGATTTATCATGGGTATAGTAATGTTGTCATTGGCGTTTTCTAACTTAGCTGGCATTATTTTATCAAAATTTATGTCAGTACCTTCTGTCGAAGGAAAAGTAGATGTAATAGAATCACTTGCTATATACAAGGCTGGTTTTTTAAATATAACTTTCTTTAATTTAGGTATAGTGGTGGTATTCTTACTATGTTCTATTTTCTTACATAAAGTTTTGTCAAAGCAAAATAATTGAATAGGTAATGATTATAGAAGCCTAATGGGGGTAATATTAAGGGTACAGAATAATAAAAATTACAGATGATGTTGGAGGGGCGAGTTTTATTGAGTTATTGCTCTTTGATTGAGTTAGCGTATGATATTTTCTGTATTCTACTTTTAAAAATTTTGAGTTTTTAGATTATAATGACACGATTATAATTATAAGAATGGATATTATTGAAAAAGTAGATAGCGTAAAAGGCAAAATAAAGTGGATCCAATTAGGCAATTTAGTTTGCCATGGTAGTACGTACCTCATAAATATATAATTGGTATTACTTGCATAAATATGATTGAGGTTTTCCAATTATTCTTTAGTATAAGAAAGATAAGTATTAATTATTTGGAGTAAAAGATGTTTTATAGTTTAATTTATAAAATTATAAATATTTTTTCTGAACTCACTCCTGACAAAGAAGTATCAGAAGAATTTATAAATAAAGATGAGATACATAGAGAGCCTACACGTGATTTTTATGAAGATCTAGGGAGGCCTTACTAACATCGTGTCTATAGAACTGGGTAAAGAATGACGTTATCGGTAAGACTCCTAAAATTGCTATAGGTTTCATTATAAAAAATCTACATATTACCTTCAAAGATGGTATTATTAATATGTTATTTAACCCCAATTTATTAGATACAAACAAATTGTTGCTTTAGTATCACTTTTTAAGTGACCTAGTACTTTATCCTTTTGCTATCTATTAAATTTGTTTCGTATTAAATGTTTGCAAGACTTCCTTGATCTATGCGTATTTCTGTCAAATAGAAAGTGTTGCAGTATTTACGTTAGCTTCATTTTTTTCAGAAGAAAGGTGTTTAAAGTTAGCATTTTTTTGTAACATTTTGCTAATTAACATTTGTACTTCCAATATTTTGCCTAAACTATAGAAGCTATAATTCTCACCTTGATAAGTAGTTAATAATAGCGACCCCGTACCAAAAGATTTATGTGGCCAATATTGCTTAATTGAAATGGTCTTAATGGTGGAATAAGGAATAGTGATTTCGTATTTAGAAGGAAAGCCTCTCTTACAGATTATGCTTTCTTTAGTAAATACGTAAACTGTATTACGAAAAATTGCTTTTATAAGCGGCAAAATTACCCCGGCTAATATTGCTGTCATAATGGTAACTGTGATATAGAAATTTGAATCTAAAGGACCGTCATCGATTTTCCCATCTAAAGCATCAATTATAAATACTATTAATAATAGCACATACGGTATCATTACTCTTGATAAGAAAATAGGAAATACAAATTGAGGTTTTATAGTTATTTCTTTTTTATTCATGCTGTCACCCTCTTTTAGCCGTGTATTTTTATGTTAATAAATTTTTAATTGAGTTTTTAAAACTATCCAGCAATTTCCTCAATTTCTGTTATTGCGCCTTCGATGTGAGTTTCTACATCGGACTTTTGCAGTGTATCCGCTGCAGCTATAAAAGGCTCCATCGCATTGGTTATATCGTCAGCCTGTGTGTTAGGAAAAAACTTGTCTATTATAAAATCCACCACCTTAAAAATTGATGGAATTACTACTCCGATAATAAATGTGGCAATTTCAACACCAGTCATATAAACCCTCTATAAACTTTAACAGATTAAACTACTTATAAAGCTAAATAGTTAATTATTATATTGTAAGTTATAGGATACTTTATTAAATTATAGTAATAGCTATATTTACTGCTTAATTCTTTTAAACTTAACAAAAAATGAAATCAATAGACACTTAGTTGCAAGCAGCTGTATTGCTCTAATAGTGGTTAATGATCCTATTGTTGTTAATAGAAATATTATTCCAGCTTGTGGGGAATCTGCTCTACATAAGGCAACGAATTACAAACTCTTTAATTATTGATTAGCAAAATTAGTTAAAGATAAATTTGGTTCTTTGGTTATCAGCTCTGAGTTAGACGGTTTAACTCGGATTCGTGCTACGGGTATATTTATACTGATCAACTAATAGTTGTATGATTTAGGATTCTATCTCTTTTATACATTAGTTCTTCTAAGCCTTTGAGGCGTGTTATTGGTATATAAAAATAGCTAACATCAAAAAAAATTCTATTAAGGGTTGACAGAGGGGGTAGTGTTTTATGATTAAAATGTGTTTATTTATTTTAGCACATATTAAAATTAACAAAAAATGAGGTAACGATGGAAGATATCAATATGAAACTAGTAGAATCTATACAGGCTTTAGATCTAGGAGTCGTATTGACTTGTCTTAATAGTGGGGCAGATTGTAATTTTAAGTTTAAAGATTTGTTAAAAAGAGAACATAGTATTATTTCTATTGCTATAAAAAAATATCTTGAATCTAGTAATGAAGAGGAATATAGAGCGGCCAAAGATATACTTGGTGCTATTTTAGATAAAAAACCTGATTTATCCGTACTTGATAAAAAGGGTAATACAGTATTACACAAATTATTTTCAAGAGATAATGAGTGGTCTTTTGATTATGTTTCAGATGACAAACTGAATGTCATGGAAACATTAATAGAATTAGGAGCGCCTGTAGACTTGCAAAATGAAAAAGGAGAGTTCTCAATCCATTTTGCGGCAGTTAGAGGAGATTTTAGGGCGGTACAAAAACTCGGATCTATTAAGCCCGGTTTGATCAATAGTACAAATACAGCTGGCGAGACACCTCTTATGGTATCTGTAAGAACTGGAAAACATTTGTCACCGGAGTTTATTTTTTCAATGCTTAAAATAGGGGCAGTGATTAAATTGGGGGATAAATCTGCTCTAGATATAGCAAAAGAAACTGGTAAGGTTGCTATAGTTAAAGTTTTAACAGCTTTTACTTCAGAAGAAGACGAGAAAGCAATAGAAACAGATACCTTTACAATTAATCGATTAGTAAATGATTATACTGCTGAAGAGCTATCAGATTTAATAGAAAAATCAGGGTTAAATGTTAATATTAAAAGTGAAGAAGGATTATCTCTAATTGCCGCAGCTATTTATGCTAAAAAGCCGCAAGTAGTTAAAGTATTATTACAGCATGGGGCAAGTTTATTAACAGGTGAGTACGGTGCTAAACATCCATTGTTTATCTTAGCAATGCAAGGAAATGAAGAGTTAGCCGAGATAGTATGTACTTCTGCTGATCCAAAAGAATTAACTTCTGAATTGCAAAGAAGTGATATTCTGTTGTCTACTCCTCTCTATGTTGCATTATAACAAGGAAAACTTGGCGTTGTAAAGGTGTTTTTACAGCATGGTAGTGATCCCAAGCTAAAAAAAGAAGGAAAACTCATTAAAACAAAAGAACTAAAAAAACTTTTGAGTAGTTGTATAGAAGATATAAGAAAATCTGCTGATGAAAGTGACATTACAACCGCAGAAGCCAATTATGACGCAATAATCACAGAGCTTGATTATAGTGATCTAATTACTTCAGCAGGAAAAGGTTCCCAAGTAAAACCTTCAGCACAAAAGGGTAAATTTACTACCACTAAACAGCTTACACAATACATTACGGACAAAGTATCTATGACAAGCAATTCCAAAATTTAATTAACGGACCTAAAGGGATTAAATTAAAAGGTTTTCTTGATCAAGATCAATATATAGGCGAACTAGAGGCTGGTCGTAAAGTAAAGTATCTGCCTGTATATCAACAGAAGCAAAAACTCGAGTATATTATAAACAAGTTGTATTATATCCCTCTTAATAAAGCTCTAGATAAACTATATAATACTAAGGAAGTTAAGGATAAAATTAAAGCAAAGAAATTAGAACTATATAGGCTTGATCCATCGCTGTATGAACAAATGGATAAAGTGTTATTATCTCTTAATAAAAAAATTCTTCTGGAAGAAGATATACCATATAACAGATCTATACATAAACTTTCTTTAGAAAAAGAAAGTTCTCAAGCGCTTACCCGTCTCATGACAAGATACTCCGCTGATAACGACGAAACTTTATCAGTTGAAGAACTTGCAGATAAAATTAACAAAGAACTTAGATATCTCGATGTAATCAGAACCTCCGTAATGCTTATATCACATCCAGAAGTTAAAGTTAGCTCTGAAATTAATATTTTTAAGAAAAATGCGGTTAGTCTTTATCATGATGATCCTGATATATTCGTCAACAGGATTGCAACGATGTTAATTATTCTATCTCAAACTACGAAAAATTTCAAAATTAATGATGACACTGCTAGTATCTTAAATAGCGCTATATTACCAGCAATTTTAAAAATAGAATCACAGATAAAAATGGGGCTGATATATGAGAAGTTACCATCAGAGGTTGATATAAGCTTTTTAAGTTTTGCAGAAAAAGTAGCTATTTCATTTTATATCTCCATGGGTAATAGTTTAATGCAAATAGCCGAGAAAGTACCTAACGTGGGAACTATAATAAAAAAAGCAATGCTAGATATTCAGCGTAAACAAGATTTATTAGCAGCTTCTAGCAAAAAAGAGGCAATTAAATTAGATCCAGCAGAGGGTCTATTTTATGAAGAAAAGTATGATAACAGCAAAATTCACGAAGTATTTATCTCCTTTAAAGAAGCAGTTGAAGGATTAGAAGCACTTGCACTTGTCAAAGATGATCTGGGAGGAATTAAAGCCCGAGATCTAATTATAATGGCTAAAAAAATGAAAGAAGCTTCTGCAAATTTTGAACGAGAAATAGCTAATTTTTCACAAACTTATGCAGAAATGTCAGAAGATCATGAACTAATTGTAAAAGATACTATCGGTATAATTAAGAATGCAGCAAGTTTAATTGTAGAAGTAACTGATCAATTTAAAGAAATTGGAATAGAAAATAAGGAAGTGTTTATAGAAATGAGGAAAGCTATAGTCCAAAATGCAGAAGCTGGTACTGAGCCTCTGACAGATATTTACTTAGACGGTTTTAGTAACTTGGAAAGGGTTACAATAGCCCAGCTGTATTTTGCTGTTAATTCTGAAGAAGAGATAACTGAAATGGTTTCAAAGTTTGAAGCTATTTTAAGTGAAATAAAAAGCAGAAGAGATAAGTATATTGAGCGTGTAAAAAAGAAAGAAGCGGCGGTAGATCTAGAGAGTGCTGCTATGGAGGTTGATCATGCTTCTAAAGAATTTGTAAGTAGTTTTACAAATGATATAGGTCAGCACATGCTTAGTTTAAGTGGTATATCATTTGATCATCCTGAAGTTGAAGTGCCTTTTAGCTAAGAGCTAAAGGTATATTCCTGCGTTTAGTAAACATAAAATAACACAAAATAATTAAGTATGCTAAAGAACCAAAAAAGGGAAAAACTTTTTGTAGCTTAAGATTACTATATTTTTTATCTAATATTAATTCTTCAAAAGACCTGTTTACCTTGAGTAAGTCTTTAGTATGCTTTTTTATCTCAACTATGAGTTTAAGTAATATCGTAGTTAGTAATTTATAATTTAATTAATTAAAACATAGAGGTAATTATGAAAACATTTATCGCTCAGAAAGAATCATTAGAAGCAGATCCTATAATGCTATTAAGACAATTAATAGTTAACATTGAAGCGAAAAAAGATGCTACTAGTGATGAGGAAATACTCGAAATAAGTAATCAAATCAGACAATTAGTAGAACTCCTACCTTCCGGTTATATAAATAATAATATAGATGGCAGATGTCCTATACATTTAGCTGTTTATCAAAGTGATTATGAAACAATTGAGTTATTATCTAGTCATGGAGCTAACTTTAACTTTTTAGATGATTTAGGTAATGCCCCATTATTTTATGCTTTGAATAATAGGGATAGTAGAGCGACAGGATTATTGTTAAGAAATGGTGCAAGTAAGGAATTTTTAGGTGAAGGACAACCAAAGCCTCTTTTTATAACAATTGATAAAGAAGATTTAGAGAATACTGAGTTATTGTTAGATAAGGGCGCTAATCCTAATTTATTGGATTTTGAAGGTAATTCTGCTTTTTATTATGCTTATTTCAACAAGGATAATAAGCTGGTTGAGCTATTATTGAAATATAGTGTTAAAGAAGAAGAAAAAGCTTCTGAATTATCTGAATTTTGTCGCGATATTGATCCTAGAACAGTTGAATCTTTTTTAGATAAATATGGAACTAATAAAAATTTAGAAAAAGCAGTAGCTAATAGGCTTCTGTATGAGGCATGTTGTAAACATGATTATGAGAAGATGGAATTGCTATTGGGCCAACATAACAAGGCAAGGTGTAAAGCCAGTTATTAAACCTTTATTTAGCAAAGATCAAGCTATAATTCACGAAGATAGTATTTGGAGGGATAAGAGAACAGTTGAGGTGCTGCTTAAGCATGGGGGGATTGACATAAACTGTGAAGATAATCATGGAGCTACTATTATAGGTAAGGCTTGCAGAGCACATAACCTAGAATTAGTGGAATTGTTACTTGAGCATGGAGCTATTCCATGTGGTGGTGGTTATCTTTATAATTGCTAAAAGAGGGAACTGTATATGATAGGGTACCAAAAGAAATAGACGAAGCCATAGCAAAATTATTATTAATTAAAGGAGCAAATACAGAGTACATAGATAATAAAGGTAATACTCTTTTACATTTAGTATGTTCAAGGAAAAATTCTGATCCAGAGGTATTAAAATTACTAATAGCAAATATTGATGTAGCTATTAGAAACCATAAAGGACAATTAGCTTCAGATATACTAGAAGAAACCCATCCTGAATTAATGGAGCTATTTCCAGTTTCAGTTTCAACAAAATTGGTAAAATCAGCGGGAGAAGACTTACATGAATTATTGTTAGATCACCCTACAAAAGAATTGGAATTTAAAGAATCTGAATTATATGGAGCACTAACTCCAGAAGGAGAATAATTATTTCCTATATAAGCAAGCTTTTAGAGGGCGTTCTATCTCTAAAAGCTTGCCTTATTATTTTATCCTATTTGCTAATTCTTGTAGAATTATAGATTGCATATGTAGAGCTCTTAAGTATTGAAGTAGTAAAACCAATTTATCTACAAGAGTTAATATGAAAATAAAAACACCGTTAATACCTTTAATTTATAAATTTACCCTGGACTTAGATTCTGAGGATAAAAAAACAGCAGATTATATTATTAAATTTGTAGGAGATAGGCCGAAGGGTGGAACTGATACTGGGCACTTAGTTAGTTTAGAGGAAAATAACCGCCAAAGTCTAATTATAGTAAAAGCAGGTATAACGCTTAGCCTACTTAGGCAAGTAGCCGAACATTATTTAAATAATGATAATCTCAAAATAGAAAAGAAGTTAAGTAAATTTATACCAAATGATTATTTTAGGCTTTTAAAGCAACCTACTAAACCAGAAGTAGGTAAAGAAATATACGATTCTTTTTGTAGTTTAGTAAAAGATAATCAAGTATTTACATCAGTATTAGAGGGAATTAAAAAAGGTGAATCTATTAATGTTTATGATGTTTACAATATAACACTAGAAATGGTCAAATATAATGCTCTATTATCTGAATACATAGGGTTACCTGCTTTATTTGACGTGATTAATTGTGTTTTTTCCCAAAATATCGTAAATCTTTACCACGCAACTTACTTGAATATAGAGAATATTCCTACAGCAATGGTTTTAATGGAAACAGATAAATCTATTGTTTATATAGGTTCAAAAATGCTTCGCGGAGATATAATAGGTTTTGATCATCTAATCAAGCAGATTTTTGTAAGTACTAATAAGACTATAGCTGAAGCAACTGAAGCATTTAGCATACTAATTAGCACACACGGGTTAGATGGAGTATTTGCAGCGATTTTACACAGACAAATTTGGGGAGAAAGCGCTGATATAAGTCCTGATAATATGCTAATAGTAAAAGACCAAGAGAAGTTTAAAGTAATCAACATTGATCTTACAGGTTTTCGTTATGAGAGGATTCATGATTTAGAGTTATCTAATCATGTAAGACTTTTAGGTTGGCTAAATACAATAAATGAATTGAATGAAGAAATTATCTTTGATAGGTTATTTGATCCATCAGTTTTTAAAGATAGGTACTTAAACGGCATAGAAGAACAAAGAGATAATTCATCAGGCGGTAATAACAATTTTGAAGTCAGTGTTGTTACCAAAGGTCAAAAAAGAAGTAAATACTGTTAAGAACTTCTATTTAAATCTAAATCTGCAAGAGTTAAAAGAAGCTTTAATAGAATTCAGTACCGAAATTTATGAATCATTTGCATTTAAACCCTCCGGTGACAGCTTTGAACAAGTGGTAAATAGAAATAATAACTTTTTATCGGATTTATTAGAACATATGCCGTCTAAAGATGTTAGCTTATGTGGGGATGAACTAGTATAATTGATGAATAATTTAATTTCATGAGAGCTCTATAACTCTTTATCTCAAAGTATTACTGTGAAGTCGAAATTAAGCCATATTACGATTTTAATATTTGGTTCCTGACAGTAGGATAACTCTATAAATTAGCTTGATGATTAAATAATATATACTTAATTATGAAAAACATCCTCAAATTCGTGTTAGGAGTAATAGTATTGGTTACGGCTACGCTAGAACAAGTAATATCATTATAAATAATATTTGGAGAAACTAGCATATATAACTTTGAATTAATCGCAGAAAATTGATAGCACCCGGGCCAAAAACTCTATTTACGGTTAGTCTTATCGACAGTAAAATTGAACGGCTGTAAGCTAGAGTACAATGTTCGCGTCCACCGTTTGATATGTTTGTAAAATTACCTAAAAATGAAGAATGGCGCGCCCTAAAGGATTCGAACCTCTGACCCACGGATTAGAAATCCGTTGCTCTATCCAGCTGAGCTAAGGGCGCCTATGAATAAAAAAAGATATGAGTCTTATATCAGTAATTAATTAAAACTTCAAGTATTTATAACGTCAAATTAAGTTGGATTATCCAAGCTGAATAATTGTTTATTATCATCATAGGAAAATAGTTCAGCATACCTACCGGCTACTATTATTGCTTTTAAAGCTGTTGACGCTTGGGGAGCTGATAGTTGATCTTCCAGATGAGTTAAAAAACGCGATTTAGGAGCTTTGTTGTCAGCCCTACCATTTAATACGTTAACTATATACGCTGCCAGCGGCACGTTTTTAAGTAATTGCTCGGCAAAAATTTGTTTTCGCTGATCCAATTCTGTAGTTGCAAAAAGTTTTCCGGTTTTTGTTAGTTTAATGTTACCCTCGTTAACTGTCGCAAATTTAAGTATAGATAGAGCTTCGGAAATATGAATTACGTCAAATGTTTTAATTTGTAAAGCTTTAACAAGATCTGCTAGATCACCTGAACCGTTATAAGGCGGAGCAGCAAGGGTACTTGTTATAGCAGCAAGTTGATTTGGAGATGTATAGATCAAATTTTGAGTTATATCGTGCTCTCGTATTTTTTTGATTTTATCGTCAAAAGTTTGCTTGCTAGCTTCGGACATTTTACTGTAAATTTGGTCAACTAATTGTTGAAATTCTGGGGTATGAGCATGCCTTGGTCTATTTAAATTAATCTTTACTTCAGAAACTACCCGGCCTGGGTTCGATGCTAAAATTAGAACTCGATCAGCCATCATGACTGCCTCTTCAATACCGTGAGTAACTATTACTACCGATTTTAGGTCAGTTTTCTTAGCAACCCAGAGATCCAGGAAATCGTTTTTTAGAGTATCTGAAGTAAGTATGTCGAGAGCAGAAAACGGTTCATCCATAAGCATTACCTTGGGTTCTACTACTAAAGCTCTAGCGAATCCTACTCTTTGTTTCATACCGCCAGATAGTTCTCTTGGCATGGCTGATTCAAATCCGTCAAGGCCTATTAAATCTATAGCTTCCAAAGCTTTTTTTCGTCTTTCTGCCCTTGGAATATCCAATGCCTCTAAACCAAGCTCTACATTTTCAAGAACAGTAAGCCATGGAAAAAGAGCAAAACTCTGGAAAATCATACTAATACCGAAATTTCTATCGGTTGCTTCGTGATTGTATTTTACTTTACCTCTAGTCGGTTTGACTAAGCCTGCAATAATCCTTAGCAAGGTAGACTTACCGCAACCGGATTTACCTAGTATTGCTAGTATTTCTCCTTCCCTAACATTAAAGCTAATCTGATCTAATATTTTTTGTATATTGCCATCAGGTTTTGTAAAACTTTGGGTAATTGAGGAAAGTTCAATTAAATTATTATTCATAAGTTTCCATACTTAAACTAATTAAAATTTATATTTTTTTGCGGAGTAATTATATAAGGGTTGCCAAAAAAAATGGTTAATTAATGCTATACAGATAGACATAACCCCTATTCCTAGAACTATTCGATGGAAATCTGCTTCTACGGTCATTTGCGATATATAACTTCCGATCCCTTTTAGTACTATTTTTTTATCTCCCCAACTAACGACTTCTGCTACTATACTAGCATTCCAAGCTCCGCCTGAAGCTGTAATTGCTCCTGTGATAAAATAAGGTGCAATTCCAGGTAACATAACTTTGCGCCACCACAGAAAACCTTTAATATTAAAATTTTTAGAGGCTTCTCTAAGCTCGTTAGGGAAAGAAGAGCTTCCTGTAATTACATTAAATAAAATATACCATTGTGCTCCTATAATCATTAAGGGGCTTAACCAGATATTAGGGTTAAGGTTGTATTTACTGATTATAATTACTGCAAGCGGAAAAAGTAAGTTGGCTGGAAAAGCAGCAAGAAATTGAGTTATTGGCTGCATAACTGCTGCCAGTTTTGGGTTTAAACCGATATATATACCAATTGGTACCCAGATAATAGAAGCAATGATTACTAATATAAAAACTCGTAGCATAGTAATTGAAACTAGTTGTAGCACTTGAAGTAGGTCATTTAACTTTACTTTATATTGTAAAAACCTAAATAAATAGTAACTTGCTAGGGCAAATATAACAAATAATGTAAAATACCATAAATATTTAGAGACTCGGTGGTGACTGTAGCTGCCGAATTCTTGGTTTTGGCTAAGGTTTATATTATCCCTTGAGTGGTTAAATAATGGGAAGTGTACTATAAATCTGAAAAAATAAGTGATGGGAAGGAATAATTTATTTATCATACGACTTCTAGTAAACAGAGTTAAAACCCAGGATTTCAGGGCATTACCACTGCCTGTGGTTTCGCAGTGAAATTTGTCAGACCAGGCAACAAGAGTCCTTAATAGTAGTTGGTCATAAATTATTATAATTAATATCATAGCCGTTACAGCATATATAATAGCTGGGATGTTTTCTTGCTCAAGAGCTAGTGATATGTAGGACCCAATACCAGGCAAGCTTATTTTATTATTACCTACACTGATTACTTCAGCTGCTACCACAAAAAACCATCCACCGGACATTGATACTACAATGTTTCCGACTAAACTCGGTATGCCAAAAGGCAATTCTACCCGCCAGAACCTTTGCCATTTCGACATTTTAAATATGGAACTTGCTTCTATTAATTCTTTAGGAACAGTTTTTAAGGATTGATAAAAGCTGAATGTAAGGTTCCATGCTTGGGATGTAAAAATGGCAAAAATAGCGGCGCATTCAGCTCCCATAATGCTATTAGGAAATAATAGCAAGAATCCTGTAACGGTAAATGAAATGTAACCAAGAATTGGAACTGATTGTAAAATATCAAGTAAAGGCACTAAAATTTCTTCTGCATAGCTATTTTTGGCAGCAATAGTGGCATATAATAAAGAAAAAATTAAAGAGAAAACCAAGGCGATAAACATCCGAAGGGTAGTACGCAACGAATATTCAAATAAATTTATTGGATCTAAAGAAATTTGTTCTGATTTTAATACGCTGATTGGGGCAGTCATTTCCGAAAATCCTACCCCAATTAATGTAAGGCCAGCAGTTATTAATAAAAAAGCTAAAATGTTAAATAATAGGTTTTTTGTCCTATTCCTAGGAGTTTTATGATGCTCTCTAGCATTAAAACGAGCTGGTAGGTAAGTTAATCTCATAATTGCTAAACTTGCTTGTTCAATTTTTAAAAAAATAATGGAATAAAATTTTTAAAGATGACAGAAAATTTAATAAAAGTTATAGGATTTATCAATTAATGACACGTTTTTACAATAGGAATATTTTTTTCTTATTATAAGTTAAAACTATTTTATCAGTAGCCATTTAGCTTCATCATAATCGAATTTTAGTAAATAGATATTGCCATTAGTACATTTAGCTATGTAACTTTCGGTTTCGCTGGTGTATTTAGGACCTTCCATAAGGTTATCAC
>Ga0222420_100431_pt1 | contig 21257 bp, 19 predicted proteins | sample 3A2ome_FD_182470 | JGI IMG/M metagenome (GOLD analysis project Ga0222420, IMG submission 182470) | Enriched microbial communities from leaf-cutter ant dump, University of Wisconsin, Madison, United States - 3A200A (version 2) | ecosystem: Environmental > Terrestrial > Nest > Insects nest > Nest...
AGCCCTGCACCGAGATCAGCAGCGACGGCGAGAACACGAACACGAACGGCACGATGAGCTTGGTGATGCCCAGCCTGAACGCCGTGTTGCCGGTCTTGAAGGGGTCGCTGCCCGCCATCCCCGCCGCCGCGTAGGCCGCCAGCGCCACCGGCGGCGTGATGTCCGCCAGGATGCCGAAATAGAACACGAAGAAGTGCGCCGCGATCGGCTGAACGCCGAGCTGCACCAGTGTGGGGGCGGCCACCGCCACCATGATCAGGTAGTTGGCCGTGGTGGGAATGCCGCAGCCCATCAGGATGCAGACGATGCCGGTCATGATCAGCGCCGCGATCAGCGTGAGCGCCTGCGTATTGGCGATGGCGTCGGGAATCACCATCGCCGCGCCGCCGGCGATCGCCTGGGCCGCCGAGATCACGATGTACGAGATCTTGAAGCCCACCCCGGTCAGCGTGACCACGCCGATCACGATGCCGACCGTGCCCGCGGCCGCGCCCACGGCCAGCGCATACTTGGCGCCGGTCTCGAAGGCTTCGTAGAGATCGCGCAGGCGCAGGCGCTGGAACGGGTTCAGCAGGCCCACCACGATGCAGCCCGTGATGCCCGCGAACGCCGCCAGGTAGGGCGTGCGGCCGCTGGCCAGCACGCCGATCAGCAGCACCAGCGGGATCAGGGTCGGCCAGCGCATCTTGAAGGACTGCTTGAGCTTGGGCATTTCTTCTTCGGTCAGCCCGCGCAGGCCTTCGCGCTTGGCCTCGAAGTGCACCTGCATGAACATGCCGAAGAAATACAGGAACGCCGGGAAGATGCCCGCGATGGCGATCTGCTGGTACGGAATGCCCAGGAATTCGATCATCAGGAAGGCCGCCGCGCCCATGATGGGCGGCGTGATCTGCCCGCCCGTGCTGCTGGCGGCCTCCACGCCGGCGGCGAAGTGCCGCGGATAGCCGATGCGGATCATGGCCGGGATCGTCAGCGAGCCCACGGTTACCGCGTTGGCCACCGACGAGCCCGACAACATGCCGAACATGGCGGAGCCGAACACCGACACCTTGGCGGGGCCGCCGGCATAGCGCCCGGCGATGGTCGAGGCCACGTCCAGGAACAACTGGCCCAGGCCGATGCGCGTGGCCAGCACGCCGAACAGCACGAAATGGAACACGTAGGTCGCCACCACGCCCACCGCCACGCCGTACACGCCCTGGCTGGTCAGGTACATGTGGTTGACGACCTGCGACCAGGTATTGCCGGCGTGCTGCAGCAGCCCGGGGAAGTACGGGCCGAACATGGCGTAGGCCATGAATACCAGCGCGATGATGGGCAGCGGCCAGCCCATGGCGCGGCGGGTGGCTTCCAGCAGGCCGATCAGCAGGATCGAGCCCATGAACACGTCGATCGGCAGCGGATTGCCGACGCGGAAGGCCAGGTCCTCGAAAATGTAGGGGATGTACAGCACCGACAGGGCCAGCGCGATGGCGATGATCCAGTCGTACAGCGGAATGCCGCCAGGCGCGTACCAGGTGGACTTGGGTTCGCGCTGGTAGTGCGCCTTGGAAAAGCCGAAGACCAGGAAGATAAGGCTGAGCACGAATGCCAGGTGCACCCCGCGGTGCGTGGCTTCGCGCAGCAGGCCGAAGCCGGCCGTGTAGTAGTGGAAGATCGAGAGCGTCACCAGCAGGCCGGAGACGATCCAGGTGGCCGTCTTGTCCAGCGGCCGGAAGCGGATTTCCGAGTCGTACTTCTCCGCCAACTGCTGGGTTTTTTCGTGATCTATTTCCATCGCCGTGATTCTCAGGATGATTCAACAAGCAGGGCCGCTCATGGCGGCCCCACTCAAGCGCGGCGCATCGCTCCGCGGACATACATACTTCAATCTGGCCGCGCGGCACACTCGCCGCACAATCCCGCCGCCGCCCCATCGGGGCCGCGTGGATCCGGCTCCGCCGGTCCACTGCGGCGCCCCTGGGGGAAGCGCCAAAGGCGCTCGGGGGGGCCTACTTCAGCAGCCCGATTTCCTTGTAGAACTTTTCGGCGCCCGGGTGGAACGGGATGCCGGCACCCTTGACCGCGTTGTCGCGGGTGATGAGCTTGCCCTTGGCATGGCCGTTGTCCAGGGTCTTGCGGGTGGCGTCGCTGTACAGCGCCTTGGTGACGTCGTAGACGACCTGCTCGGACAGCTTGGCCGAGGTGACCATCTGCGCGTTGACCGAAATCGTCTTCACTTCACCCACGTTCTGGTAGGTGTTGGCGGCGATGGTATCGGGCGTGAAGAACTCCTGCTTGGCGCGCAACGCGTCGATCTCGGGGCCGACCAGCGGCACGATTTCGATGCCGGCGCCGCTGGACGCCAGTTCCGCGATGGCGCCCGCGGGGGCGCCGCCCACGAAGAAGAAGGCGTCCAGCCCGCCGTCCTTGAGCTTGTCGCCGGCCTGGTTGGGCTTCAGGTATTCGGCCTTGATGTCCTTGTCGGTCATGCCGTAGGCGCCCAGGATCAGGCGCACGTCGACCAGCGTGCCCGAGCCCGGCTCGTCCATCGAGACGCGCTTGCCCTTCAGGTCGGCCACGCTCTTGATGCCTGCGCCTTTGCGTGTCACCAGGTGGATGCTTTCCGGGTACAGCGTGGAGATCAGGCGCAGGTCCTGCGCCTTGGGCTTGCCTTCGAAGGTGCCGGTGCCGCTGTAGGCCCAGTAGGCCACGTCGGATTGGGTGAAGCCCGCTTCGAACGAACCGCCCAGGATGCCGTTGATGTTGGCTACCGACCCGTTGGAGGCGACCGCCGTGGCGACCAGCTTGCCGGGCTGCGACACGGCATTGGCGATGATGCCGCCGATGGGGTAGTAGGTACCGGCGGTGCCGCCCGTGCCGATGCGGAAGAATTGTTGCGCCTGGGCGGTGCCGGCGGCGCCGACCGCGGCGACGGCCAGGGTCAGGGTGGTGATCCAGTGCTTCAGTTTCATGCGGGCTTCTCCGTGACTTTGCTGACGTTTCGAATATTGTTGGTTTTTGCCGCCGGGTCTTGCGCCCGGCGGCAAAAACGCGCCTCCCCTGGGGGGCTTTCTTTATGATGAAATTCTGTCATGCCGCCCATCTGTAGCCAATGCTTACCGGGCTATCGTTTACCAGGGGGTCGCATGGCCTTCAGGTTATGGCCGGTCCATGTTTGGTTATGGCGCGGTTACATCCACGCGGTGCAAATTACGGAGCCTCCCCGATGTCCCAGGAAGTCATACGCGGCATAGCGCTGCCCCCGGCGGCCCAGCCGGGCGATCCCTTGTCCCGGGTCGACACGCCCAGCCTGGCGCTGGACCTGGCGGCCTTCGAGGCGAACCTGCGCGCGATGCAGGCCTGGGCCGACCGCCACGGCGTGGCCCTGCGGCCCCACGCCAAGGCGCACAAATGCCCCGAGATCGCCCTGCGCCAACTGGCGCTGGGCGCGCGCGGCATCTGTTGCCAGAAAGTCAGCGAGGCCCTGCCGTTCCTGGCCGCCGGCATTCGCGACATCCATATCAGCAACGAGGTGGTCGGCCCGGCCAAGCTGGCGCTGCTGGGCCAACTGGCGCGCGCCGCCAAGATCAGCGTCTGCGTGGACAACGCGGAAAACCTGGCGCAGTTGTCGGCCGCCATGATCCAGGCCGGCGCCGAAATCGACGTGCTGGTCGAGGTGGACGTGGGCCAGGGCCGCTGCGGCGTGTCCGACGACGCCGCGGTGCTGGCGCTGGCGCAGCAGGCCCGCGCCCTGCCGGGCCTGAATTTCGCCGGACTGCAGGCCTACCACGGGTCGGTGCAGCACTTCCGCACGCGCGAAGAGCGCGCCGGCGTCAGCCGCCAGGCCGCCCGCATCGCCGCTTCCTACGCGCAGCTACTGCGCGAAAGCGGCATCGCCTGCGACACCATCACCGGGGGCGGCACGGGCAGCGCGGAATTCGACGCGGCCAGCGGCGTCTATACCGAACTGCAGGCCGGCTCCTACGCCTTCATGGACGGCGACTACGGCGCCAATGAATGGGACGGCCCGCTGGCCTTCCAGAACAGCCTGTTCCTGCTGTCCACCGTGATGAGCACGCCCACGCCCGACCGCGTGGTGCTGGACGCCGGCCTGAAATCGGCCTCCGCCGAATGCGGCCCGCCCGCCGTCTACGGCGAGTCCGGCCTGGCCTGCACCGCCATCAACGATGAGCACAGCGTGGTGCGCGTGGAACCCGGCGCCACGCCGCCCGCGCTGGGCAGCGTGCTGCGCCTGGTGCCCGCGCACGTGGACCCTACCTTCAACCTGCATGACGGCCTGGTGGTGTTCAAGGACGGCGTGGTGCAGGACATCTGGGAGATTTCCGCGCGCGGCTTCTCGCGCTGAGCCACGATGCAGCAGCCCATTTCCTTCGACTGGAAAGCGCCCCTGTCCGACGTGCTGGACACGCTCAGGCAAACCTATTCGGCCCGCCATCCGGCGCTCGCATCCGCGCGCCTGGACCTGCTTCGGTCCGCCATGCGCGACGACCCCGCCGACGACTTCCTGCCCCCGCTGGGCCAGGAGCTGGAGGCGCTGGGGCTGGCGCTCATCGAGCAGCGCGAAGACGATGACGCCTTTCATCTGCTGATCGTGCCGCAGGCCGAGGCGGGCGGCAGCATGGACCGGATTCGCGCGCGGGGGCGGGAGGCCGTCGCGCATCGCCAGGACGGCGCAAAGCCCGGCGCCCAGGCGGCGCTGCCGCAGCCGCCGTCGGGGCCGCTGTGCGGACCCGGGGATTATCGGGAGCTCTCCTACGCCGTCGCCGTCGCCGTCGCGCCGGGCTGGGCGTGCGCGGTAACGCCGGACTCGGATGCGCCCGGGCTCACCGACCTGCGCGCATGGCCGGCCTTGCGCGGCATTGCCGGCAAGTTCCCGCCGCGCCATTGCCTGCTGGCGTCCTGCGTGGGCGCGGGCGGCGTCCATGCCTGGATCGAACAGGGGCCGGACGGGCTGTCCAGCACGCCTTATGCGCGGCTGCTGCATTCCGCTCGGGTCGAACTGCCGCCATCGAACCGGCCCGGCGTGCCGCTGCCGCCGCGCGCCGCGCAAGCGCAACGCCGGACGCCCGAATTCAGCCTGGGCTTTGCGGGCGACGACCTGCTGCTGGTGGACCGCGGCATGGTCTTTGTTTACCCGGGCTACGCGCGGCAGGCAGGCGACGACGCCGCGGAACCTAAGCTGCTCCATACCGCGCCGCCGCAACGGCGCCCCGTCAGCGACAGGTCGGCGGTCGTCCGGACGCCCGACGGCCGCACATGCGTGTTGTGCCGGGGGCAATTCCTGGAGTTTTGCGACGGCCGGTTGCGTCCGCTGACGCTGTCCTATGCAGAGCCCGCGTCGGGCGACATTTCGTGTCCCGTCGCCTGCGGCGACAGCGCGATCGCCTGGCTGGAGGACGACGCGCTCTGCCAGGCCGGCCTGGATGACGGCATGGTCCGGAGGCACGCGGTGGAGCACCTGCCTTCCGGCGGCATGACGCTGCAGGCATTGCAGGGCGGTTGGCTGTTGCTGGGCCATTGGCATGCGCCGCAACGCCGCGCGGACCTGGGCCAGCTCTGGCACCTGGCGTCGGGGCAGGTGCTGCGCATTCCCTACGGCGCGCTGGACCTGGATAGCGGCATACAGCACTGGATCGGCCTGCCCGAAGGCGAGGTGGCCGTCGGCGGCCAGACGCGATACGCCCGGCTGGGCCGCTTCGATGCGCTGCTGGGGCGCTTGCCGCCCTTGCGCGCCGCCTGACGCCGCAAACGCAAAAAGGCTGGCGCGCCACAGCGCGCCGGCCGTCCAGGCAGACTACCGGTGCAGCACTTACTGGGCCTTCTGCTGGATCTTCTCCCCGCCGCGTTCGATGTCTTTGCCGGCACCTTCCATTGTGTTGCAACCCGCCGTAATGGCGGCGACCGCCAGCATCAGCGCAAGCCAGATTCGATGGGCCATCTTCTTCTCCTTTAGGCGTTCACGGGACATAGCGGGTCATGCCGACGGGCAAGCGCGCTCATTTCTTGTCCAGCAAGTCCCGTGCCTGATCCTTGGCTTCGCCTACATTGCGTTGCACCTTGCCGACGGTTTTCTCGGCCTTGCCTTCGGCTTCGGTCTGGCGGTTGCCGGTCACCTTGCCGGCGGTTTCCTTGACTGCGCCCTTGACTTCCTTGGCGGCGCCCTTGATGCGGTCCTTGTCCATGTCGTTGCTCCTTGCGTTCCAGGTTGCATGAAACCGCGCCGGGAGAGCCCATGGGGCCGTGGCCCCGGCGGCGGACGAACCCACTATAGGAACCGCGCCGGGCGCGCGTAAGAAGCGGACGCACCAGAGGGAATGGTGCTTTTTTACCTGCCGCTGAAGCGCGGCCGCGGCATGGGGAAAAAATACTAGATGAATTCGTCCTGCGTGATCTGGGCGAGGCGGCCTGTCGCGCCTATCTTGGACTGGCACCGCCCGAGCGCCGCGATGCGGAAATCGCGCCGAGCGCGTTGCCCAGTGTGCATCAACTCCAACAACCTTAAGGAGACAGCCATGAACGCGCACCAACAACCCAACGACCCCTCCGGCCAGCCCATCGGCGATCCCTCGCGCCCGCCCGGCCAGCGGCCCGGCGAGGCGCCGGACAAGCAGGCGCCCGGCCAGCAACCCACGCCTCGGCCCGGGCAGGACGACACCGATCCCGGCCGCATGCCGCCCGACGTGCCGGGGCAACCCCGCCAACCGGATCAGCCGGGCCGGCCCGGCGAGCCCGGGGAATCGGGAGAATCCGACGATCCGGCTCCGGTCCAGCCGCGCTAGGCGCCGTGTGAGGGCGATCCGGGCGCTTGCCGGGATCGCTTCCACGGATCTCAGTCGACCTGCGCGCCCGACTGCTTGACGGCCTTGCCCCACTTTTCGACTTCGCCGGCGATGAACGCGCCGGTCGCTTCCGGCGTCTGTGGCATGGGTTCCGCGCCGCGGTCGCGGAAGAACTTCTGCATGTCCGGCGCGTTCAGCACCTGGCCGATCTGCCGGCTCAGATAGCCCGTGACCTCGGGCGGCGTGCCGGCCGGCGCCAGCACCGCGGCCCAGCCGATGGCCTCGAAGCCGGGATAGCCCGATTCCGCCACCGTCGGCACCTCGGGCAACTGCGGAAGCCGCTTGGCGGTGGTCACGGCCAGCGCCACCGCTTTCTTGCTCTGCACGTGCGGCAGGCCCGCCGTCACCGAATCCACCATCAGCGGAACCTGATGCCCCAGGAAGTCCGCCTGGGCCGGGCCGCTGCCCTTATAGGGAATGTGGCGGATGTCGATACTGGCGGCCGCCTTGAACATCTCGGCCGACAAATGCTGCGTGCCGCCGATGCCGGCGCTGGCGTAGGCCAGCTCGCCCGGGTTGGCGCGGGCCTGGTCCACCAACTGCTTCAGCGACGTAATGCCCGAGGCCGGCGTGGCCAGGAACATCAGCGGCACCGAAAACACTCCCGACACCGGCGCGAAATCCTTGGTCAGGCTGTAGTTGATGGTCTTGTAAAGCGTCTGGTTCACCGCGGCGGCAGAGCCCGCGATCACCAGCGTGTAGCCGTCCGGCGTGGCGCGCGCCGCCTGCTCCATGCCGATATTGCTGCCGGCGCCGGCGCGGTTTTCCACCACGATGGGCTGCTTGACCGCCGCGCCCAGCTTTTCGGCCAGGGCGCGCGCAAAGATATCGGTGGCCTGGCCGGGCGGGAACGGCACGATCAGGCGGATGGGACGCTCGGGGTAGGCGGCCTGGGCGGTCGCGGCCGCCGCCGTCAGCGCCAGGCCGGCGGCGAGACTGGAAAGAATACGTTTCATGATTGGTCAGTAAAAAGCGACAAAGGGCTGCGGGCGAGGGGTGCGCCTGTTGCATAAAATAGAGCGCCCCGCGCTGGCAGCCCTTTTGAGGCGGCCGTGGGGCGGATCGGCAGGGGTTCGTCACGATAGCATTCCCCCGCCGGTGCTAAATTCGCCTTTTAGCGTTTCCCACTCTTTTCAACCCCTGTTCTCTCATTCCGCAGGAACCGCCATGGAATTCAGCCAGTTCAACGTCAACGCCCTCATGGAGATCACCTCCCGCCCGGACCTCGTGTTCGTGCGAGGCCAGGGATCCTGGCTGGAGGACCACGCGGGCAAGCGATACCTGGACTTCGTCCAGGGCTGGGCCGTCAACACCCTGGGCCACTGCGCCCCGGAAATGCAGAAGGCCCTGCTGGACCAGTCCAAGCTGCTGATGAACCCCTCGCCGGCGTTCTACAACCTGCCCTCCATCGAATTGGCCGAGCGCCTCACCGGCGCCTCGGTCTTCGACCGCGTCTTCTTCGCCAATAGCGGCGGCGAAGCCAACGAAGGCGCCATCAAGCTGGCGCGCAAATGGGGCCAGGTCAACAAGCAGGGCGCCTACAAGATCATCACCATGAACCACGGCTTCCACGGCCGCACGCTGGCGACCATGTCCGCGTCCGGCAAGCCGGGCTGGGACAAGATGTTCGCCCCGCAGGTCGAAGGCTTCCCCAAGGCCGAAATCAACGACCTGGAATCCGTGCGCAAGCTGATCGACGACCAGACCGTCGCCATCATGCTCGAACCCGTCCAGGGCGAAGCCGGCGTCATCCCCGCCACCAAGGAATTCATGCAGGGCCTGCGCAAGCTGGCCGACGAGCACAAGCTGCTCTTCATCGTCGACGAAGTGCAGACCGGCATGGGCCGCACCGGCAAGATGTTCGCCTACCAGCACTCCGACGTGGTGCCGGACATCATGACCTTGGCCAAGGGCATCGGCGGCGGCGTGCCGCTGGCTGCGCTCTTGGCGCGCCAGGAAGTCTGCGTGTTCTCGCACGGCGACCAGGGCGGCACGTACAACGGCAACCCGTTGATGGCGGCCGTGGGCGTGGCGGTGTTTGATGCGCTGGCCGCGCCGGGGTTCATGGAGTCGGTGAATGCCCGCGCCAAGCAACTGTCCGAAGGCCTGCTGGCGCTGTCGGCCAAGTACGGCATGAAGGGCGAGCGCGGTCAGGGCCTGCTGCGCGCGCTGGTGATGGATCGGGACGATGGTCCCGCCATCGTCGACGCTGCACGCAATCTGGCGCCGAATGGCCTGCTGCTGAATGCGCCGCGCGGCAATCTGCTGCGGTTCATGCCGGCGTTGAATGTGACGGCTGAGGAAATCGACACGATGCTGACGCAGTTGGATGGGCTGATCGCGCAGGCGCGCAAGGCCTGATTCAAGCTTTCGGGCAGTCATGCACAAAGGCCGCAGTCATTGCGGCCTTTGTGCATTTCGGCCAAGCGCCAGCGCCGGCGCGGCCGCTCCGCTAGAACTTGTGGGACAGCGTCAGCATGAAGTTGCGGGGATCGCCGTAGTTGCGGGTCCTGTAGAAGTTCACTTGCGAGTAGTACTTCTTGTCCAACAGAGATTGTTGACGTTGAGCTGCAAGGCGGTCTGCGGCGTGAAGGCATAGCGCGCCATCAGGTTGGCGATTGCATAGCTGGGAAGGTTCGCGCTGCGCTGCACGAACGAGCTTGCTTTGCTGGGCAATGTCCGTCAACCGATGGATGCGCCGGTCCGACAGGCTGGCGAGCACGCGGCAGGCCTTTTTCGTAGCGGAAACGACGGAGGAATCCTGGGTGGGCATGGAGAAGAGGGAGGAAAAAAGAGAACACGCAGACAAGACAAGGATGAGCCGGACGTCCAGCAGAAACGCGCCTTGCACATGAGTGCCTGTGCGCCCGGCTATGCCAGAACGCTTATGGGAACCTCAGGTTTATTCATTGGGCGTTCATGCCCGATCTCCCCATAATCATCCGCAGGCTTCAACGGCCGCCGTCCATTCGCGACGTATTTGATGATTCATGGGGAACGACATGTTGAGGACATTACTGGGACGCATAAGCCGCGTCCCAACAGGGATCGCTTGCCTGCTTTTCGCTGGCATTAGCGCAAGCGCCGCCGCCTATCCGGATAAGCCCATCAAGCTGGTCGTGCCGCAGGCCGCCGGCGGCGGCACGGACGTGATCGGCCGCTTGTGGGCGGACTACCTGGCACGGCAGCTCAAGACGCCGGTGGTGGTCGAGAACCGGCCGGGCGCCAATGGCATCCTGGCGTCCAGCTACGTCGCCAAGCAGCCGGCCGACGGGTACACGGTGCTGGTCAGCGGGGTGTCGTACCTGGCCTTCAATCCGCACATGTACAAGAACATGCCGTATGAGCCGGCGCGGGATTTCGACGGCGTCAGCCTCTTGGTGAATACGCCCTTCCTGCTGGTCGCCGGCACGCAGACGGGGATCCGTTCGTTGGACGAACTGGTCGCCCGCGCCAAGGCCGAACCCGAGTCGCTGAATTTCGCGTCGGCGGGCAAGGGCAATTCCACGCATCTGGTCGTGGAGATGCTGGCGCAGAAGACGGGCATGAAGCTCACGCATGTCCCCTACAACGGCGCGGCCGCCGGGCTGACCAGCGTGATGGCCAACCAGACCCAGATGATGGCCGACGTGCTGAACACCGGCGCCGTGCAGGCCAATGCGGGCAAGGTGGTTCCGTTGGCCGTGGTGGGCGGCAAGCGCGCGGCGAGCGTGCCGGACGTGCCGACGCTGGCCGAATTGGGCTTCAAGGATTTTCCGATGCCGGGCTGGTATGCGCTGGTGGCGCCCAAGGGCACGCCGCCGCAGGCCATCGCGCGGCTCAACGCCGAAACCCGGCGCTTCTTCGACGATCCCGCGGTCAAGGCGCGCCTGCAGGAGCTTCAGCTTGAGCCCCTGCCCTCGTCGCCCGAGACCGTGGCCGAATGGACAGCGCGCGATAGCGCCACCTGGGGCCCGCTGATTCGCCAGCTTGGCTTGAGCAACGACTGAACACCACGACAAAGGACACACCATGCCCAAACTCACCCAGGCGGTCTGGCAATACCGGTTCGACAAGATGACGTCCATGATGGACGATCTGGCCGTCGATGCCGTCATCTTCACCTCGGCGGACTTCTTCCAGTTCGCCACCAATTTCCACACCGACGTGTTGCCCTGGGAGCGGCCGATCTTTGCCGTCGTGCCGCGCAACGGCACGCCCTTCCTGGTGATGAACGAGCTGTCCACGCATCACATGCAGTTCTCGCAGGAACAGGGCAAGGTCTGGATCACCGACATCAGCTACTACGCCGAGCATCCGCGCGTGCAGAACCGGCTGCCGTTGATCACGCAGCTTCCCGAGGTGCTGGCGGCAAGGTTAAAGGCTGCCGGCCTTGCGCGCTCGCGCATCGCCGTCGAGGGCGGTAGCCCGGTGCTGGCGCAGCTTGGGCGCTTCCTGCCAGATGTCGTATTGCGCAACGCGACGCCCGAGTGCCGCGCGCTGCGTTGGCAGAAGCACGATGAAGAGCTTGCCGTGATGGCGGCCGCCGCGTCCATTTCCGATTGGATTCAGGACCGCTACCGCGAGAACATCCGGCCCGGCCGGCTGGTGCAGGAACTGGACTTCGCGATGGCGTCGCTGTTCGTGCAGGAGGCCGCCGAGCGCTTTCCGGGCGAGCATTTCGAGGTCATCCGCTGCTGGACCTTGAGCGGCCCCGCGTCGGCTTCGCCGCATGGGGACGGCGCGTCGTGCGGCGCGCGGATCAAGGAAGGCGATGTGCTGGTGAACATCGTCATTCCGCGCCTTAACGGCCTGACGATCGAGAACGAACGCACCTGGTTCTGCGGCACCCCTTCGGCCGAGCAGATGCGGCTGTGGTCGGCGGCCAAGGCGGCGAACGAGGCGGCCATTGCCGCCGCATGCACCGGCAATCCTGTCTGCGCGATCGACGCGGCCGCGCAGGCCGAGATCGAGAAGGCCGGGTACGCGGACTTCATCCGCCATCGCACCGGGCATGCCGTGGGCATCATTCACCACGAGTACCCGGAAGACATGGCCTTCAACCAGCGGCCCTTGCTGGACAACGAGGTGTATTCCGCCGAGCCGGGCATCTACGCCTATGGCATCGGCGGCTTCCGCCTGGATGACACGGTGGTGGTGGGAAGCACGCCGCGTGTGCTGACCCGCACGCCCAAGACGCTGGAGTATGCGACGGTCAAGTAGCGGCGTCGTTGGCGGCGCTGCCGTGGGAGGTGCTCTGCGCCTCCTGGCGCAGCGTTTCACGCAAGGCCGGCAGCACGATGCTGGGTGAGTCGGCCGCCCACAACATGCCGATGGGGCCGAATTCCAGGCGGGACGGCGCGCGCACGATGCTGATGAGCTGAAGCCGTTCATACATGTGCGCGACCGAGCTGGCCAAGGTGGCGATGTAATCGCGGTCCTGCAGCATCGACAACAGCGCGACGAGCGAACTGGTCTCGACGGCCGGCTTCGGCGGCGGCATGCCCGCATCCACCACGGCCTGGTCCAGCCGGGTACGCGACAGCGTGCCCAGCGGCGGCAGGATCCACGGATAACGCTGGGCGTCCTCCCAGGAGGGCGCATCCAGTTCCGCCAGCGGATGCCCGCGCCGGGCCACCACGCTGAAGGTATCGGTCATCAGCCATTCGGTGCACAGGCCGGAGCGGCTGGCGCGCACATCCAACGGCCCGATGATGAGGTCGATCTCGCGGCGTTCCACGCGTTCAATCAGCGGTTCAAGCAAGCCCTCGACCAGTTCGATCTGCACATTGGGCGAACGCTGGTGCAGCGCGGCGATGGCGCGCGGCAGCAAGACCGGCGCGGCAGAAAGAATGGTGCCGATATGCAGATGGCCGGCCACGCCACCCTTGACCGCTTCGATCTCTTCGCCGGTGCGCGCGGTATCGCCCAGGACGCGGCACGCGTAGCGCCAGAGCGCACCCCCGGCCTCCGTGAGTTCAAGCGACCGGCCACGCAGGAACAGCGGCGTGCCGACCAGGTCTTCCATGTCGCTGAGCCAGTGCGAGAGCGCAGGCTGCGTCATGTGCATGGCCTTGGCGGCGCCGGTGACGCTGCGCGCGCTTTCCAGGGCGGCCAGCACTTGCAGGTGGCGAAGCTTGAGCCGGCGGGTCCAGGGCGGGTCGATCGAGGTAGCGTCCATGCGGAAATGGTAATGGATCTCTCAGGTTTATTCATTAGCCTCGTATGGCCATTGGCAGCCAAAATGCCTTTCCCGATAGACGAGGGCAAGCGGTGACGAACGCAACAGAAAACATGGCCCAGACGCGGGCGTTAACCGACATGGCGCAGGCCCTGGCCGCCGCGCCCCAACCCGAATGCGGACTGCAGGCGCTGGCCCGCGTGCTGGCCGCGCGGATCGGCTATCGGCTGTTCACGGTATTGGTGCTGGATCGGGAGGCGGAGCGGAGCCTGCGGTATTTCTCAAGCCAGCCCGAGGCCTACCCGCCAGGCGGCGCCAAGCCCATCCGCGAAAACAGCGAGTTCTACGCCACGGTCGTGCTTGGGGGAAAGGCGCGGATCTGCGTCGACCGCGCGGAATGCGCTCGCGCATTTCCAGACCATGAACTCATTCATTCACTCGGCTGCGAAAGCGCCGTGAACGTGCCGGTTCGATGGGACGGCCAGACCATCGCATCGCTGAACCTGCTGCACGAGGCCGGCTGGTATCGCCAGGACATGCTGCCGGAACTGAGCGGGTACGCCGCGATGGCCGTTCCCGTCATTCAGAAGATCATTCACACAACCCGCCCGTAGGAGAGAAAACCATGACACGCCTCTGCACCGCTATCACCGCATCGCTGCTGTCGGCGGGATTGACGCCGGCTTACGCGGCAGACGCCTACCCCGCCAAACCGATCACGATCATCTATCCCTACGCGCCGGGATCGGCGTCCGACACAATGACCCGCCTGCTGGCAGAAGCCATGTCCAAGCGCCTGGGGCAACCCGTGATCGTCGACGGCAAACCCGGCGCGGGCGGCTCGATCGCCACCGAGCACGTCGTGCGCGCGGCACCCGACGGCTATACGCTGCTGCTCAGCGCAAGCGGCACCATCGCCGTCAATCCGCATATCTACAAGCTGCGCTACAACCCCGTCGAAGACCTGGCGCAGATCTCGATCGCCGTGGAAGTCCCGTTCGTCTTCGTCGTGGGCAAGAATTTTCCGGCGCAGGACTACGCGGCGTTCAAGGCGCTTAGCGCCACGAAGCCCGGCGGCCTGACGTCGGCGAACGCCGGGCTCGGCACTCAGGCGCACCTGACGCAGGCGGCCTTCGCCAAGTTGGCGGGGGTGAACCTGAGCATCCTGGGCTACAAGGGGGCCGCGCCCGCCGTCAACGACATCCTGGGCGGGCACGTGGATTCCATGATGGACAACGCCGCCTCTCAAATCCCGTACGTCACGTCGGGCAAGACGACTGCGCTGTTCGTCACCAGCGATTATCGGTTCGACGGTTATCCCAAGGTGCCTACCGCCAAGGAGCTGGGCATCACGGGGCTGGTTCCGACCGGGTGGTTTGGTCTGGCTGCGCCCAAGGACACGCCGCCTGCGGTCATCGAAAAAATACAGACTGTCCTCGTCGCCAGCCTCAAGGAGACCGAGATGCAGCGCAAGCTCAAGGAACTGGGCTGGGTGATCGTTGGCAATACCTCCCAACAGGCCCTTGAGCGGGCACGAACGGACTATGCCCTGCTGGGGCAAGTGGCCCGCGATATCGATCTGAAGCCCAACTGACCGGTCTGCGGGAAGCGCCCGTCCTGATGCCTTCATAGGGCTACGCGGGCGCCAAATCGACCGCGCTTTGCTACGCCTCGACAATTTCAGCAAACGCTAATCGGGCGCGTGATTTACACCACAAATGCGTGCCTACTGCGGCCGCCCCGCCTCGATCCATTCCTGCACTTGGTCCATCGCCAATCGATACCGCGCGCAGTTGTACAGATCCAGCACCCGCAACTCCTCCGCCAACATCGGACGAAACACGCGCGCATCGTCTTCAGACAAGGCCAGCGCCGCCAGCGCAGCATCGGCGGTCTGCCGCGCACGCACTACCCGGCCGATCGCCTCGTTCAGCTTTTCGCGGAACCGCAGCCGCACGGGATCCGGCACGCCCGCCGCGTCGAGTTGAATGGCGTATTTCCGGATCGAGCGCCGATAGACCCAGATGAACAGGTCCGCCGCCAGCGCCACGTCGCAGCGTTCGTAGACGCCCATCATGGCGTAGGCATAATCCTGCGCGTCCACGTCCAGGAAGGACAGCGGTGCGCAGTTGTAGAGCATCAGCGGGATATTGGCCGACAGGCGACTGGTGCGTTTGTTGCCGTCTTCGAAAGGCTGCAGGTAGGCAAGGTTTACCCAGAGAAAGAACGCCGCTTCCACGGGGTTCTTGATCAGCCGCGCCTTCTCCACGATGCGGTCAAGCATTTCCTGCAGCAGCAGGGGCGCCTGGACGGGCAAGTAGGTTGTATCGCGAATGTTGACCACGGTCTGGCGGATGCGGCCCAGGCTTTCGGCGTCGGCCAACAGGTTCTGCATCAGGATCGCGTGCAGGTTGCCGACGACGGCGGACGCCAGGCCGTATACGGGCACCGCGTCGACCATGAACTCGATGGCTGCCTTGTGGTTGAGCAGCATCACCGCGTCCAGATCATTGCCCGCCGTGCCGCGCTGGAAGAGTTCTTGCGTGGCCAGCAGCGAATACCGGTTGCCTTCCAGCCGCGAAGAGGACCAGGACAGGTCGAGCAGCAGCGGCTCCAGCACGCGGCGCGCGTAGGTGCCGGCAGGTTGCCGGCCTTGCATGCGGCCCTCGTCGGCCAGGCGCTGGGCCAAGGCGGGAGGCAAAAGAGCACTTTGGTTCGGGACGTATTCATCCACGAAGCTGCGCTGGTAGCCGACCGGCGCGCGTGACGCCAGCGGCAGCCGGAGGTGGGCCAGCAGCGCTTGCCCGGGTTCGGACCAGATCATTCCGCTGGCGTCTGGCGCGGGCTCAGCCAGACGCGTGGCGATGCCGGTTGTTGGGAGCGCCCCGGCGGATGTTGGGTCCGCGATCCGGTAGCGTGTAGCCCGGCCGCGCCCAACGCGTTGCACCATGCCGGTTTTGAGCAGGACGTCCAGTTGGCGCTTCACCGTGGACCAGCTTGTGTCGATTCCGTTGGCCAGTTCGCTGGAACTGAGCCACGGACGCGCTTCCCGCTGTCGGGCGCGGAGCATCTGGAGGATGTCTTCGGGGACGGTCATGATGTGCCCAAGCCAAGTCGAATCAGCTCAATTTAACAGCAATCAGCTCATGAAATAAGCTGTATTTGGGCTTTAATGAGCTGAAATGGTCTGCTTTTGAGCTGATTTCGAGCCCGGCGGCTCGGCGAAGTCAGGACCCTGCCTTCCCCTGCCACGCACTCTAAAACGCGTACTTCGCCGTCAACAAAAACGACCGCGGCGCCCCGAAGTGATTGTTGTCCTGCGTGCTGCCTATCGCCTGGTAGTAATACTTGTCGAACAGGTTGTACACGTTCAACCGCAGATCCAGATTCGGCGTGGCCCGATACGCCACCACCGCATCCCACACGCTATAGCCGGGCTGGCGCACGTTATAGGCCGGCAAGCTGATCGCGCTTTGCACGCGCACCGCCCCGCCTACCCGCCACGCATTCAGCGAGCCCGGCAAGGTGTACATGGTCGAGAGCTTGAACAGATGGCGCGGCGTCTGCGTGTCGTAGGCCGCGCCCGCCCGGAGGCTGCCCGAATCCTCCAGGTACTTGGATCGGTTGTACGTATAGCCGGCCGACACTTGCCACCCTGGCATGACCGCGCCCGCCACCTCGAATTCGACCCCCCGGCTTTCCACCTTGCCCGACGGCGCATAGCATTCGATCACCCCCGGGCTGCACGCGGACGTGGCCAGCGCGACCGGACGGTTGCGCTGGCGGATCTGGAACACCGCCGCGCTGGCGTTGAGCCGGCCGTCGAAATACTCGCCCTTGATGCCGGCTTCCAGATTGGTGCCGATGACCGGGTCCAGCGGCGCGCCGCTGGTGGACTGGCTGCTCTGCGGCTGGAACACGCTGGTCCAGCTTGTGTAGACGGAATGCTGGCGGTCCAGGTCGTAGATCAGGCCCGCGTAGGGCGTCAGCTCGTGCTTGACCTTATAGTCCGCGGGCGGACTGACGTAGTCGCCCGACTTCAGCGTCATGTCGTACTCATACCAGTCCAGCCGAGCGCCCAGCATCAGCGTCAGCGGGTCGGCGAGGCTCAGGCGGGTGGTGGCGTAGCCGCTCATCTGGCGCTGGTATCCCTTGCGCGACCACGGGTAGACGAACGCGGGCTTCTCCACGGCGCTGGAGTCCCAGTGTTCCGGATCGACCGTCATGTTGTAGTCCAAGGGCCAGCCGCCGGGGCCGTCGTCGTCCTTGTTCTTCAGGAAGCTGCCGCCCAGCACCAGCTCATGCGTGCGTCCCAGCAGCGTGAAGGGGCCGCTCAGATAACCGTCCACGCTGTACTGGGTCTTGTCATAGGCATACTGGCCAAGGCCCTGCCCAAAGAACGTCGAGTCTTCCAGGGGATACAGATAGCTGCCCAGCATGTTCATCTTGGCGCGCAGCGTGCGGGCGGTCAGTTTGCCGGACCAGCCGTTCGCGAAACGGTGATCGAGCTCGGCGAAGAAGCTGGTGTTCTCCTTGTTCCAATAAGCCCAGTCCGGCGACAAGCGGATCGAGCGATTGAAGTCATAAAAGCTGCCGTCCCGGCGCGTCGGCAGGCCATTCCAGTCCGCGCCCGGGTTGTCCTCGCGGTTGTAGTAGCCGCCGATGCTGAGCGTCGTGTTGGCCGTGAGATCGGCTTCGATGGTGCCGTAGAAAAGCTGGCGCTGGTGCTCGTAGGCCTTCTTGAAGGTATTCGAGTCCTGATAGGCCACCACACCCCGGGCGCGCAAGGTGCCGGCCTCGTTCAGCGGGCCCGAGCCGTCGACTTCGCCCCGGTAATTGTCCCAACTGCCGGCGCTGGCCGTCACCGAGAACTGCGGCACCGCCGTGGCGCGCTTGCGCACCAGGTTGATCGTGCCCGAGGGATTGCCGGCCCCCGTCATCATGCCGGCCGCGCCGCGCAGCACCTCGATGTGATCGTACATGGCCAGCGTCGCCACACCCTGCGTGTCGTAGTCGTAGCCCAGCGGCACCCCGTCGGCCAGGAACGAACTGATCTCGAATCCGCGAGAGAAGAACTGCGTGCGTTCCCCGCCGCCGATCTGGCGCGTGGTCAGCCCGGTCGTGTCGCGCGCCACATCGTCCAGCGACTGAAACCCCCGGTCCTCGATCTGCTGGCGCGTCACCACGCTGACCGACTGCGGCGTCTCGCGCGGAGACAGCGCGAACTTGGTGGCCGTCGACATGACCGGCGTGGTGTAGGAATGGGTCCCCTCGGTCACGCCCAGCGTGGCCGCCTCCACCGTCACCGGCGCCAGCGTCGTCGTGCTGGCCGGGGCCACCGTCAGGCTGCCGTCCGGCGTGCGCCGCAGCTCCAGCCCGCTTCCGGCCAGGGCGCGAGCGGTGGCTTCTTCCAAGGAAAACTGGCCGGAGACGGCCGGCGCGGACTTGCCCGCCACCAGATCCGCCCGAAACGAGATCACCGCGCCCGCGATGCGCGCGATCCGGGTCAGCGCCACATCCAGCCGGCCGGCGGGCAAATCGTATTGATGCAGCGCCTGGGCATGGGCGGTGCTGGCGGCGGCTGCGATGACGCAGGCGGCCGGAAACCTCAGGGAAAGCATGGAACACTCCGTGGATGCGTGAGCACGCGTTCCCTGTATGTGCATCGGCGCCATCAAAAAAACACCCGGCGCGTAAAAAAATCAGGCCAGATCGATCATCACGTACCAACGGCCCAACTGCTGCAACCGGATCGGCAGCGTATTCCTGAGCGCCTCCAGCGCCCGGTCGCCATCGTCCAGCGGAAACAGCCCCGTCACGCGCAGCCGCGCCGCCTGCGGCGACATCCGCAGCCAGCCCGGCCGGTACCGGCCCAGCGCCTCCACCACGGTTTGCAGCGGCTCGTCATGGACTTCCAGCTCGCCGTTCTGCCAAGCGGCGGCGTGTTCCCGGCCGTTCTGCACCGTATCGACCTGCCGCGCATCGAACCAAACGCCCTGCCCCGGCGCCAGGGGCTGGCGCGCGCCCGCCAGCGTAATCACCTCGGCGGCCCCGCTCAAGGCCAGGCAGAAGCTGCGCTCGGCCCCGCAGCGCACCATCGCACGCCCCTGGCCGAGCCTGACCTCGCCTTGCGGCAGGCGCACTTGCAGCCCCTGGCCGCTCCCCACCTCAAAAATCGCCGCGCCCGCCGACACCCGCAGCGCGTGTTGCCCCTCCCACGACGCCGCGCTGCGCGCGTCCAGCTCCATGGTGTTGCCGTCCGGCAAAGCCACGCGCCGGCGCTCCCCGGTGCGGGTCACATAGCCCGCCGCCAGAGATTGCAAGGGCACATAGCGGTTCGCCACGCCCGCGCCCAGCAGCAGCGCCCCGCCCGCCAGCGCCAGCTTCCCCAGCCGCCGGCGCTGCACCAGTTGCGGCCCCACCAGCGAACGCCGCAGCGCATCGCCATCGGCCAGCAACCCCGGCCGCAACGCGTGCAGCGTGCCGTTCAGCGCCGCGTTCAACCGCTGCCACGCCGCGCCATGGCTCGGACTCTCCGCCAGCCACCGGTCAAACGCCGCGCGGTCCGCATCGCTGGCCTGCCCGCTGGACAAACACACCTGCCACTCGATCGCCGCCTCGCGGGTGCGCGCATCCAAGGCCGTCATACCCCAAACACCTCGCAGCAACGGCGCAAGGCCTGCACGATGTACTTGCGCACCATGGTCGGCGACACCTTCAGCCGCGCCGCAATTTCCACATGCGTCATCCCATCGAGCTGGCTATACAGAAACGCCATCCTCGCCTTGGAAGACAGCCCGTCCAGCGCCGTATCGAGTCTCTGCAAGGATTGCAGCGCCTGCACCCGCTCCTCGGCCGACGGTTCCAGCGCCTCGGGTTGCAAGCGCAGCACCTCCAGCCACGCCTGCTCCAGCTCGCGCCGCCGCCACAGCCGCCATGTAATGCGCCGGGCGATCGTGATCAGCATCGCCCGCGGCTCGTTCAATTGGTCCAGCGCGGGGAGGCAGAGGAGCTGCGTGAAGGTTTCACCGGCGACATCCTCGGCGTCCTCGCGGTTGCGCAACCCATTGCGCAGCCGCCGCTCCAGCCACGGGTGGTCGTTCTTATAAATGGTGGAAAACCGGCTATCGCGTGTCGAGTCCACGGCCTGCGCTATCAATGAATAGGAATCGTTATCAATTATTGCATAGCGCGCGCCGCTGCTTCTAGTCCCATCTCCTGTTCCTGCCTAAAAGCCCCGCCGTGCTACGACTCGACAATCTCAGCAAACGCTACGGCGACTACCTCGTCTTCCAGGGCCTCACCCACCGCTTCACGCCCGGGTGCGTGGCGCTGCGCGAAGAAGATAGCACCGGCGAATCCACCCTCCTGAATATCATCGCCGGCGCCATCACGCCCGATAGCGGAGACGTCTGGATAGACGGACATTCCCTGACCCACGCGCCCGACAACTGCCTCGCGTTTCTCACGCAGACGGGGCGCGGGCTGCTGGAGCAGGTTGCGGCGGAGAAGAATGTGGCGCGCGATGAGGCCACGTTGGAACTGGCCTATGACCTGAGGCTGGAACCGCATCTGAACAAGCGCTTTGAACAGATGTCGACCGGGACGCGGCGCAAGGTGTTCGTGACGGCGGCGGCCTTGGGCGATCCGGCGGTGGTGATCGCGGATGGGCCCAGCAACGGGTTCGATGCGCGGGGGCGGGCGGTGCTGGCGGAGTTATTTAAGGCCTGGGGGAAGGATCGGGTGGTGTTGTTTGCGAGTCATGATGGGGAGCTGGTGGAGGGGTGTGGGGCGGAGGTGATGGATGTTGGGGCGTTGCGGTAGTTGGCTTGGACTGCTTTCGGCCATAAGCGGACAGTGGCAAAACACTTGTCAGCTGGGGAGTGTCATAAATTTTGTGTTTGAGGCCTAACATGTCGCTCAAGGAGCATGTATGGCTACCAAGAAAAAGACGCCTCTTCGGGAATTGCCGGCGATACCGGCGGAGTTGTTGGATCAATTCGTTAAAGGCCCGATGACCGCCGAGGCGGTGCAGGACCTATCGATGGCGTTCAAGAAGGCGCTGATCGAACGGGCGTTGGGCGCGGAGCTAGGCCACCATCTGGGCTATCCCACGGGTGGCGAGCGCCCCGAGGATGCCACCAACCAACGCAACGGCAAGAGTCGCAAGACGGTTCTGACCGATGACGGGCCGCTGCGGGTGGAGATCCCGCGCGACCGCGACGGCAGCTTCGCGCCGATCCTTATCCCCAAGC
>Ga0222420_100432_pt1 | contig 21254 bp, 21 predicted proteins | sample 3A2ome_FD_182470 | JGI IMG/M metagenome (GOLD analysis project Ga0222420, IMG submission 182470) | Enriched microbial communities from leaf-cutter ant dump, University of Wisconsin, Madison, United States - 3A200A (version 2) | ecosystem: Environmental > Terrestrial > Nest > Insects nest > Nest...
AGAATCAATGGGCTTCAAAAAAGTGGCACAGAGGCGTGTAAAGGACTTGACGCTTGCTGCACTGCAGCATATACATGATTTCGACGCTTCGGCGTCGTTCGCCCTTCCTGGGCGTTTCCTCCCTAAGACTTGGGCTGCCGGTTCTCCGCGCAGCCTTTTTTTTGTCCGCGCGCCAGGGCCAATGAAAACGGCCGGGCGCTGGGCACCCGGCCGCGATCACCGAACAGGTCAGTTCGGCTTCTTCAGCAGGTTGGCGGCGACGACGATGTCGACGCGCTCGCGCTTGTCGGGCGCTACTGCGAACGGATAGGGCGACTGGGCAAAGCGTTCCTGACGGGTCAGGTACTTGGTCTTCCAGTTCACCGGCACCAGCCCGGTGGCGACCGTCGCCCGGCACAGCGGGCGGATGACCGAGGTGCCGTCCGGCTTCTGCTGGCGCTCGACGCCGGCCAGTTCCACCGCACGCACGGTGACTTCCAGCGCTTCCTGGCCCTGCATGCGGGTGGCATAGGCAAAACCGGTGGTGACCGACAGGGTGTCCGACCCTTCGATCCGGCGCACCTCGGCGCGGATGCCGCGGCCGATGCCGGCCAGCGGCACGACCGACTGGCTTTCTTCCTGATAGACCGGGTTCTTGTCGAACGGGGCGGTGCCGATCGCTTCGTAGCGGCTGACGATGATCGCGAAATCGGCGCCGGCCTGGGTATTGTCGGGACCGGCCTCGGCGGCGAAGGCATCGCGCGCCCAGGGCTGGTCGAAGGCGGTCAGTGAACAATCGGCCGCCGTGGGTGCCGGTGCCGCCGGCACCTGGGCCTGGCCGGCGGCGGCCGGCGCGGCGGCAGCCGGGGCCTGGGCGGGCGGCGCAGCGGGCCGGTCCTGGGCGACGGCGCTGGAACCGATGGTCGCAACGAACAGGCTTACCGCGGCGGCACGCGCCACATCGAGCTTTGCCATTCTAAATAACCCTCTCCTCAAAACTGCCGACGGCAACGCGGTTCCCCGACCGCTGCCCGGTCTCGACGATCGCGGGCATCCCTGGCTTGGCCTCGTCCGTGCGGGCGCACGGGATCCTGGCTGGGATCGTAAGCGGGCCGGAGTTTGGCACGCAGGTGCAGGATGACTCAAGCAATACTGTCGGACGGCGTATCTTAATACCGCAAAACCTGCCTTTCTTGACGCCGGCCCGCCCCGACCATACACAAGGCGGATGTCCGACCGACGCCACAAGATCCTGCACGACCTCGACATCGCCGGCGGCGAAGGCCTGGAAATCGGCCCGCTGATGTGGCCGGCGGTGACCAAGGACCAGGGCCGCGTCACCTATGTCGATTTCACCGACACCGCAACGCTGCGCGCCAAATACGCCGGCAGCACCGTGGTCGATCCCGCCCTGATCGTCGAGGTCGATGCGATCTGGGGCGAAAAGACCCTGGCCCAGGCGGTGGGCGAGGGGCGGCAGTTCGACTACGTCGTCGCCTCGCATGTCATCGAACATGTCCCCGACCTGATCGCCTGGCTGAACGAGGTGGCCGAGGTCTTGAAACCCGGCGGCCAGATCCGCCTGGTCGTGCCCGACAAGCGTTTCACCTTCGATTTCTTCCGGCGGGAAACCGAACTTTCCGACGTGCTGAACGCCCATCTGCTCAAGGCGCGCCGGCCGCTGCCGGGCCTGATCCTGGATTATTGCCTGAACTTCGTCGTCGTCGACATGGTGCGGATCTGGAACCGCCAGGACGACGTGGCGCAATTGCAGCGTGCGCCCGACTGGATCGCCAAGGCGCGGGACTGGGCGCGGCGCTCGCATGAAGACGGCGAATATATCGACATCCATTGCTGGGTGTTCACGCCCGTCGGTTTCGCCCGGCTGATGGAGCAGATCGTGGCCGAAGGCCTGGTCGCCTGCCGCTGCACCTCGTTTTCGGACACGGCCGAGAACACCAACGAATTTTTCGTCGGCATGGCCCACGAACCCGATCGTGCGGCCGCGATCGAAAGCTGGCGGCAGATGCAGCTCCAGGCGGCCGCCGGTGGATCGCAGGGGCATTTCGACCTGAGCGGCACGCTGGCCGAACGCGAAAAGGCGGCGATCCGGGCCGATCTCGACCGTGCCGGCGCCGAGCTGGCCGCCGTCAGGGCCCGGCTGGCCCAGGTCGAACGCGACCTGGAAGCGGCCCGCGCTGCCCGGACCGATGCCGAAGGGCGCGCCGCGGCGATGACGCAGTCGCGCTCGTGGCGCTATACCGCGATGCTGCGCCGGGTCAGCGACCGGCTGGGCCGCCGCGGCTGAAGGCCGTCGCGGCTTGACGCAGACGGTGGCCATCAATACACAAAAAGCCTGATCCCCCAGCCCCGCCGGGGGCCGGACAGCCCTTTCCACGAACAGTCTCGGACAGAAAACCGCCGGATGTCCTATCGTCGCGACAAGCTGCTGCAGGGTCTCGATATCGCCGGCGGATCGGGGATCGAGATCGGCGCGCTGGCCTGGCCGTTCATCACCAAGGCCGATGGCGACGTCACCTATGTCGATTGGGCCGACACGCCCACGCTGCGCAGGAAATACGCCGGCGATGCCAACGTGCCGCTGGACCGGATCGTCCAGGTCGACGCGGTCTGGGGCGAAAAGACGCTGTCCGAGGCCGTCGGCGTCGATCGTCGTTTCGACTACGTCGTCGCCTCGCATGTCGTCGAGCATGTGCCCGACCTGATCACCTGGATCCGTGAACTGTTCGGCGTACTGAAACCGTCCGGCGAAGTCCGGCTGGCCGTGCCCGACAAGCGTTTCACCTTCGATTTCCTGCGCCGCGAGACCGAGCTGGCCGACGTCATCGACGCCCATCTGCACCAGGCGCGCAAGCCGATGTCGCGGCTGGTGCTGGATGCGCTGATCAATTACCGCGACGTCGACATCCACAGCCTGTGGGCCAAGACCGTCGACCTGTCGACCCTGCAGCCTTTGCCCGACCATGTGCCCGGCGCGATCGAAATGGCGCGGCGGGCGATGGGCAACGACTATACCGACGTCCATTGCTGGGTGTTCACGCCCGTCTCGTTCGCCCGGCTGATGGAACAGGTGGTGGCGACCGGCATGCTGGACTGTGCCTGCGTCTCGTTCACCGACACCGCCCAGGACAACATCGAATTCTTCATCGGCCTGCGCGAGGAAACCGACCGCGCCGCCGCGGTCGCCAGCTGGCGGGCGGTCTACGACCAGGCCCTGCGCGGCAGTGCGCGGCTGCATGCCGATCTGGAAAGCACGCCGATCCGTCACCAGATCCATGCCGTCGCGCCACCGGTCGACCCGTCGGCCGACCGCGCCGCCGCGGCCGAGGCGCGCGAGGCGGCGGCCAATGCCCGCCTGCTGCAGGCCGAGGCCCGGGCCGCAGGCCTGGCTGCGCGCCTGGACGAGGCCGAGCGCCACATGCAGGCGTTGAAACAATCGCGCTCCTGGCGCATCACGGCGCCCCTGCGCAGCGTCAGCACGTTGCTCGGCCGGCGCTGACGACCCCCGCCTTAAAGGTTTGCCCATGTCCGCCGATATCGCGCTGAGTGTCGAAAACCTCGGCAAGAGTTATGCGATCTACCGCCGCCCGATCGACCGCCTGCTGCAGATGGTCTGGCGGCGCAAGCGCCGCTTCTATGAAGAATACTGGGCGTTGCGCGACGTCACCCTGTCGATCGCCCGGGGCGAAAGCGTCGGGCTGATCGGGCGCAACGGGGCGGGCAAGTCGACCTTCCTGCAACTGGTCACCGGCACCGTGGAACCGTCCACGGGGTCGGTCGAACGAAAAGGCCGCATCGCCGCGCTGCTGGAACTGGGGGCCGGCTTCAACCCGGAATTCACCGGTTCCGAAAACGTCCGGCTGGCTGCCGCCCTGCTGGGCCTGACGTCCGAGGAAATCGACGCGCGTTACCAGTCGATCGTCGATTTCGCCGGCATCGGCGATTTCCTCGAACAGCCGGTCAAGTTCTATTCCAGCGGCATGTTCGCCCGCCTGGCCTTTGCCGTGGCGGCCCATGTCGATGCCGACATCCTGATCATCGACGAAATCCTGGCGGTCGGCGACGCGGCGTTCTCGCAGAAATGCATGCGGTTCATCGACGGTTTCCGCAAGCGCGGCACCATCCTGTTCGTCAGCCACGACCCCGCGTCCATGGTGCGGCTGTGCGATCGCGTGGTCTGGCTCGATGCCGGATCGGTGCGCATGGTCGGCCACCCCAAGCCGGTGATGGAAGCCTATCTCGCCTCGATCTACGCCGAGGCCGATGGCGGGGCCAGCCTGTCCTTCAACCGCGAGCGGCGCCGGACCCTGCCGCCGCCGGTCGACCCCACGGTGCAGAATCCCAGCGCGCCCAAGGTCGAGGTCTTCGATTTCGATCCGGAAACCTCGGGCTTCGGCCAGGGCGGGGCGCGCATCCGCAACGTGACGCTGGCCGCCGTCGGCGGCGACGGCGGCATGCTGCAGGGCGGCGAGGAGGTCGAACTGGCCATCGAGGCCGCGGTGCTGACCGACCTGGCCAGCCCGATCCTGGGTTTCCTGGTCAAGGATCACCTGGGCCAGGTGATCTTCGCCCGCAATACCTGGTCGGCCGATCCGCTGGCCGTGCGGCCGGCCCAGGCCGGCGACACGCTGCGCGCCCGCTTCCGCTTCGAACTGCCGCATCTGGCATCGGGCGACTATGCGGTGTCGGCGGCGATCGCCGACGGTTCGGTCCAGGCCCATGTCCAGCACCAGTGGCTGCATGACGCGATGTTCTTCCGCGTCACCCATGACGACAATATCAGGGGCCTGGTCGGCGTGCCGCTGCTGGGCCTCGATTTCGAGGTGGTGGCGCCCGATCAGGCGGACTGAGCGTCGGCCTTCCGGGCGGCATGGCCCTCGACGATCCGGGTGATCGCGTCCAGCCATTCATGCGCCTGGGTTTCCAGCATGCGGCTCGACCGCACCTTGGCCTCGGCCGCCTCGGCCATCGCCAGGCGCCGCGCGCGATCGTCGATCATGCCGTGCAGCGCCGCTTCCCAGGCGGCTGAATCCTCGGGGACCACGAGGCCGGTGCGGCCGTGCTCGACGGTGTGGCGATAGGCTTCGACGTCGGAATAGATGCCGGGAATGCCCAGCGCCGAATAATCCAGGAACTTGATGTCGGATTTCGAGCGGGCGAACCGGCTGTCATGCAGCGGCGCGATGGCGAAATCCCAGGCCAGGTTGTCGATCATCCACTGGACGAAGGGGATATAGGGCACGCTGGCCACCGGCACGTCGCGCAGGGTGACGGGCAGGCCCGGCATCAGCGCCTCCAGCTCCTCGCGATGGCCGACGCCGACCAGCTCGAACCGGACGCGATGCCGCTCGCGGTGCAGCACGCGGCGCAGCGGCGCGATGATGCCCATCAGGTCTTCCAGATGGGTATAGGTGCCCATATAGCCGAAGACGACAGTGCCGTCGTCGGGGCGGACCGGCCGGGGGCCGGGCGTGAACAGCCGTTCGTCCAGGTAGTTGGGCACCACCTCGACATGCGGGTTGTAGGCCAGGAATTCGCGCTTCAGCGACTTGGTCGATACGATCACGCCGTCGGCCTGGCGGGCCAGGCGCCGCACCGACAGCCGCTGGTCCAGGTTGGGCCACAGCCGGTCGCCGGCGCGGGCGTTGACGTTGATCAGGTCGTCGTCGATTTCATAGATATAGGGGATGCCGCGCCGGCGCATGCGCCGCAGCAGGTCCGAGAACCGGTCGCTGCGGGCGACGTTGTCCCACAGCCGCTCGATGATGACGACGTCGAACTCGCCCTCGTCGGGCAGATCCAGCCCCGAGGTCAGCCGGATGCGGTCGGCGACGCTCGGATGGCTCAGGGGCCGCAACAGGCGGATGAACCCGCAGCCATGCGGCTCGCGCCGATGGTCGCCGGCATATTCGAACAGGACATGGACGCGCAACGGGCCGGGCTTGGACGTCATCGCCATCGCTCGTGACTTCAGCTTTCTTCGGGGAACAGGACGTCGAGGATCCGGGCCGCGGACGCTTCCGGATGGAAACGCGCGACGTCGAACCCGTTGCGGCGCAGCTTGTTGCGGAAATTCACGTCGCCGACCACCCGCTCGGCCGCGGCCGTGCAGGCCTCGACGTCCTGGGTGTCGATCAGCAGGCCGTTTTCCTCGTGGACGATCACTTCCTCCAGCCCGCTGCCGGCCGGGCCGATCACCGCGGCGCCCGAGGCCATCGCCTCCATCGCCGTCAGCCCCATGGCCTGGAACACCGACAGGTCCAGGAACAGGTCGGCATGGCGCAGCAGGTGGGCGACACCCTCGACCGGCTGTTCGCCGGCGCAGGCGAATTCGAAGTCATGCGGTAGCGCCTGCAGCCGGGGATCGTCCATCTGCGTGCCGAAGATGGTGATGGCGACGCGCGGCCCGAACTTCTGCTTCAGCCGGCGCAGCACTTCCATCGTGATGGCGGGGCCGCGCCGCGGCGTCGCGGGGCGGACCATGGCGACGATGCGGACGGCGGCGCTGTCCTCGACATAGGTGACGTCGGGGTGGAACAGGTCCCAGTCGTAGCTGGGCCCCACCTCGGTCGCCTCGGCACCCAGCCGGTCGGCCAGGGTCTGGCGGTTCCAGCGGGTCTTGGTGAACATCTTCAGGCCGGGAATGGTCTGGTAGCTGGCGACGGCCTGCTTGTGCCGCTCGCTGCCCTGCTCGAAGAAATCGGGTTCGTAATCCTGGATGTAATAACCCAGCGCGGCATGGCCGCCGGCCAGGTCGTGCATCCAGTCGACGGTATGGAAGGCGGTGGCGATGACGGCGTCGAAGTCGCGCGCGACCTTGTCCAGCCCCTCGACCGCCGACACGAAGGGTTCGGTGCCCGACTTCAGGTAGATGACGGGAATGTCGAGGTTCGGGTAGCCCGCCGCGAACAGATGGCGGTGGTGTTCGACATTGGCGATGATCGCATCGACCCCCAGGGCGCGCATCGCGCGTGCCTCGGTCACCACGACGTTCGACCCGCCGCCGGCCCCGGCCGAGGGCAGCAGGAACAGGACACGCTTGCCGGCATGGCGCGCGGCCCGTTCGCGCCAGGCCAGGCGCTGGTCGATGATCTGGGCGCGATGGCGCAGCGAGAACAGCGCCAGGTGGTCGCAGGTCATGTGCAGCTGGGCATCGATGCTGGCGCGCGGATGCTTGGCTTCCAGCGCCTTGCCGGCGGCCTCGACCAGGGCCTGGCGGCGCTCGTGCGAATAGCTCTTCGACTGGGCATGGAAGACATAGGCGTCGTCGGCGATGGCCAGGCGCCAGCCGGCGGCGACGGCGCGCAGGCAGTAGTCGTTTTCCTCGCCATAGCCGCGGGCGAAGGTTTCCTCGTCGAACAGGCCCAGCTGGTCGCGCATGCGGCGCGTGATCAGCATGCAGAAACCGTTCAGGAAACCGACCTGCGGGAAGACGCGCGACGACGATTGCGCCAGTTGCTCGGCGAAATCGGCGACGGTCCACCCCTCGGGCAGGGCATTGTCGGCCCAGTCGCCGTCGGCGTCGAAGATCCGCGGCACCGATTGCCAGGACGCGGTGTTCGACACCGGCCCGACGGCGCCGATGCGCAGGTCGGATTCGGCGCATTCGACCAGCCGGTCCAGCCAGAAGGGCGAGACGACGGTGTCCGAATTCAGCAGGACCAGGTATTCGGCGGTCGAGGCGCGCATGCCGACATTGGCGGCCAGCGTATACCCCTTGGCCTCGTCGTGGCGGATCAGCGTCGCGGGCTGGCCCAGCACGAAATTCTCCAGATATTCCCTGGTCGGCGCCTCGCTGCCGTCATCGACGATGATCAGGCGATAGGGCGGAAAGGTGTGGCGGGCGACCGATTCCAGGCAGCGGGCGACATCGTCCAGCGCATTGTGGACGCAGACGACGATGTCGACCGGCTTGTCGTGGCGGCGCACTTCGCGCAGGCGCTGGGGCTGCCACGGCGTCGCGACCGGCGCCGGCATCACCTCGCCCAACGGGCCGACGGTCCGCAGATGGGCGCGCGCCATGCCGGTGCGGATGCCGCGGATACCGTCCTGGCGATAGGCGGTGACGATATGGGTCAACGTCTTGGCGTAACCGACCTCGCGGGCATGGCCGGCCAGGGCGGCAAAGGTCGACACCCGCCGCTTCAGCCCCTTGGCCTTGCGACCCGACCAGCGTACCGGCGCGGTGATCTTCCAGCTGGTCGATCCGCGCAGCGCGGCGATCTCGTGCTGCAGCGTCCAGACATTGCGGCCATGGGCGGCCGCTTCCTCGTTCAGCCGCCGGGCGGTGTCGGCCAGCGCGGCCTCGCGCTCGGCCAGGCTGCGCTCCAGCCGGCCGATATTGGCGGCCTGGTCGGCGACGATCCTGGTCAGGTTGCGGATATGGGGGTCCAGGGTCGCGCATTGCAGCTCGACCTTGTCGCGCTGCCGCTCGGTTTCGGCCAGTTGGCCCTGCAGGTCGCCGATCCGGGCATCCAGGTTGGCGACATGCACTTCCAGGCCCTTGGCATAGCTGCCGACGGCCTCGTGCTCGACGGCAGCCTTCTCGGCCGCCTCGACCTTCTGGCGCAGCTCGCCGATCTCTTCCTCGCGGGTCTGCACCCGGCGGGCCCAGACCAGCCGTTCGCCCAGCCGCGGGAAGATCGGCGCCGATTCATCCAGGCGGCGCAGCAGTTCGGGGCGCTCGGGCCCGGCATAGTCCGACCCGACCAGCAGCACGCCCAGGCCGTGGGCGTGGGTGAATTCGAAGCTCGGATACTGCTTGGAAATCTCGGCCCACAACTGCCACACGCCGAATTCGCGCTCGTGGACGTTGATGTCGTGGAACAGCACGATGCCGCGCGACGTCATCGTCGGCAGCCAGGTTTCGAAGTCGTGCTTGACCGCGTCGTAGGTATGCAGCCCGTCGATATGCAGCAGGTCGACGGAATCGGGCCCGAAATAGGTCCGCGCGTCGTCGAACGTCATCCGCAGCAACTGCGAGAACGCCGCGTACCGTTCCTGGTGGTAGCGATACAGGTCCAGGTAGATCTGCTCGGCATAGAAGCCGGCGTGTTCGTCGCCCTGCCAGGTGTCGACGGCATAACATTTGGCGTCGACGTCGTGTTCGCGCAGCGCCTGGCAGAACGCCAGGTAGGAATCGCCGGCATGGGTGCCCAGCTCGACCAGGACGCGCGGGCGGAATTCCTTGATCAGCCAGCCGGCGAACGGAATATGCCCGATCCAGGCGCTTTGCGGCGTCAGCCGCGCCGGCTGCAGCAGGGCAGCCTTTGACGTCGTGAAGGTATCCATCAGCTCTTGGCCAGTGCGCTCTGACGCAGGTACATGTGGGCGGCGGTGTTCAATACCGCGCGCAGCACCCGGGCGGGCAGCGTCTCGCGGCCCTTGCGGAACACGCCGACCGTATCGCCCCAATGGCTCGAATCCGGGTCGTCATGCGGGGTCCAGTCGGTATGGACGTCGACCAGTTCGAAACTGCCGTATTTGGCCAGGGCGCGATAGCTGTCGGGGTAGAAGCGCCAGCAATCCTGGGGGTGGCGGTGTTCCGGTCCGCGCGACGGGGCGATCAGGAAGATCATGCCGCCCGGCTTGACGATCCGGGTCATCTCCAGCCAGCTCAGCCAGAAATACTCGACATGCTCGAAGGCCTGGCCCGACACGATCAGGTCGACCGAATCGCTGGCCAGCGGGATGGTGTAGGGGTCCTTCAGGACGATGTCGACATTCGGCCCGGCCTCCAGGTCGACGCCCTGGTAGGTCCAGTTGGGCCGGCCCTTGAACAGCGTGCCATAGGTGCCGTTGACGTCGTAGGACCCGATGTCGACGATCTTCAGGCGGCGGTTTTCGTCAAGATGCTGCTTGACCAGCGTTTCCATGTGCTGAAACGAGCTCAAATGCATTTTAACTACTCACCATTGGCATGATGTCGCGGGAAAAGACCTGGCGGGGGCGCGGGGTGACGGCTTGTATGGGCCGTTTGCCGGTACAGGTCAAGCAAAGCGGGCCTGTCAAGTAACGTCGGCGAAACCCTTCTTGGTCTTCAGGAACCAGACCAGCCCGATCCAGGCGATGGCATAGCTGACCAGGATATGCAGCCCCAGCGCCGGCCAGTCGGGCCAGTGGCCGAAGATCAGCGCCTGGCGGGTATTCTCGATCACCGGCGCGATCGGGTTCAGGTGCAATACCCAGTGATACTGGGGCGGCACCGCCGACACCGGGTAGAAGATCGGCGTCAGGAACATCAGGCCCATGGTCAGCAGGGCGACCAGCTGGCGCAGGTCGCGCAGGAACACGCCCAACGACGCCAGGATCCAGGTCAGCCCCAGCGTGATCAGCAGCAGGGGCAGGGCGGTCAGCGGCACGGCGATGGCGGTCAGGGGCGGCAGGCCGGCCAGCCCCAGATAGGCCACGACCAGCACGCCGGTCGCGACCAGGGTGTTGAACCCGGCATGCAGCACCGCCACCCAGGGCAGGATTTCCAGCGGAAACACCACCTTCTTGATGTAGGAGACGTTTTCCAGCACCAGCCCGGGCGAACGGCTGATGCATTCGGAAAAGAACTGGAACAGCACCATCCCGATGAACAGGATCAGGGCGAACTGGCCGGTGCCGGCCTCGCCGGGCAGCGGCCATTTGACCGGAAAGATCACCCCGAAGATGAAGGTGTAGATCGCCAGCATCACCAGCGGGGTGACGATGGTCCAGGCCAGGCCGAACAGCGATCCGGTATAGCGGGCGGCGATTTCGCGGCGGGTAAGGCGCATGACCAGCGCCCGGTGGCGCCACAGAAGGGCCAGCACCTCCGAAGGTGCCAGGCTGGGGCGACTGTTCATCGGGGGACCTATTCTCGACAGGGCCCCTGTATACTGAGAAAGCCCCCTGGCCGCAACGCGGCTTCGCGGGCCGGTTTCACCGCCCCGTCGCCTCGTAGATGCGCCACGCCCCGGGCCGTTCCTCGACCGCACGATAGTGCAGGCTTGCCGCGAAGGGGTCGTGCCGCCACGCGCCGTCGCGGGCGGTCACGACCGCGATCCGGCAGCCGTAATCGCCGGCCAGCGCGGCGATGTCGGCCGGGGTGCCCTGCCCGTCGAACACCCGGCGGAACTGGGCGTCGATGTCCTCGCGGCGTGCCCGGGACAGCGGGGCGAAGGCCAGCGCCATCTCGCGCCCGGCAAAGCAGGATCGGCGGTCGGCCTGCAGCGCCCAGGAAATGTTGACCGGCCAGGGCGTCAGGGCGGCTTCCAGCATCGGATTGGCGGCGACCCGGTCCGCGGGGCCGGCATGGCGGCGCACCGCCTGCCACATGGCGGCGTCGGTGGCGAAATCCGCCGACACCGCTCCACCGGCGGTGGCATAGCCATGCAGGTCCAGCACGCCGTCCACCAGGCCAAGCCCCGCCAGGACCACGCCTGCCGCGACCGCCAGGCGGGCGCGCGCCGCGATCCAGTCGGACAGGCCGGCGGCTGCGGCACCGGTCAGCACCATGACGGCGGGCAGGGCGGCGCGCCAGGCCAGGTCGTTGTTGTCGCCGATGCGGCTCTGCCCCGTCCAGGCCAGGACGAGGCCTGCGGCGACCAGCGATCCCAGGCAGACGATCGCCGGCCTGCCGCCGCGCCACCGCCGGGACAGCGCCCAGCCGCCGGCCGCCAGGATGGCGGGGAATTCGACCGGCAGCAGCACCAGCCAATAGGCGGGAAAATTCAGTATCGACGGCATCGCCGGTCCCAGAACCGGGTAGGGGCCGATGCCGATCGGGCTGCCGATGCCTCGCGCCGCCGTGGCGGCGGCCTGGTCGTGCAGCAGCGGCAGGGCCAGGACCAGCGCCCCGGCCCCGGCCAGGGCCGCGTCGCGCAGGAACCGCCAGCGCCCCGGGGGAGCGGCGCGCCAGGCCAGGATCGTGCCGGCCACCGCCGCCGCGGCGGCGAAGGTGAGGCCGCCCGTCCAGGTCGAGGCGCCGAAGGCCGATGCCGCCAGCAAGGCCAGAAGGGCGGTGCCGGCCCGATCCGGCCGGGTGGCCAGCCGCCCGACCAGCAGCAGCGCCGCCACGACGACCGCTGCCGACATCAGATGCTGCGGTGCCCAGGCCGACTGGAATACCCAGGCGCCCAGCCCGGTCGCCGGCCGCAACACCGCATCGAGGGCCGGTGCGGGCCAGATCATCGCCAGGACCGGACGCAACGATCCCGCCAATGCCAGCAGGATGGTCCAGTCGGCCGCCGACCGCCGGCGTGCCATGCCTACGGCCAGCGCCGCCATCAGCATCAGCGACGCCCAGGCGGTGGCACCGGTCAGCGCCATGTCGGCTTCCCAGCCGCTCAGGCCCGTCACCAGCGCCAGCTGGGCCGCGCTGAAATGCCACAGATAATAATAGGCCAGCCGGCCGGCGGCGGGGCCGTCGCCGAAGACGGGATTGCCGGGCGGCACGCCGACCCGCGTGATCTCGTCGATGATGGCGACCTTGGCATGGTCGAATATCGGCGCCGACAGCACGATGCCGCCCTCGGCACCCTTTGGGGTTACGGCATTCGCGATCGCCAGCGCGACGATCACGGCCAGGATCCAGGTGCGGACCGGCACCGCGGGCGGATCGTCGTCGGCCACCGGCGGGCGGCGCCCCGCCAGCCCGACCCACGCCAGCCCGGCCGCGGCCAGCGTGCCGGCCAACCCCGCGACGCTGGCGACCGACCAGCCGGCCACCAGGCACCAGGGCAGGGCCAGGGCTGCATGCACGGCCCAGCCGACCACCGGCGCCAGCGCCGGGGCCAGCGCGGCGGGCACGATCCGCCGGGCCGGCGCCAGGCCGATCGCCGTCCACAGGACCAGCAGGCCCAGCCCGGCGATCAGCGTCGGCAGGATCGCGGGCATGGGCGCATGCGCGAAATCAGAGGCCGCTGAACCAGTTGAATCCGCGATCCTCCCAATAGCCGCCGGGATAGTCGTTGGTCACTTCGATCGCGGTGATCCATTTCGGGTTCTTGAAGCCGAGCTTGACGGCGGTGCGCAGCCGCAGCGGAAAACCGAAGGGATCGGCGATCGGTTCGTCGGCATAACCGGTCGCCAGGATGGTCTGCGGGTGCAGGGCGCTCGGCATGTCGATCGAGCCGGTGTAGCCGTCGGCACAGCGAAAGGCCACGTATTTTGCCGTCAGGTCGGCACCGACCCGTTCCAGGAACAGGCGAAAGCTGGGCCCCGACCATTGGCCGATATAGTCCCAGCCCTCGACGCAGACATGACGGTAGATCCACTCCTGCGCCGGCAGCGCGTTGATGTCGCTCAGCGTCCAGGGCCGCTTGTCGGCGATGCGGCCGGCCAGTTCCAGCCGCCAGGTGGCGCCGTCGACGGGCTCGACATCCTCGATGCCGTAATAGGCGTTGAAGCGCGGCGGCTTGACCACCTGCGACCGGTCATAGGTCGGGGCCAGCCGGTCGGGCCGGAACAGCGCGGCCTGGACGCGGTCGTTCCAGCGTGAGATCGCCTTCAAGGCGCGCTGCACCGCCGCCTCGTTCGTGACGTCGCAGCCGGTCAGCATGGCCAGCGCGCCCAGGCTGAAACCGCCGCGCAGGACGCGCCGCCGGTCGATCGCCGCGATCAGGCCGCGCTGTTCGGCGGTCGGTGCCACCGGCTGCGCCGGACGGAAACGGGACGGCGTGGCCGGCCTGGTCATCGTGTCCCCCCGGTCAGCATGGCGATCAATGTCCGCGGCACGATCAGCGCCAGCGTCGCGTGGACGAACACGAACGCCACGATCGCGGCCATGCCGGCGAAATGGGCCAGGCGCGCGCCCTGGAAATCGCCGAACAGCGCGGTCAGCGCGGCGAACTGCACCGGCTTCCAGATCGCCAGCCCCGACACGACCTGCACCAGGCCGATCGCCAGCACGCCGACATACATCACCTTCTGCACGGCGTTGTAATGCCCGGGGTCGTCATGGGCCAGGCGCAGGCGCAGCGCGTCGCGCAGGGTGGCGGCGACGTCGCGCGCCCGGATCGGCAGCCACAGCCGCCGGAACCGGCCGGTCGCCAGCCCGTAGGCGACATAGGCGAGGCCGTTGCCGACCAGCAGCCACATGCCGGCATAGTGCCACTGCAATGCCCCCTGCGCCTCGCCGCCCAGGGTGATCGCGTCGGGAAAGCGGACGGTGCCGAACAGGGGCTCGTCCTCGTAGATCTTCCAGCCGCTCGTCACCATCACCAGCATCGCCAGGGCGTTCAGCCAGTGCATGATGCGGATGGCCACGGGATGCATCTGCCGCGTCATCGTCTTCCTCCGCCCCTTCAGCGCCGCGTCAGGGCAACGCGGACGATATCGTCGGGCCCCAGCACCGCGGCCGGGCCGCCGGCCCAGTCGGGCGCGGCGTCGAACGCCGCGCGGGGCATGTCGATGGCGGCGACCTGGCGGCCCAGCATCGCCACCACCTCGACCGGCACGGCGACCGGCCGCCGCCGCCACGCCGTCCAGCTGCCGTAGGGCACGATCAGCAGCACGTTGCCGGCCTGGTCGGTCACGACCTGGGCGATGCGCCCTATCGTCACGTCGTTCTCGTCCAGCACGGGCAGGCCGACCAGGTCGCCGACGCGCACCGGCTGGGGAAAGCGGCGCTGCATCTTTTCCTGCGGCGTCTGGGCCGGTGCCGCGGTGGCGATCAGGCCCAGCACCAGGGCGGCCGCCAGCACCTTCATGACCCGGCCGCGACGCGGGCAAAGGTCGTCAGGATCCGGCTGCCGGCGCGCAGGCTGCCGCCCAGGCTGCCCGCCACCTTTGAGGTGCCGCCCAGGCGCCGGTGGCAGGGAACCGGAATTTCGGCGATGCGCAGGCCGGCGCGGGCCGCCCGCATCTGCATCTCCAGGTTCCAGCCATAGGTCATTTCGCGCATGCCCAGCGCCATCAGCGCTTCGCGGCGGATCGCGCGGAAGGCGGCCATGTCGGTATAGCGCACCCCGTAGATCAGCCCCGTCGCCCAGCCGGCGGCCAGCCCGGCGGCGACCTGGTGCCACCCCATGCTGCCGGCCTCGCGCCGGCCCCGCACGCGCGAGCCGATGACGAAATCGCGGGCGCCCGCCGCGATCGGGGCCACGAGGTCGGCGATATGCCGCGGATCGTCGGCGCCGTCGCCGTCCATGAACACGATGATGTCGGCATCGGCGGCGGCCGACGCCGCGGCCAGGCAGGCCCGGCCGTAGCCGCGTCCCGCCGCGATCACCTCGGCTCCGGCACGGCGCGCGATCGCCACGGTGTCGTCGGTGCTGCCGCCGTCGGCGACGATGATGCGTGCGACCGGCGGGCGCGGAATCCCGGCCACGACCGTGCCGATCGATTCCGCCTCGTTCAGTGTCGGGATCGCCACGGCGATGCGCGGGGCGATCATCAAAGGCTCCAGCGCAGGCCGCAGCCGCTGCAGGCCGGCGGCGGGCTGTCCGAGGTCAGCGCGGCGCGGAAGGCGGCATAGGCCGGCCCCTCCCAGATGTCGCGCAGCGTCGCCTGGGTCGCGTCGCCCAGCGTATAGTTCTCGTAGCCGCGCTGCGAAAAGGGCGCGATGCAGCAGGGCAGGGCGCGGCCGTTGGCGGTGATGTACATGACCGACCAGGGCCGGCGGCAGCTGGCCCAGGGCGAACCGTCATCCTGCCGGCGCAGGCTGACGCCGGGCTCGGAGGCGGCGCCCGAGGCGCTGAAGGTCAGGCCGAGCTGGCGGGCGACCTCGGCCGCGGCCTCGATGTGGCCGGTCTCCTCGCGCGTCAGCCGTTCGTACAGCGCCTGGTCGGGCCGGGCCCGGCCGATCGCCTCGTCCTCGAAGAAGACCAGCCGCTGCAGGTAGACTTCCTCGACGCCGGCATCGGCTGCCACCCGGACAAAGGCGGGCAGGTCGGCGATGGTCTCGCGCAGGCCGGTCAGCCAGGCCGAAACCCGGGGCCGGGCATGGCCTTCGCGCCGCTGCAGGTCGCGAAAGGCCCTGACGTTGCGCAGGATGCGGGCAAAGAAATCCTTGCCGCGGATCGCGCGATAGGTCCGGGCATCGGCGGCGTCCAGCGACACGCGCAGTTCGTCCAGACCGGCCGCGATCAGCGCGCGCCCGTTGCGTTCGTTCAGCAGCGTGCCGTTGGTGTTGAACAGGACATAGGTGCCGCGCGCCTTGAGATAGGCGACCATGCGCGGCAGGTCCTTGACCAGCATCGGTTCGCCGACGCCATGCAGCACCGCGCGGGCAAGGCCCGGAATCTGGTCGACGATGCGGGTGAACAGCGGCCAGCTCATGTCCGCCGGCGGCTCCAGCTCCTCATAGGTGCGCGGGCAGGTGGTGCACAGCAGGTTGCAGCGGTTGGTGGTTTCCAGATACAGGCAGACCGGGCGTTCGGCCGTGTCGTCGCGGGCGACCGCCGTGAAATACCGCCGCGGGTCGATCGCGATTTCAGACATGGCCGACACTGGGAATCCTTTCCGGGGCAGGGGGCGCCAGGCGGGCGGCGAAAGACGCCTGGCCCAGCGCCATCATCAGGTCGGCGGTATGCACCGCGTCATAGGGGGCCAGATCGGGGTCGAACGAAGACCCGCCGAACAGTTCGCCATGCAGCAGGCGCAGCGCGGCCAGGTCGTCGACGTCGTACCAGGCGGGCAGGATATGGACGTCGAGGCCGATGTCGCGGGCACGGGCCAGGGTCTGGGCGGCGACACGCTCGGTGCTCCAGTCGATGTCGTCGAACATCCGGCGATGCGGCGCCTTGAGGCCCAGCAGGTAATAACCGCCGTCGGCGGCGGGGCCCAGCACCGCGCGATCCCCCGGCCGGGCCAGCCAGTCGGCGGCCTCGACCAGCAGCGCCGTGGGCAGAGTCGGGCTGTCGGCGTTCAGCACCACCGCCGCATCGTGACCGCGTGCCAGCAGGTCGCGGATCGTCTGGTAGAGGCAGTCGCCGAAATCGGGTTGCCAGACCTCGATCAGACCGATCGACGCGGGCAGGCGGCGGCGGAAGAAACCGGCGGCCCCCGGCGGCCCGTAGGCCATGTAGCCGTCGATCGGCGCGGACCGCGCGGCCGTCAGCAGATTGGCCGCGATATCCTGCAGGAAGGCGGTGTTGAACGCGGCCGCCTGGTCGGCATTCAGCGGCGGCACCAGCCGGGTCTTGGTGCGGCCCGGCGCCGACGCCTTGGCCATGACGGCAATCGCACAGCGCCAGTCGGGTGTCCGTTCGGGCATTCGCAAACCTCCGCCACCGTCGAAGAGAGTTCGGGCGGTCGCTCGATCGTGAGCGGCCTTTCCAACTTGTTCGGTCTAGGATGGCGGCATCTTACGCAGCCTCACGGCTTCGTGATGGTCAGGCGGGGCGATGGGGCAGGACGGCGGGGACACCGGACGGGAAGGGCGATGGGCTGCGGCGATGCTGGCCGCGCGCGGCGGCGATGCCGAGGCCTATGCCCGGCTGCTCGGCGAGATCGCGCCGGAACTGCGCAGCTTTGCGGCGACGGCATTGCGCCGCACCGGCCTGGAAACCCATGACGTCGAGGATGTGGTGCAGGAAACCCTGCTGGCCCTGCACGTCAAGCGCCATACCTGGGACCCGGCACGGCCGTTCCTGCCCTGGCTGCGGGCGATCGCCCGCTACAAGGCGGTCGACATCGTCCGGCGCCGGGGCGCACGGGCCGAATTGCCGATAGAGGATTTTGCCGAAACGCTGTCGACCCCGGCGGCCGAGCCGCCGGCACCGGTCGAGCGTTTCCTGGCGGCCCTGCCCGCGCGCCAGCGCCAGATCGTGACCGCCCTGGCGGTGGACGGGGCGACGGTCGCCGAAACCGCGCGGCGTTTCAACCTGTCGCGCGGCGCGGTCTATGTCGCGCTGCACCGCGGCCTGGCCGCATTGGCCGCGATGTTCGGGGAATGGGGGGCATGAAAACCGACGATCTGATCCGTGGCCTGGCGGCCGATCTGGGCGCACGGCCCCGGCCCCATGCGCGGCCGCTGTGGGCCGACCTTGTCGCCGCGACCGCCGTGATGGCGATCCCGCCGTTCGCCGCGATCTGGTTCGGCCTGTCGCGCAGCCCGCATCTGGCCCACGGGCCGGGGCTGACCCTCGGCGTGACCCTTGCCGCGGCCGGGCTGCTGGCGGCGGGCGGCCTTGCCGCGGCGGCGCGGGCGGGCCGGCCCGAAGCGGGGTTCCGGTGGCGCTGGGCCGTCGTGCCGGCGGTGCTGCTGGCCGTCGGCATCGCCGTCGAACTGCTGCGCGGCGGCACGGCCGGCTGGCTGCCGCGTCTGATCGGCGACCAGCCGCTGGCCTGCTATTCCCTGGTCTTCCTGTTTTCGCTGCCGATGCTGGGCGGGATGCTGCTGGCCCTGCGGCGCGGCGCGCCGGTCCGGCCGCGGGCGGCCGGGGCGGTGGCGGGCCTTGCCGCCGGGGGGCTGGCCGCGGCGATGTACATGCTGCACTGCCCGGAAGGCTCGCTGCTGTTCATCGCCGCCTGGCATGTCCCGGCGGTGCTGTCGGCCGCCACGGTGGGGGCCTGGGCGGGCGGCCGCGTCCTGCGCTGGTAGACGGGCCTACCAGCCCAGGATCTGCCCGTCCGGCTTCTCGACCGCGACGAAGGCCCGCGGGCTGGAGGGATCGACGACGACCACGTCGCCCGGCGCCAGGGCGAAGCGGTCGACGAACACCGGCGACCAGCGCAGCGTGCGGTTGCCCGCGCCGTCCAGCCCGGTCAGCTTGACCTCGGTCGCGACCGGCGCGATCGCCTCGATGCGATAGCGCAGCCGGGTATCGGCGGGGGTGGCGGCCTCTTCCTCGGCCGGGGCCTCGACCGCGACCGGCGGCGGCAGCGGCTCGACCACCGCGGCGGCGGTGCCGACCAGGCCGCGGCGGCCGCGCCAGCGTTCGATCGCCATGGCGACTTCCAGGGCGGCGTTGTACTTGCGTTCGCCGCCGCCGGCGCCGACGGCATTGTGGGCCCACCACAGCACGGTCATCGCGGCCAGCGGGTCGCGGGCGCGCAGCACGAACACCGGCTCGTCGTCGGCGGCGCGGTTCAGCACCGATTCGCCCTCGGCCAGTTCCTCGGCCGCGGTGCGGATGCGGTGGCGCTGGCGCCAGCCGGTCTCGTCCGACGTGAAATCGATCGTCGGCCATTCCTTTTCCGGCCAGGCCTTGAAGGCGCGGGCGACGGCGATGACGCTCTGGACCTTGGCCTCGGGCTGGCCCGACACGCGCAGCAGCTGGACATACCAGCCGATCGCGCGCACCGCCGTACCGTCATGGGCACGCAGCACGAAGACCGGCTCATCCGGTTCGCAGCGCCGCACCACCGATTCCGGCGAGGTGCGTTCGGCAAAGGCGGTCCGCGGCTGCCAGCGCCGGCGCTGTTCCATCTCGTCGGCCATCGGTCCGGCCAGGGTTTCGTCGCTGCTCAACTGCGCATTCCTTCGACTCGAGTCTTATTCCGGGGCGGACCCTAACCCAATCCGGTCCGTCCGTCAGCCGGCCGCGGCCTCGGTTTTCAGCCAGGCCTTGAAGGTGGCGATGACCGGATCGCGTTCGCGTCCCGGGGCATGGCCGATCCAGTAACTTTCCACCCGTTCGACCGCAATGGGCAAGGGTTCGGCCAGCCGGCCGCGGGTCAGGTCGTCGGTGATGAACAACCGCGGCACCAGGGCCAGGCCCATGCCCGATTCGGCCGCCGCAATCGACAGGAAGAAGTGTTCGAAGGCCGGCCCCGGCCTGATCAGCGCGGGGTCGAGCCCCGCCTGGCCGAACCATTCGGCCCAGGCCTGCGGCCGGGTCGAATGGACCAGCAGCGTATGGTCCAGGATGTCGGCGGCCGAGCGGATCGGCCTCATCGCCAGCAATGCGGGGCTGGCCACCAGCGCCACGGTCTCGCCCATCAGCCGCTCGGCGGTGGCGCCGGGCCAGCCGCCCGCGGTCAGCCGCACCGCCAGGTCGATCGGCTCGGCCGCGAAATCGACCGGGCGTTCGGACACCGTGACCTCGACCGCCGTGCCGGGGCTCAAACCCTGGAACCGGTGCAGCCGCGGCATCAGCCAGCGCATGGCAAAGGTCGGCATCAGGCTGAGCGCCAGGCGATGTTCGCGCCGCCGGCGCACCGCGCGGGTCGCCGCGCCGATGCGGTCGAAGGCATCGGCCAGCGGCACGGCATAGGCCGCGCCCGCCTCGGTCAGGACGATGCCGCGGGCGGTGCGGCGATACAGCGCCAGCCCCAGATCGGTTTCCAGCTGGCGGATCAGCCGGCTGACCGCGCCGGGCGTCACGCCCAGCGTTTCGGCGGCACGTGCCAGGCTGCCGGTGCGCGCGGCGACGGCAAAGGCCCGCAGGGCATTCAGCGAGGGTTCGGCCATGGTCCCAGTCTTGAGTTTTCCTCAATTCATTGCGCGACAATATCGCTTGTCGCCAAGCAATCCGCCACTAGGATGCGGCGCAGCAAAAAGATTTCCTCCGTTGGGATTTGTTCAGCCATGCAGCCGTTCCACCTTGCTTTCCCCGTCGATGACATCGCCGTCGCCCGCTCGTTCTACGGCGGCGTGCTGGGCTGCCCCGAGGGCCGCTCGTCCGACCAGTGGGTCGATTTCGATTTCTACGGCCACCAGATCGTCGCCCATCTGGCGCCCGAGGAAGTCGGCCACAAGCAGACCTCGGGCGTCGACGGCGAACAGGTCCCGGTCCGCCATTTCGGCGTCATCCTGGAAATCGACCAGTGGCAGGCCCTGGCCGACAAGCTGCGCGCCGTCGGCACCAAGTTCATCATCGAACCCTATGTCCGCTTCAAGGGCGAGGTCGGCGAGCAGTACACGATGTTCTTCCTGGACCCCTGCGGCAACGCCCTGGAATTCAAGGCCTTCGCCGACAAGTCGATGATCTTCGCGAAGTAGATCCAGCCAGTTGCGATGATGTCTGTCCTCAATTAAAGTAGGTGATATCACTACTTTAATTGAGGGCGGCATTATGGATGAGGCCGTATCGGCAGCCGACGCCAACCGAAACTTCTCAACCCTGCTTCGGCATGTGCGCGAAGGGCGCAGCTATGTCGTGACCAGCCATGGCAAACCTGTGGCCCGTATCGTTCCGATCGACAGGGACGAACGCACGGCTGAAGCCGCGAAGGCGGTTCTGCTGGCCCGTCTCGCCAAAACCCCGGTCGTGAAGGTCGGCTCCTGGTCGCGTGACGATCTTTACGACTGATCATGAAGATCGCGCTCGACACGAATGTCCTCGCTTACGCCGAAGGCATCAATGACGACGGGCGTCAGGCGCTTGCGCGTGATCTGA